>Ga0209495_1000510_pt1 | contig 30106 bp, 22 predicted proteins | sample EN1Hudsemesocosm_FD_184629 | JGI IMG/M metagenome (GOLD analysis project Ga0209495, IMG submission 184629) | Methane-oxidizing microbial communities from mesocosms in the Hudson Canyon - EN1E Hudson Canyon (SPAdes) (version 2) | ecosystem: Environmental > Aquatic > Marine > Cold seeps | place... | reverse complement strand
TGCTCAAAAGACATTTAAAGAGCATTACACTTTAGGTGTTAAATATTCTGATTACGATGCCGGTGATGCATCACTAGGGAAAGTCGACACAGAAAAGTTCTGGGTATATGGTCAAGTTAAGTTCTAATTAATATTCGATTGCTTCTATTACGCCAGAAGGGTTAATTTCTTCTGGCGTTTTTTTATCTAAAGCTTTTTTACCTGCCCCTATTTCCTGATGAAAATGATACTGCACCAGAATTAAACATTGACAGTAATAAATACATCAAAAAGGTGCTTTCTAGAACTTTATTCCGTACTAACTGATTGATTTATAAGGGTTATATTGTGGCATGACTTGTGCTCAGATATATCCAGTACTACTTGAAATTAGGAGTAAGTCATGGGGTATATTATTGATTCAATTTATTTTATCCGAGAAATGTTAAAGCTGACTTTTATGGTTGTTATTTCACCCTTTGGTTTAGCTGCAATATATTTAGTCAGTGGAGAATAAGTTGTTGCAAACACTATTGAAAATAAGAGGGTTCGATGCCAGCGATTAATACAATTATTATTAGTGACGATACTCAGTCGTCTTTATTACTTAAACAGGTACTGCCTGAAAGTGATTATAAAATAATTTTCGAAGGTACTTTATTGCAGCAACTTCTTGCTACGCCAGATCTGACCAAGCCTGAGTTGATTATTGTGGTTTTAGAGTCCACTGATTTGGCCATTTTAGGTCAATTAAAGATGATTTATGAACAATTTCCAATGCCTATTGTTATTTTCACCAATGATGATCGTGATGAGGCGATTGAGCATGCTATTAATGTAGGGGTGAGTGCATACATCGTAGATGGTTTGAGTAAAAACAGAATTGTGCCTATTGTTAGGACTGCTTGTTTACGTTTTGAACAGCACCAAAAAATTCAAAAAGAACTTTATGAACTGAAAACAAGCTTGGCTGACCGAAAAATTATTGATCGTGCAAAAGGCTTGGTAATGCAGCAACGTCAATGTACGGAAGATGAGGCTTATAAACTATTACGTACAGCGGCGATGAAACAAAACTTACGTTTATCTGTTCTAGCTCAAAACATTATTAATACTGCAGATCTCTTAGGTCGTTAATGAACAGATCAGTGCTCTAGCACAGCAAAGAATCATTTACATTTTTACATGCCCTACAACGGTGCAGCCTTCAATAGATAAAGAAGTGTAACCATCACTATTCAACTTTAATGTTTGGTGTTTAAGTATGTAACTGATTGTAATTTATAAATAATAATTATTTTTTTAACTGTTGGCACAGTATCTGCTTGGTATCTATTATGAATTAACAATCCAACGGCGGGTTGTTGTTACACCCCCTTTTATGGGAAAACGGATAAAGACGTCCTTCAAGATAATACTCTTGAGGCACGTCTTTTTTTTTGGAAAAATTTATTATCGGAGTTACAAATGAGCACCATTACATCTCTATTTTCACGCAGAAAAATTGTAAAAGCATTAGCCGCCGCGAGCATTGCCGTAACCGCAGGCTTATTACCATTTAGTAGTGCGATGGCAGCACCAGGTGAATTAGAAAAAGAAGACTTAAAATTTGGCTTCATCAAATTAACAGATATGGCACCTTTAGCGATTGCCTATGAAAAAGGCTTTTTTGAAGAGGAAGGTCTATACGTTACTTTAGAAGCACAAGCTAACTGGAAAGTATTACTTGATGGTGTGATTGATGGTCAGTTAGATGGTGCCCATATGCTAGCGGGGCAGCCTCTAGGTGCAACGATTGGTTTTGGTACTAAGGCAGATATTATTACGGCCTTCAGCATGGATTTAAATGGTAATGCCATTACAGTATCAAATGACATCTGGTCACAAATGAAGCCAAATGTACCTGTTGGTGAAGATGGCAAGCTTGTTCATCCTATTAGTGCATCAGCATTAAAACCTGTTGTTGAAAAATATAAAGACGAAGGTAAACCTTTTAATATGGGCATGGTATTCCCTGTGTCGACTCATAACTATGAACTACGTTATTGGTTAGCAGCAGGTGGTATTCACCCTGGTTACTATGCACCACATAAAGGCGATGTCAGCGGTAAGATTGATGCCGATGCTTTATTGTCAGTAACACCTCCACCACAAATGCCTTCAACGATGGAAGCAGGAACTATCTTTGGTTACTGCGTAGGTGAACCGTGGAATCAACAAGCTGTATTTAAAGGTATTGGTGTTCCGGTTATCACCGATTATGAAATCTGGAAGAACAACCCAGAAAAAGTATTTGGTGTAAGCCAAGGTTGGGCAGATACAAACCCTAATACACATATTGCAGTCGTAAAAGCCTTAATTCGTGCTGCAGAATGGTTAGATGCTAATGACAATGGTAACCGTCCAGAAGCGGTGAAGATCTTATCTCAAAGTAACTATGTCGGCGCTGATTATGATGTGATTGCAAACAGCATGACGGGTACATTCGAATATGAAAAAGGCGATAAGCGTGCAGTGCCTGATTTCAATACCTTCTACCGTCATAACGCAACGTATCCCTTCTACAGTGATGCGGTTTGGTATTTGAGCCAAATGCGTCGTTGGGGACAAATTGCAGAGCCTAAATCAGATGCATGGTTTATGGATATGGCGAAAAAAGTATATCGCCCTGATATCTATGAAATTGCTGCAAAAGAGTTGATTGCAGAAGGTAAAGTTGATGCAAAAGATTTCCCTGATTTTGCAACAGAAACTGGCTTTAAAGCACCGCAAACAGAATTTATCGATAACATTACATTCGATGGTACAAAACCGAATGAGTATTTAAATAAATTTCCAATTGGTTTGAAAGCAGAAGAAGTTATTAAATAAACCGTTATAAATGTTTGGTTTCGGCCTATCTGATATTCATTAGATAGGCCGAACATCATAAGGCGAACAAAGAATTATTATGAAAGATAAAATAATACAGTTTTTAGAGCTTACCGGTTTCACTTGGTTTGTACCCTTAGTTAAATTAGCCACAGGTGATTCTCCTAAGCGACAATTACAAGAATTAGCAAAAATGGTGGGTATTCCATTATTAGCCATCGTTATATTTTTAGGTCTATGGCATGTCGGGGCTGCAAAGGTTGTGACTAGCTTGGGCCAAGTGCCGGGACCGGTACAAGTATATGAACAAGCAACGATACTTGTAGACGAGCATTATCAAGAGCGTGCAAAAGAAGCACAGTTTCATGAGCGTCAAGAAATACGTAATGCTAAAAAACTAGAAAAAAATCCAGATGCTGTAATAAAAGTGAGAGCTTACACGGGTAAAGAGACCTATTTTGATCAGATCCTAACCAGTTTATGGACTGTTTTTGTGGGCTTCTTCATTGCCAGTTTAATAGCTATACCCATTGGTATTATCAGTGGCTTGAGCAATACACTTTATTCGGCACTTAATCCGCTTATCCAGATATTTAAACCGATATCCCCCTTAGCGTGGTTACCGATTGTAACGATGGTGGTCAGTGCTGTCTATGTGTCTAAGGATCCACTGTTTGCAAAAGCATTTGTAACCTCAGCTATTACCGTGACGCTATGTTCACTATGGCCAACATTGATTAATACTGCTGTCGGTGTGTCATCAATAGACCGAGATTTAATTAATGTGGGACGAGTATTACGCCTTAATTATTTAACCACCGTATTTAAAATTGTTATTCCATCTTCAATCCCAATGATTTTCACTGGTTTGAGAATTTCATTAGGTATCGGTTGGATGGTATTGATTGCTGCCGAAATGTTAGCTCAAAACCCAGGTTTAGGTAAATTTGTATGGGATGAGTTCCAAAATGGTAGTTCATCTTCATTAGGCCGAATTATGGTTGCTGTACTAACCATCGGTATTTTAGGGTTTATGTTGGATCGTATTATGTTGACGATGCAAAAATTCTTCTCATATGACAAAAATGCAGTAATTCGCTAGGAATAAAATCATGGAAAAATATTTAAATATTGATCACGTTAGCATCGATTTCCCAACACCTAATGGCCCGTTTAGAGCTTTAGATGATGTCAGTCTTAAAATTAATAAGGGTGAGTTTGTTAGTATTATTGGCCACTCTGGTTGTGGTAAATCGACAGTAATGAACATTGTTGGCGGTCTCTATCAAGCGACACAAGGCGGGGTTATTCTTGAAGGAAAAGAAGTGAATGAGCCCGGTCCAGATCGTGCCATTGTGTTTCAAAACCATTCATTGTTTCCATGGTTAACAGCCTATGAAAATGTGGAACTGGCAGTGAAGTCTATTTTTAAGGGTAAAAAATCAGCAGCCGAAATGAAAGACTGGATTAATCATAATATTGAATTAGTTCATATGAGCCATGCCAAAGATAAACTGCCTGCAGAGTTATCTGGTGGCATGAAACAACGTATTGGTATTGCTCGTGCTTTGGCAATGGAGCCTAAAGTATTATTAATGGATGAACCTTTTGGGGCATTAGATGCCTTAACGCGAGCCCATTTACAAGATTCACTGATGGAAATTCAAGCTGATCTCAATAATACCGTGATTATGATTACGCATGATGTGGATGAGGCAGTACTTTTATCAGACAAGATCGTCATGATGACAAATGGGCCTGCAGCAACAATTGGTGAAGTACTAGAGGTAGATTTACCTAGACCACGTCAGCGTTTAGAACTGTCGGATGATCCTAAATACAATCATTTTCGTTCTGAGGTTATTCACTTCTTACATGAACGACATGCCCGAAAAGTGGCCTAACATTATTAAACTAAAGAAGGTTTAGATTAGCTATGAGTTATGAATTTAAATTAGATTTCGAACATGCTGTGATAGAGGTTGAATATACAGGCTTAGTCGATTTCAATGAACGTAAACAGGCCATCAAAGAAGGCATGGCAATACTACAAGATAGAGATTATCCTCGGATTTTAATTAATCTTGTTGGGGCCAAAATGCAGTTGTCTAAAGCAGAAAAAGTAGCGTTAGCAAAATACATTTCTGAACAGCATGCTTTGATTCAAGCAAAAACGGCATTTTTAATTCGCTGTGAGCAGACTGAGCGAGAAGAAATAGATGATGCCGTGGTGAGACCAGATGATTTTGACTCGCAAGTATTTTATAGCCGTACTAAAGCATTAGAATGGTTAGGTGGACGGTAGCTAATAGCCTTTTTCAACTTAAATTAGATGAAAAGAATTTTATTTGATGTATCTGGTTTAGCATTAGGTGGAGTACTGTTTACTGGCTGCTTGATGTAGCACTAAAAAGGATAATGTATAATGCACCTTTGTAGGGCGGTGGTGAGGTGTATTGTTACATCTTAGTGCCATATTAAACTGCTGACAAGGATGTAATATTATATATAACAAGGGGTTATGGTTTGGCATGATTCCGGCAATGTAGTGACTAACCAATGTTGGTTAGTGTTCTAAATAGAGAGCTTTTTGATGTCTGCACAAAAACTGAAGTTATTATCATTTAGTGGTAATACAAAAATCCTTCATCTTAGTTGGATGGCTTTTTTTATTAGTTTTCTGGTCTGGTTTAACCATGCGCCATTGCTTATTTCAATCCAAGAGTCTCTTGGTCTGACCTCGCAACAAATTAAAACGATATTAATTCTTAACGTAGCATTAACGATTCCTGCTCGAATTATTGTTGGGATGCTTGTTGATAAATACGGCCCTAAAATTATGTTTCCATTACTTTTAGGTATATCTAGTTTTATCTGTTTCTTTTTTGCCTTGGCTGACACGTTTGAACAGCTAGCAGCAGCACGATTTATGTTAGGTTTTGTGGGTGCTGGTTTTGTTATCGGTATTCGGATGATTTCTGAATGGTATCCAGCTAAACAAGTCGGTCTTGCTGAAGGTATCTATGGCGGTTGGGGTAATTTTGGTTCAGCTGCTGCTGCGATGACATTACCGACTGTTGCTTTGATGTTTGGTGGTGAGGATGGCTGGCGTTATGCGATTGCCTTAACAGGTGCTATTGCACTTGTGTATGCATTTATTTACTACAATGGTGTTTCGGATACGCCAAAAGGTTCAACGTACTTCAAACCTAAAAAGTCAGGCGGTATGGAAGTGACGAGCAAAGGTGATTTCTTTTTATACCTAGCGATGAATATTCCTTTATATGCTGCTTTAGCACTATTAACATGGAAATTATCGCCTAGTGGTGTGAGTCTATTATCTGCAGGTATTGCTCAAGCTCTTTATATTGGCTTAGCGGTACTATATTTTTATCAGGCTTATCATATTTACCAAGTTAACAAAGCTATTTTCACAACACCTGTTCCTGAAATTCACCGTTATAAATTTAAACAAGTTGCGATATTAGACTTAGCTTACCTAGCTACATTTGGTTCTGAACTTGCTGTTGTATCAATGTTGCCTTTGTTTTTCCATGATACGTTTGAAATTAGTGCTGTACAGGCTGGTTTATTAGCTTCTGGTTTTGCATTTATGAACTTAGTATCTCGTCCAATTGGTGGTTTATTTAGTGACCGTTGGGGTCGTAAGCGTACTTTGACGATCTGTATCTCAGGTCTTGTTATTGGTTATCTTATAATGAGCATGATTACCCCTGAATGGGCAATTGTGTTTGCTGTGTTAGCAACTATGTTTTGTTCTTTCTTTGTCCAAGCGGGTGAAGGTGCTGTCTTTGCGGTTGTACCTTTAGTACAACGTCGTTTGACTGGACAAGTTGCAGGTATGGCAGGTGCTTATGGTAATGTTGGTGCAGTAACGTTCTTGACTGTTTTATCATTAGTATCTGCACAAACATTCTTCTTGGTTATTGCTGCAACAGCGGTGGTGACATTGATTGCCGTACAGTTTATGGATGAGCCTAAAGGGCAAATGGCAGAAATTCTGCCAGATGGTACGGTACAAATGATTGATGTTCATTAGATTAAGTTGTAAAAAATTAAGCTAAACTATAACGGCTCGTCTTTAACAAGGCGGGCTGTTTTTGTTTTGTTAGAGGGTGAGAAATGTCAGCAAAATTAAGGGTAGAGGTTGGTTCGTATTCTGATAAGGGAATAAAGGAAGAAAACCAAGATTCTATAGGCCATTTAATTCCTAGCAATTTAAATTTATTGTCTACTAAAGGGGCTGCTTTTGCTCTAGCAGATGGTGTCAGTAGTAGTGCAGAAGCAAAGCAAGCAAGTCAGGCTTGTGTGACAGGGTTCTTAGAAGATTATTTCAGTACACCTGATTCATGGTCGGTTAAGAAGTCAGGTGGCAAGGTACTGACTTCAATCAATACATGGTTATTTAGTCAAAGTAACCAGTTTCATGATGCCTCGCGAGGCTTGGCAAGTACCTTTTGTGGCTTAGTCTTAAAGTCCACGACAGCTCACCTTTTTCATGTTGGTGATTCACGTATTTATTTACTTCGTGATGGCAATCTTGAGCAATTAACAGCAGACCATCGCATACAGATGCCGGGTGAGCCCGAATATCTTGGCCGTGCAATGGGGGTAGATTATCGTCTAGATGTTGATTATAGAAAAGTGCCAACAGAAGTTGGCGATCTGTTTTTTATTTCAACAGATGGCGTTCATGACTATTTGTCTGATAAAACAATTCAAAAACTTCTGACAAGTGGTGAAACAGATTTATCACTTATATGTGAACAAATTGTGGCTCAATCACTCGAGATGGAGAGCCTTGATAATGTGAGTTGTCAGTTGTTACGTATTGATGAATTACCTCTAGAAGATGCCAACGAAGTTTTTGCTAAGTTAACTGAGTTACCCTTTCCACCAGAATTGTATGAAGGGGTGATTATAGATGGCTACCGTATTACCAGAGAATTACATGCTAGCTCGACTAGCCAGCTGTATTTAGCGATTGATACAGAAACCGATCAAAAAGTCGTTATAAAAACACCCTCGGTTAATTTTGATGATGATCCTGCTTATATTGAACGCTTTCAATTGGAAGAATGGGCGGGACGTCGAATTGATAGTCCTCATGTTATTAGGACTGTTGAACAGATACGTCCACGTCGTTTCCTTTATTACATCATGGAATATATTGAAGGGAAAACACTTGAACAGTGGATTGAAGACCAAACAGAACTTGATTTAACCTTGATTAGAAATATCGTTTCACAGGCGATTTCTGGCCTTCGTGCCTTTCATCGTCTCGATATGCTTCATCAAGATATTAAGCCCGGCAATATTATGATTACACCAGAAGGTTTGGTGAAAATTGTTGATTTTGGTTCAACCAAAATTGCAGGAATAGCTGATATTTCTACACCGATTGAACGTAAAGAATTATTGGGTACTAAGAACTATACTGCCCCTGAATACTTGATAGAACAACCTGGTACAACGCAATCAGATTTATTTGCATTGGGGTGTATTATTTATGAAATGATTACAGGCAAGCTGCCTTATGGCGATGGTCTTGCTAAGGCATCGGACCAACGATCGCTTAATCGTTTAAAGTACACACCGATTAATAATCATATAGCGAATGTACCTCATTGGATGGATAAGGCAATCAGAACTGCTGTTCAAATTGATCCCGCCAACCGTTATGAAAAAATGTCAGAGCTTGAAAGTGATCTAAGAAAGCCTAACCCAATATATCTAAAAGAAGAGCAATTACCTTTATTGGAAAGAAATCCATTAGCCTTTTGGAAAAGTTTATCAGCGTTACTTTTTATTGGACATATATTGACACTGTATTTTTTTATTTGATAATGCTTTTTATGCAATCGTTATCAAACAAAGAATGAACCTCAGTGGTCATGATTGGGATATTTATTCCTATTGGAGCGATTTTGAAGACGTTGAACAAATGACCGCTTCTGGCTACTTAGCGACGAATTGGTCAAAGGTCGGTGCTCGACCCAGAGGACGGTTATGAGAACAAGAATCAAAATATTGCCGATGGTGTTAATTAGGAGTCATTTATTCTCATGAGATGGACATATTTTATTATTCTACAGTGCCTGCTTATTGCAGTAGTGGGTGCCGTTGTTTACACCCATAAAGACAATGTTAATTTATATAAAACACCGCCAGCATCATTGGCAAACTGGTACAAACCGGAGAATAAGCGACAGGAATGGCTGCATAATATGTTTAAACTCCGACGTGAAATGCAGGCAGTCAAGCTTTACTCCACCAGTAATGAGGATGAACTTTTAGATAAATGGACTGCACAGTTAAGCAAACATTATCTTGGAATAAGTGAGATGGTTCCTGAATGGAATAAAAAGTTAGATGTGGATGCATTAACTCGGTTACAAATAAGCGTTAAAGACAGGGACCAACAAAGTGTGAACCTTGCACTTGATGATTTAAATACCAGCTGTGACTCATGCCACAGGGATTACCGGAACACTGTGGCCACAATGTTCCGTGCACCAGATTTCTCGTCGATCAAGCTTAGTCAATCAGTTGCATATAAAAAGCATATGGAAGCACTGATCCAACAGCTGAACCAGATAAAAATCGCCTCTGGAGATGGCAAGCGGGATGTTGCATTATCTTCCTTGTCTGAACTCAAGCATGGCATTAAGTTACAGGGTGAAACCTGTGTGCAGTGCCATAAAAAAGATACCAAGGTATATCCCGATGTAAAAGTGATAAAAACAATAGCGAACTTGGAACAGAGCCTAAGCACGGGGACACATAAGGAACAAGGGAAAGCACTGGGTACATTGGCTGTACAGGCATGTGCTCGCTGCCACGGTACGCATCGCATTGCTTATGATAATAGGAAGGTTTTTGTTGATGGGCCTAATTGGCGAGAGTTGATAAAACACTAGTCTGGAAACGTTTGCCTGGCTTTTCTTGACGATTTTCAGGACATATCTATTGGTTTGTAGCTGTAATGCTCGCCAGTTTTCTGACATGATTTATTTCTCGTTGTAACAGCTGTTTTGATGTATGTGATAATATGTTTTCAGATTGATTTCTTCTAATTTTTGGCGTGTTTGACAATAAGCCGAAGTAGATATTGAAGGCAGTGCAATTGATTGACTGGCAGCAAATTAATGGAACTTACAAGCTACTTCAGAGTAACCAGAGTCTTACATTTAGTATCTGAGTGAAGAAACCCCAGAATGTATTTTTTTACTGAATAAGCATCGTCGACTCTGTGCGACAGATTGATGGGGAAGGCGTCTGATAAGAAAACAAAGCAGTAAAATATTTTTCTAGTTTATGGATTGATTTTCGACGTGTCTTCGAAAGTTTACCTGCAAGCTTTTGATGTGAAGATCGAGGTTTACGATGTAACGTAGCCAAGTAAAATCAGGCAAATATAAATAGACAAGTCCTCAGGAAAGAAGATGAAAATAACAAGCAAAAAACTCAGTGTATTGATTGTTGATGATATGTCAGAAAATATTGATATTTTACGTGGTATTCTTAAACAAAATTATAAATTAAAAATTGCAACTGATGGCGAAAATGCTCTGAAGATTGCAAAGGGGCAGCAAAAACCAGATATTATTTTACTAGATATCATGATGCCTGGTATGGATGGTTATGAAGTTTGCCAGAAACTTAAACAAGACCCTGCAACACAAACAATCCCCGTGATATTTATCACAGCCAAAACAGCAACAGAAGATGAACAACGAGGTTTTGAACTGGGGGCTGTAGATTACATTTTAAAACCTTTTAATTCCGTGATTGTAGAGGCTCGAGTCCGTGCTCAATTAGCAGTATCTGCTGAAACCCAAAAACTCCAGCAGGATAATATCAACTTAAAAAATCAGATGGCTGGTGGGTTTCAAGATTTATCAGAACAACAGTTGCATCAACTGGCCAATGCAGGTGAAACTGATACAGTTGAATTTAAATCTACCTTACGTTTTAATCTGCATACAGGTAAAGCTGATAAAAAAATTGAAAATTCCTGTGTGAAAACAATTGCCGCTTTTTTAAACAGTGCTGGCGGTATCTTATTGGTTGGTATTGATGATGACGGCAATGCTTTAGGACTTTCTAATGATAATTTTATCAATGAAGATAAGCAACTGCTGCATTTTAACAATCTGATTAACTCCTATCTTGGTGTTGAATATTCACAATTTATACGTGCCGGCATGGTAGACCTTAATGATGAGCGAATTCTGTTTATACAAACTCTGGCTTCACCTCGCCCGGTATTTTTTTCTCGTGATAATGAAGAAATATTTTATATACGAGCGGGCAATGCCACACAGCCGCTAAAGCCCAGCGAAGTATTAGCTTATGTAGAACAGCATGCTGAACTAAGGAAATAAATTGTTTACTTCTGTCAAGGGAATGTCCCAATGAACAAAAACACTATTGATTCAAAAAATATTGCCGTAAAAAAAGAAAGCCGGAAAATTATGATTGGCTTTGCTATTGGCATAATATTACTTATTAGTGTGGGAATGACGGGATGGTACAGCATGGCTTCTTTGTTCCGTGCTGTAGAGCGCCATGAAATAGCAGGGCAGCTAGTTTTACTACTGGATCGTGCTCGCTTATATGAACTTATTTTTACCCGAGATAATACTCAGGAATCAGCAGAAAAAACCAAACAATTAATATCGGAAGAACTTGCAATTATCAAGAGATTTCATGCTGACAGACCAGATAATCATACTGAGACTGCCGATTTGGAACGTTTGATAAAATCCTATCAGGATGGTTTTAACCAGAATGTTGAATTACGTGGAAAAAGTTTGGATGCAAGAAATATAATGGTCATTGCGGCAAGAAAAGCCTCTTCCAGTGCCGAAGCATTACAAAGTTTACAAGAAAAATATATTGATATAGACAAATCTTCAGTAAAACAATTTCGCAAAGAAATGAAAGACATATTTGATAACGCCGCTTTATCTTATGAACTGGTGGTTCTTGGTAAATCCACCCGTAACCATGAAAAAAATTATTTATTATCAAATAACATACGTGACCTAGAACTCGCCTCAGGTGAATTAAAGCGAATGCTGCAGATAGTCAATACTCTTTCAAAACGACTTAAAAATGACCGGAGCAGAAATTATCTAGAGAAAATACATGAGATGTTTGCCCAATACACTTCAGGAATTGCCAACTTCAGACAATACCATACTAATAATGATCAGCTAAGCCTGTCTCATCCATCTGTAATTCAACTGGAACGCATTGCATTTAACTTTACTGAGTCAGCATTAGCATTACAACGTAATGAAAAAAATCTTTACGATAGTATTCAACGTTCAGTCACCGATCTTGAGGACCTAATGGAGCGTCGTCTGGATTTATCAGAAGAGGTTGGCATTTTGATGAGGGGGATTAGTGAGGCTCGTCAGGCTGATCGAGATTATATATTGGCAAGAACAGCTGAGGCTATGAGTATTTACGAGCATCGTGTGTCAAATTTTCTGGAATCAACCCTGTTAAAGGCTAAAAAAATTGACACTATGCTTATAGAAGACGATGAAAAAATGGTATTTAAAAGTGTCTTACCCAATATTAAAGCCTATTTTGATAATTTTCTGCAGGTTGTCACCATTAACAAACAAGCTGAGCAAGTTGCTACATTAATGGTCGATGCAGCACTGACAGCAGATAATGTTTTATCGACAGTGAGACAAATCCGCCGTAATGAAATGGAAGAGGCTCGTGGGCTTTCTGCTTATGTTGCTATTGGAGGAGTTATATTTATTGCGGCTATCTTTCTATTAGCATTTATTATCAGACGATCACAATCAGCTTTGTTAACCTTGGCGGGTAATCTTGAGGATGCTCGTGATGATGCTGAGCACGCCAATCAGGCCAAGTCTGATTTTCTGGCCAATATGAGTCATGAGATTCGTACTCCTATGAATGCCATTATTGGCTTAAGTTATTTATCACTGCAAACTGATCTCACACCGAAACAGCGAGATCACATCCAGAAAGTCCATTACTCAGCTGAATCATTACTGGGTATTATTAATGATATTCTGGACTTTTCAAAAATTGAGGCAGGTAAACTTGAAATCGAAGAGGTGCCTTTTGATCTCCATGAAGTACTCAATAATTTATCCAACCTTATAGGAACTAAAGCCGCCGATAAAGACATCGAGCTTATTATTGACGTTGAACCTGAGTTGATTCATTTTCTTGTGGGTGATCCATTACGTTTAGGACAAATTCTGATTAATTTGGCCAATAATGCAGTGAAATTTACCGAATCCGGCTCGGTGACCATTGAAGTTCGTCATATAGGAAAAGATACTCCCCATCAGGACAAAAAATCCATTACCTTATTGTTTTCAGTTAAAGACACCGGCATCGGATTATCCGAAGCACAGATCGCAAAATTATTTCACTCCTTTTCTCAGGCTGATACATCAACAACACGTAAATACGGTGGTACAGGACTAGGTTTGACCATCAGTAAAAAACTAACCAAACTGATGAATGGGGAAATTAATGTTGAAAGTAAACCGGATGAAGGCAGTAACTTTTATTTTACAGCCGTATTTGGGCTAGGTGAAGAACAGCCGAAACGTGAAATAGTACCTGAATTATTAGCTAACTTGAACGTGCTGGTCGTTGACGATAATGATCTTACCCGAGAAATTCTGACCAATTATTTGAAATCATTTAAATTTAATGTCGGTCATGCCCGTAATGGTGAAGATGCCATTGCTCAGTTAAAAAATGCACACCCCGCGTTTAGCTTAATTTTAATGGACTGGCGTATGCCGGGTATGGATGGTATTGACACTGCCAAACAAATCCGTGCTGATGAAAGTTTAAACCATCAACCTAAAATTGTGATTACATCCGCATTTGGTCGAGATGTATTAGCACAGTTGGTTGAAGAGGCTGAACTAGATGGTTATATGGTGAAACCCTTGACGCCCTCAAGCCTATTTGATGGGATTATGCAGGTGTTTGATGAAAGTGATTCGACATCAACATCAATTTTAAATCATGACCAATTGGTACAGGAACCTCTTTTAGGTGCTCAAATATTATTAGTAGAAGATAATGAAATCAATCAACAGGTCGCAAAAGAGCTCTTAGAAAGTTCAGGCATTAATGCCACCATTGCCAATGATGGTCAGGAAGCTATTGACCTGTTAGTTGCTTCTCCTGATTTTTTTGACGGGGTGTTAATGGATATACAAATGCCGGTTATGGATGGTATTACAGCAACCGAAATTTTACGTAACAAGCCATTGTTTAAAAAGTTACCCATTATTGCAATGACCGCCAATGCTATGCAGTCAGATATTGAGCAATGTTTATCGGTAGGGATGAATGATCATGTCGGCAAGCCCATCAATGTAAAAGAGTTCTTTAAAAAATTAAACCAGTGGATTCAGGCTTCTGATCCGAAAATACCTGAAGGCTATTCAAATGCAATGGGTGCTGCAACTTCAACTAGGGATGAAATACCAAATATACCAGGTCTTGATACCAAGGCAGCACTCGTTCGTATTGGCGGTAATAAATCCGTTTATAAAAAGGTATTAGAAAAATTCATTCATTCACAGAGTTCGGTGAGCAGTGAGATAAAAGCGGCATTGAAAGAAGGCAATTTTGACCAGGCAAAACTGCTGGCTCATTCATTAAAAGGGGTTGCCGGCAATATTGGTGCATCCAGTCTGCATCAGCAGGCAGAACAGCTGGAAGCATTGATAAAGCAGGAAGCTGTCACAGATACAGCACTTGATAATATGGATAATGAACTCATGCAGGTATTGATGGGTATTAAACAAGCCAATCTATTTAATACTCCAAGCCATAGTGCCTCAGGAGTCATTGATGTGAACGCAATGAACTCGATGATTAACAGTTTGCACAGTCTTCTGCAGGAAGATGACGCAGATGCTTTAGATATTATGGATGACATGTATTCTTTACTAAAAGGTCGTTCAATGAGTGTAAAACTTGACTCATTATATAAAGCAGTCGGAAATTATGATTTCACCGCAGCATTAGAGCAATTTTCAGATTTTGAACAGCAATTTCATAATGAATACCCTTCAGAAAATAATTAGGTATAAAAATATCGACTGTCAGTAGACCGTTTATACAGATTTCCAAGCCATAGAAGTCGAGAACTATGAATCAATAAGCCCTCAAATCGACCTGTTTCAGCAGTAGTTGTATTTTTGGCGCGTTAGAGATAATAGTTTTAAAAGGCAGAATCAAAGCCAAGGCGGGTAGTTTCAATAATTAATACAACTATACAAATAGCAAACAGCATCAAAATAAGCCTGAATTTCAGTTGTATTTAATATCATTAGGAATATTTATAAACGGTCTAGTCGCTTTTAAGTAATTTAATGTCACCTAGCTCAAGCAATAATATTTGTTTATATAAAACAATTGTATTGGATCAATTACATCGTTTTCTCAATGAGGTTTCTGTTATTATTCCTGTGTCTCGCATTTTGTGGTGACGTCTCGCTTTAACAGCGATTAGGATTTTGTATCCATTTTATTAACAACATACAGTGTAGGGATGTTATGCCAGAAATTATCATTGAAAAAAACTTAAGTGAAGAACAGTTAAAAGAATTAGGCGTTTCAAGCTGGAATATTTGGGACTGCCCAGTATCTGAATTTCGTCTTGATTTTGACAATAAAAGCGAACGTTCATACATCTTAGAAGGTGAAATTGTTGTCACTCCAGATGGTGGTGAGCCCGTTACTATCGTACCTGGAGATTATGTTATCTTTCCTGACGGTTTAAAAAGCGTTTGGCAAGTAACTAAAACATTGAAAAAGCACTACATGCATTTCTAAATGGATTAAGGCATCTTCGGATGCCTTTTTTTTACCAGAATTAAGCCCTATATCCAAATTACTTGAATATGCAGAGAGATTGACAATCAATTCCAACATAACGTGATAGAAGATTTCTAAAATCGCTACTAGCAAAACTGCCAATTTATTAGGTGTAATTTGCTTGTTTCCGACCCAAAGCATACATTGAGTAATCGGTTAAAAATTGAGAAGTTGGATTTAAGGAAAAACCTCTGACTATATGCTCTCAGTTATTTAAAATAAAGGCCACCAAGAATAAACATACCAAGAGGAAAACACTGTGGAAAAAGCAACTAACGCATCACGTAGACACTTATTAAAAGGCTTGGGCATAGCTTCAGCAGCACTAGGTGCTGGGCTATCATTGAATGCGAATGCAGTTACTGTCGATCATAGCAAGATGAATCATCAGATCCCGATTGATATAAAATTAGAAGAGTTGATTGACACTTTTCTAGAATGCATCAAGATGGGCGAAATTTGTAATCAACATTGCATGCATATGTTTCAAATGGGCGATACCACACTAGCCGATTGCTCAATTTCCGTTCAAGAATTGATCGCAGCCAGCACGGCGGTACTAAAATTCGCAGCCAATAACTCGAGTCATTTAAATTCTTTTCTCGAAGTCACAATGAAAGTATGTGAAGCCTGTGAAGATGAATGCCTAAAACATGAAAAGCACATTCAATGTAAAGACTGTGCTGTAGCATGTCGTGATTGTATTGATTTTTGTACTGAATACCTTGCTGCTTAACCTCTTACACAAGGAGCAGGCACGTTAGTGACGGTTTGAATCAAACGGCAGCTGCCGACCAAAGGAGATATTGACTAATTTCTAGAATTTGGGAATATATTGCCTTCAGCTTGAAGGCAATATGTAGCTATAAAACACCCCGCTCATCAAACTTATACCCCACGCCATAGATCGACTTAATAATCACAGGCTTATTGTGATGTTCAGCAATCTTCTTGCGGAGGTTTTTAATATGACTATCGACTGTGCGTTCAGTGACAACGTGACGATCTTCATAGAGCTTATCCATCAACTGAGTTCTGGAAAATATTCTACCTAGCTGATTCACTAGAGTGGTCAGTAAATGAAATTCAACTGGTGTTAGTCCCAAAATGGTAGCCAGCATCCACTCTAGAATCAAACCGACATAACTCTGAAGTTGAGGGGGTATTTAAAAGTGTTTTTGAATATTATTAGTGTTAATATCAAAAGTTATTATTCTGAAACTTTATGTATTGTTTTATTAGCATCCACTTCAAGAATTACAACTCTAGTATAAAAAGATAATTAACATGACTTCAATTAGGTTTTTAACAAAAATGAGTCCTTTCCAGCGCGTACTTCTTGCGTTAATTCTTGGAATATTGACTGGTTTATTCGTCGGTGAATCAGCAGGGATTTTGAAAGTGGGTGGCACTATCTACATCCGTCTGTTGCAGATGACTGTATTGCCTTACGTGTTGGTTTCTATTATTGCTGGTCTAGGGCGATTAGACTCTACCATGGCCACAAACATTGGTATCAAAGCCGTCAAGATTATTTTGTTCATGTGGCTAGCGGTTATGTTAACGCTTACACTTCTCCCTCTGGCTTACCCCACTTGGGTAACTGCTGGATTTTTTAGTGCAAGCCAGAACCTAGACCCTGTAAATTTCGATTTCGTTGATTTGTACATACCCTATAATATCTTTTCATCCTTATCAAACACTATTGTTCCGGCAGTTGTACTGTTTTCAATATTGATGGGTATAGGCTTAATAAGCGCAAAAAATAAAGCACCTTTTATAAGCATTGCTGACAATGTCAGTGATGGATTACAACGAGTTGCCTCATTCATTGCCGTTCTGGCACCATTAGGGATTTTTGCAATTGCAGCCTCTGCAGCCGGAACTTTGCAACCCGAAGAACTGGGACGCTTACAGGTATTTCTATGGGTATATCTGATCGCAGCTTCATTACTCGGGTTTGTATTATTGCCACTACTAGTCCATTGGGCAACGCCTTTTTCCTATCGTGAAGTACTATCTGTAGCTGGTGAGGCGATGATCACTGCACTAGCAACAGGCACGGTACTGGTTGTACTACCCATGATTGCTGAGCGTTGTAAAGAATTGCTCAAAAAACATAATATGGAGTGTGAAGAAACAGATTCAACCGTTGCCGTGATGGTTCCAACCGCCTACAGCTTTCCCAGCACTGGCACCATGTTAGGTCTAGGTTTTATTTTGTTTTCTGGATGGTATACCGGTCTCCCATTGGATCTGAAGGACTATCCTTCATTCATAGTCATGGGGGTTTTTTCGGCATTTGGTAGCATGGCGATTGCTATTCCTTTCTTGCTAGATTATTTCGGTTTGGCGGCAGATCAATTCCAACTTTATTTGTTAGGTAGCGTCATTACAGGTCGTTTTGCCACGGCTTTGGCCGCACTCCATGGGTTTGTGGTAACCCTGTTAGTTGCCTCAGCAGTTTTGAATCGTTTGAGTTGGCGTAAAATGATTCAAGCTATTGGCCTTCATCTCAGCATAACCGCTGGAGTGGTGATTTTGGTAGGCATTAGCTTGACCTACCTAATTCCCTACGAGTACACGGGGGCTAGAAAATTTGAAGCAATGCGCCTTGACATAAAGCCAGGGGCTATTGAATCGATAAGTTCGCCTACACCGCTGAGCGAACAAGATCAGGCTAGACCCCGCCTCGAAATTATTCGTGAACGAGGAAGTATTCGGATTGGCTATTATCCCGATAGATTACCATTTGCATTCATTAACGACCAAGGAGATGTCGTTGGCTTTGATATTGAAATGATGCATGAATTAGCTCGAGATCTAGGCATCAAGATCGAGATCTTTCGTCTTAACAATCTCCAGCAAGAACCACGGGTGCTGTCTGACGGAAGTCTTGATATAGCAGTTGGTGGCGGACCTTCAACCCCCCTTCGAGCACTAGACGTAGCATTCAGTGATTTCTACACTCATAATACATTGGGCTTTATAGTGGCTGATTCGAAGAGGGATCAGTTCGACACGATCGATCACATAGCTAAGACAGAAGGCTTGCATTTAGGAATACCTAATTTTGGCTACTATAAAAAAGCTGTGCAAAAATTGCTCCCAAATGCAACACTGATAACAATAAATAAACCGAGGGATTTTCTTAAGGGCAAGTACCCAGATGTAGATGCTTACATTTTCTCAGCGGAGACTGGGGCTGCATGGACTATGCTCTATCCTAACTATTCTTCTGTTGTAGCAGAAGGCCCAAAAGTAAAATTACCAAGAGGATTTGCGCTGCCAAAAAGTCAATCTGATTTTGTACAGTTTATAAATACCTGGTTGGCACTAAAACAAGATGATGGGTTTCGGCAACAGGCATACAATTATTGGATTTTAGGGGAAAACCCAAAAGAGCAGCATCCACGTTGGTCTATTATGAAAAATGTACTTGGCTGGGGAGAGGAACCCTTACAAGAATAACAATATTGAATGGCTAACCCGCTCTTCAGCTGAGTTTTTTGATGTAATCTAGAGTATTGCTTCTTACTGCCTGATTATATGCTTTTTGCAATGAAGGTAGCACTACTTTATCGGCTTCACCAGTTAACTCATTCATGAAGACTTTTTTGCTTTCTGTTGCTAACACCATGACATTATCGTACAAGCCATGACAGTGTGCTGCTAAATAGCCTTTGCCGTAAAAAATATCATTTTCAGCTGCTGTGACTTGAACTCCATCTACTGACATGTTTTGCAACGAATTAAGCCAAGCATCAATAACTGGTCGCCAGCTATCACTTTTAATTGATGTGGTTCCAAGGTTAAATACAGGAAGGTCATTTCGTTCATGACGACGGTAATTGTATGAATGATTATCGTAAACAATGCACTGGCCAAAATCTTCAGCAAGCGCTTCTACAACTGCAGAAACGATCCGGTAAAACTGAGCATGCTTTTCTTTACTAGCTGAAATAGCCTCATCTGAAAGCGGGGTGATCCAAACATCTTTTCCCCAAGCTGTTTCATAAACACATTCACTGGTTTTACGATTTAAATCATATTCATAGCGTGAATCATGTGCGATCAAAGTTATGGCTTGTTGCTCAATAAAACTACCAGTGAAAGGATCTTCTTCGTAATATCTTTCAGCTTGCGACAACAGACAGTTATCTACTAGCTCTGAGCGCAAGTTCCCACCATTGTGGATCGCAGCTGATAATGCAGGTTCATATTTCTCGATTTTAAGCGTGAAAGCACCACTATCAATAGTGGCGGTGAATTTTTCTCGATTTTCGATTTTTTTTATAATTGCATCTTCTGATAGTCTTTGCATCGTCCCGCTCCAAAATTCGTGTCTGTGTATCAATTTAACATCTTAAAAACATGAACTACTAATATACTCCTCCTGAGAAATATAATCTTAGCTTCTAACGACATAATGATCATCGTTTCCAACTATCTACCGAAATAGGGTTCGCATCACTATTTTGAATTACAGTCCAAGCCACGTCTAATAAAAAAAGCCTCCGCAGAATAAGCCACTGAGGCTATCAATTCACAGTCCTGTCTACTTGTTCTCTTATTTTCAGCATATTTAATAGTAATCAACAAACTTTACCGCTACACTCGCGCCAAAGAATACGATGGTAGTTGAGTTATAGGGTCATTTGAGCATGCTTAGAAAAATTGAATTATTGGCGCCGGGCGGTGATGTGGAAGCGATCAAAGCTGCTATTGTTGCAGGCGCTAATGCTGTGTATTGTGGTTTAGATATTTTTAACGCGCGCAATCGTGCTGCTAATTTATCATTTGACGAACTCAATGGTGTCTTACGGCTTGCTCATGAATATGGCTGTGAAGTTTTCCTAACCTTAAATATCGTGATTTTAGAGCATGAAATTAAAGGCTTGATCAAATTACTTAACCAGCTGGTGAATACGGGTATTGATGGTATTATTGTCCAGGATTTGGGCTTATTTAGTCTGGTCAAAAGCTATTTCCCCAGCCTTGTCATTCATGCCTCCACTCAATTAACGTCTCACAATGAAGGCCAGATTTTATTTCTAAGCAAAATAGGTGCATCTCGAGTTAACTTGTCGCGAGAGCTCAATCTCAATGAAATAAAAAGCCTGACCAAGGTGGCACATCAAAATAATATACTGACAGAAGTCTTTGTCCACGGCGCTTTATGTGTCGCTTTTTCAGGACAGTGTTACTCCAGCTCTGTGAGTGTGGGTAATTCAGGTAATCGGGGCCGCTGTAGCCAGGCGTGCCGTGACGAGTATGAACCGACCAATGAAGGCCATCGGTTTCCTCTAAATTTAAAAGACAATTCTGCTTATTTTGATTTACCTGAGCTAGTTGATGCCGGTGTTGATTCACTAAAGATTGAAGGTCGTATAAAAGGTGCACATTACGTTTACACTGTGGTGGATACTTGGCGTAAACAAATTAATCAGTTCGTTGAATCGGGAAAATTATTGACGGATGATTCCAATCTTCATAAAGTATTTAATCGTGACTTTACTAATTCCTTCTTAAAGGGGAATTTAACTAAGTCGATGTTTATCGACAGCCCCCGAGACTACAGTGGCCAGTACGCAGTTGAAAAAAACAATGCCACTTCGGTCATTCAAATTCACAAAGCAAAACAAGATCTATATTCAGACAGGAATGCATTAGGCGCAAGCCTGCAACAAAAAATAGCACCTCTTAGTATTGAAAAACGCAGACTAACATTGGCGTTTTCTGGTCAAATAAATCAACCGCTCACGCTAAAAATTACAGTCCGTGAAGCTGACTCAATTCCAGAAAAAGAGCTTACGTCAACAAACGATAGTGACTCAAAAAGAAGCCAAGAAAAATCATTTAATATTGATTCTGAATTTTTTTTAACTACAGCAGATAAATTAACGATTGATCAAGCAACATTAGAAAAACGCTTCAAAAGTTTTAACGATGCGAATTACACCATTGAAGGATTCGACTTTGACCAGTTAGGCTCTAATTTGAGTATTCCTTTTAAGGATCTTACCGCGATAAAAAATAAAGCGGCTTTCTTGTTAAATAATTCGATTGAGTTGATTGCGCCAGTTGAAGTCGCAGCTATGGTTCAACAAGCAAAAGTGGAAGATAAGCCCAAGCTGTCACTCCTCATTAGTGATATTAAAGATTTGAACCTTTGTGATGAATCTGATGCGGATATTTATTTTAAGCTGCCGGAAAGTCTTAAAAAAGACTGTACCAAGCACATTGAATTGCTGCTCAATAATCCTCGTTTAATACCCTGGTTTCCTGCGGTACTTATTGGTAAGGATTATACAGAATCGGTTAAGATTCTTGATCAAGTGAAACCTAAACGCATCGTCACAAATAACACGGGTATTGCGTATAAGGCTTTCGAAAAAGGGATTGAATGGATCGCTGGACCCTTTTTGAATACAACCAACTCGTATGCATTGTTAACACTGAAAGAATCACTCAATTGTGCTGGCGCTTTTATTTCCAATGAAATTAGTCGAACCCAGATCAGGAATATTACTCGCCCAGAAAATTTCAAATTGCTTTACAGTATTTATCATCCTATTTTAATGATGACAAGCCGACAATGTTTTTTCCAGCAAACAGTCGGCTGCAAAAAGCCCAGTATTGAAGATGACTGTATGCTTAAATGTGAAAAAGCCACCACTATTACCAACGTCAAAGGGGTATCCTTTGCTATAGACAAACAAAAAGGCGGCTACCCGAGTATTTATAATGATGAGCAATTTTTAAACCTCGATGTTATTGATGATTTGTCAGGCTTATTTGACGAATTTTTTATTGATTTAACCAACATTGGTGCCGGTTCAAAAGCTGAGCAAGACAAAGTTCAACTCGTCCATTATTTTGAAGGTTTATTGAACGGGGATAAAAATGCCGCTAGTCAGCTTAATGACTTAATTTCGGTATCGACCAATGCTCAATACAGTCAAGGACTGTGACCCCTTGACTCGATCTCGTACCAAACCCGGGTCTATTTTAATCAGGCTGACCGGTAGGCGTCTGAGATAAGTTCATGCTTTGAATGACCTTCACCATTTAGCCTATAGGTCAATGCAAGGCTAAAGTGACTCTTGTGTCTATTGCTCGTATGGCACCATAAAGTGCCCCTCAAACGACAGACACTCAATTAACTAGGTGAGCAAGATCGCAGATACGACCTTATATCAGGCCAAGACACCTGGGAAAAACAGGACTATGATGTCCGAAAGAGAAAAAACCTGTCTGCATACCAATTACATGCAGGTCGAAGCAATAAAATATACACGATGAAAGCAGGGGAGTAGGGGCTGAAAGGAGAAGTAAATTGAGTGAAAATAACTTTGATGCAATTGTGATTGGCTCAGGCCTTGGCGGACTTACTGCGGCAGCGCTTTATGCCAAACAGGGGAAAAGAGTTCTTGTGCTGGAGCGGCATGATAAATTTGGTGGCGCTGCAACTGTGTATTGCCGCAAGAAGGTGAATATCGAAGTGGGCTTGCATGAGCTTGACGGTCTGGATGAGCTAGATGTGAAAAGGAGGCTTTGGAAGGAGCTGGATCTGGAAAAACAAATCAGAACTGTACCAGTCGGTGCATTTTATAAGCTCAGATGCGTCGGGGATGGTAGCTCGTTTGTGATGCCCGATGGTGTGGATAATGCCATCCAGGCACTCAGTGGACGTTTTCCACAGCACAGTGAGGCCATTCAGCGTTATTTTTCAATCCTATGTTCAATTCGTGCGAGCATGGTCAGATATGTGGAAGCAAATAGAACCCCGCTCTGGTGGCTAATCAATGGTCCGATTTTTCCATTGCGGTTCTGGCCGATTCTGCGTTATGGCTGGAGTACACTTGGCGGCTTTATGGACAAGCTGTTTGGTGATGATGAACAGATCAAAATCACACTAGCGGCTAATTATCAGTATTACTCCGATGACCCTTATCGTTTGTCACTGACACATTTTGCAGCTGCTCAGATCTCATACCATACTGGCGGTGGACATTTTGTGCATGCTGGTTCACAAGGTTTGAGTGATGCTCTGGTCGAGCAAGTTAGGACCGCAGGTGGTGTCGTTGAAAAGCGTAGAAATGTCACGGATATATTGATGAAAGATGGGGCAGTGGTCGGTGTGCGCCATGAAAGGCTGTCCAATTTGTCAAAAAAACATATACCCGGCCGGGATATTCAGGAGCATTTTGCACCGCAACTGTTTGCCAATGCGGCACCTCACTGCATTGAGAAAATGTTACCTGAAACATATCGCAATAGCTTTATGAAGCCGTATCACGGAAGACGTTTATCGCCATCGCTCTGGTGCCTATTTCTAGGCTTTGATCGTAGTCCATCGGAGTTCGGGGTTGATGCATATAGCACGTTCGTCATTCCCGAACATTACACATCATTCAGGGATGGACCAAGTGAAGCTTATATTATGGCTGATCCGGATAATGAGCGAATGCCACCTTATACATTTGTGGATTACAGCCAGATTGACAGCGGCCTCAATAACGAGGGGCGTCATTTCGCAGTGATGTGCGGTATAGATCATATTGATAACTGGGATAAGCTGGATGATGAGCAGTATGAAACCAGAAAGCAGCAGTGGCAAGACCGCCTGATTGCTGCACTGAGTACCCAGTTTCCGAACATTGATTCAAGTATTGTGTACACAGAGATGGGGACGGCAAGAAGTATGCAACGCTATCTGAATACTCCGGGTGGGGCCGTATATGGCTTTTCACCGGATGCGCCCAGATATGTCACGGGAATTTCCACCTCCCGCACGCCTGTAAAAGGCATCTATATCGCATCGGCATTTGGCGGCTTCGGCGGTGGATTCACTGGTGCAATGATGTCTGGTGCTCATGCAGCAGGAGAGGCTTTGGAAGATAGCTGATATAGAAACACTTTAGTCAGTATTGAGGAACTGGTGGTTGCCTAAGTTTTAAACCTATTTCAGGTACCCATTCTGTCTTTAAACTTCTGAAAAATCTCTCTATAGGGCTATTGTCCCAACAATTTCCTCGGCGACTCATACTTTGTTTAATACCAAACTTTATTTATTTTGCGAGTTTTTCCCAGTTTATATCTGAGTCTTTTTCAAGATCATTAATTAATGCTGCAAGGAGCATGACACGTTCATCTTCTGGGTGCAGTTGGTTTGCACGTGAGAAATAGCGTTTAGCTCTATCAATGTAGCCAATATCCCAACCAATTTTTTGCATAAAGAGCATAAGTGATTGTGCAGCCATTAGGTTAGCGGTGAAATTGTCTGGTAAATGTTTAACAAGGGCCTGGAAGTGACGAATGGCGAGTTCGACTTCACCATTTTCAAACTCTTTCGAGGCCTTTTCATAAAGCATTTTAAGTGTTTCTTGTTCCGCTATTTCATTTAGCCCTGCAATATCAACTTGGTGAGCCCCAAATAGTGTTTTTATAAATGATAAAAAGTTCGCGGAGTTATCAGGCAGGCGTGGTGGAGGTGATAATACCGCTTGTTTACCGGTTTTATTACGCATAATAAAACCGTATAAAGGTGGAATAATGAGTAAGGTCAAAATGGTTGCAAAACCTAAACCCCACACGATGGCTGTAGCAAGTGGCCCCCACATAAGGGATTTTCCACCCCAACCAGAAGCTAGTGAAAATAAGCCAGCCATGGTTGTTACTGTGGTAATAAGGATCGGCATCACACGACGTTGAGAGGCAAGGGTAATGGCATGTGCTAACTTCATCCCCTTTGCTAAATTTCTGTTGGCAGTTGATATGAGTACAATGGCATCATTGGCTACAATGCCTGCCAATGCAATAACGCCATAAAGGGTATATAAACTTAAGGGGTTATTGCTGACAACGAGGCCAATAATAACGCCGGTAAAGGCCATGGGAACAGTTGCAAGAATCAGTAATGGTTGGGTGTAGCTTCTGAATTGAGTGCCTAGAATCATATATATCAAGCCGATGCCAAATAAAAACAATACTGCCATGCCGGCTAAACTTTCTTTAATATCATCCATTTCACCAGAAAAATCTAATGATACATCTGGGTAGTATTGTGCAATTTGACGCCATTTTTCAGCAATTTGTCCATTAGCTGTAATGCTATCTGTCACCGTAGAATCTAAATCAGATTCAAGTGTAATTGTTCGTCTAAAATTTCGATGATGAATCGTGCCTTCGGCATAAGAAGAGGTATAGGTAACTAGCTGGCCTAAGGCAATTTCACTGCCATCAGCGAGACCAACAGGATGATTTAAAAATGATTTTATGTCTTGCAATGAGCTTGGTTCAGCTTGCACGCGAACATTCCATTTTTCGCCTTCAAAACGCATATTAGCAACGATACTACCATCAACATATAAACGGAGGATTTTAGCAATGTCAGCAGGGTTAAGCTGTGCTCGAGTAATGGCATCAGGGTTAAGTTTTAGGGTTAATTGCATGCCCGAACGTGCATCGTCATTATGGACGTCTTGAATGCCAGGCAATGTGGCCATTATTTCTTCTAAAGCGGCAGTTGCGGCACGGAGCTGATCTATTTTATCGCCCCGTACTTTTACACTAATCGGGCTTTCGCTTGGCGGTCCAGTATTACGACGCAAGAAGGATAGATGGGCGGGGCCTGGTACGTCTTGAATGGCAAGGCGTACTTCTTCGATTAGCTCATCAACTGAAAGTAAACCTTCAGTTCTAGCTGGCAAGCTAAACATAAGTTGTCCCATACTGTCACCAAAGAGAGGTTCGGTTTCAGTGAGTAATACACCTGCTGTCGTGGATATGGAGCGAAGTTCTTTAGAGGCAACAGTATTACGAATTCTGAGATCTAGTTTTTTTAGTGTGTCGTCAGTGCTACTTAAAGAGGAACCTGCTGGCATATAGACATTAAGATAAAACAAACGGATAGGATCATTAGCAAAAAAGTCGACCCGTACGACATTGCTCATGACGGCAAATATGGCGAGAACGCTTAACAATGCACCTGATGAAATACTGATTTTTGGGTGACGCATTATAGGGACTAGAACGTTAACATAACGGTGACGTATCCAATTGGTGACGCGGTTACGAGTTCGTTGTATTAAAGTGATTTTAGCTGGATTGGCATTAGATGAAATAATATGAGAAGGCAATAACCAAAATGCTTCAATTAAACTCACTACTAGAGCAACAGACACCACAATAGGCACAACCCGCATAAATTGACCCAAAATACCGGGTAATAAAATAAGTGGTAAAAATGCTGCAATCGTAGTGAGAGATGACACCATGACGGGCACCCACATTTCATCAGCTGTACTTAATGCTGCCTCAATAGATGTCATGCCACGTTTTAAATTAACATACATTGATTCCACCACGACCACGGCATCATCGACTAACATTCCCAATACAATGACTACACCCAGTAAAACCATAATGTTAAGGGTTTCACCCATTGCAGATAGAATCCAGAATGAAGCCATCAATGAAAATACTAGGCCTAGACCGGTAAATACGGCAATCCTCCAACCTAGGAAAATACTCGTTACTAACATGACTAAAAATAGGCCAATAATGGCATTTTTCTCCATTAAGCCAATGGCAGTACGTGTTGCAATGGTTTGGTCATCAACAATATCAAGCTGAATCCCCATTGATTTCAGTGCTAGATTACGTTCATTGACATAGGCTTGAATGTCTTCTAATAAATTAAGACTATTTGCATTGCCACGTTTAAATACTGAAATCATTGAAGCAGGTTTACCTTCATATGATACGAGTTGAGTAGCCTTTTCTTGACCGCGAACAACCGTGGCGACACTGCGGAGAGGTAATTCACCTTCAATCGTTAATATAGGTAAATCGGCAAGGTAGCTGGGATCATTACTGGTTCCATTAAGTCTAACCTTCCACTGCTGTTCACCTAGTTGAATACTACCGGCAGTAAGATCTCTGAAATAAGCATTAACAGTGCTCGATAAAACAGTCGGCGAAACACCTAAACCAACCAATTTTGCAGGGTCAAAATGTATTTGTAACTCTGGGTCTTCCGTGCCCCAAGTATCAGCCCTATCTACACCTTTTATTCGTGCAATATCTTTTGCTGTATTACGTGATGTTTTACGCAATATTTCATCATTTTCAATACCAGAAACAGTGACGACAGCAGTAGGGTAAGTATTTGAGCTTGATAGTTCTGTAATTAGAGGTTGTTTTGCATCTGGAGGTAGCTTATCAACCGCAGACTGAATACTACGTCGAAGTTCCTCAACACGTTGCCGAAATAGGCTTGGTTCCATATCGGCAAAACGGACAGTAATAAATGAAAATGCTACGCGACTGCTACTAGAAACGCGGTTTACATCAGGTACTTTTTCTATTTCATCTTCAAGTGGATTGGTGATTTGATTTTCGACATCTTCAGCAGTTGCTCCCGGCCATACTGTATTGATGACAACCCAATTAAAATTAACATCAGGATCTTGCTCTCGTGGCATAGTGGAATAGCTAATCCAACCCGCAATAATAACGAGTAGGAATGTGAGGTTAACTAAAACTGTATTGGTGAGAAGCTTACGATACATAGTCTAATTATCAGTTTGGATGATATTGATTAATTGACCATCTACAAGGCCATATCGTCCTGTTGTAATAATCTGAGTATTCATCGGCAAATTAATCGGTGCAGGTAAACCATTGCCACTATTTTTTAAAAGATGGAAATGTGCAGAGTCATTATCAACGATAAAAACACCTAGTTGATCATTACGTTGTACAAGATAATCTGCTGGTATATGAGCATCAGGACTGGTCCAATTTAGGCGTCCGGCTGAACCCGTGGGAGCAACTTGTGAACTAAAGTCTAGCCTTGATTCAAAACTACGGATTCGACTATCAACAAGCGGGACAATAGTACGGATCTCAACAGGATAATATTTTCCAGAAACAATAAAGCTGACTTTTTCAGCCGCTTTTAAACTATCAATGTCTTGCTGTTGTATTTTGCCGCTTACCTCTAAATTATTGAGGTCTAATAATTTTACAAGAGGGGACCCCGTCGTTGTATAGTCACCAACACTTGCAAGTCGTTCTACAACAACAGCATCAAAAGGTGCAGTGATAATACATTTAGATATACGACGAAGAGCTTCTTTCAAGTCAGCATTTAATACGCCTACATCTGAGGCAATGGCATTGGCCTCAGAGTTACGTAAATTGAGTTCATCGGTTGAAAGAACACGACGTTTTTCGAGATGTTTTGCATCATCGAGACGTTGTTTTGCATATTTTTTTCTAGCATAACCAGCATGAAGAGCTGCGTTGGCCCTTTGTTTGGCTATATCATAAGATTCACAGTCAATTTTTGCTAAAACATCATCTTTTTTAACCTCATCACCAGTTTGAACTAATAATTCGATAATCTCTCCGGATATTTCAGCACTAATAAGACTGTTATTAAGACTAACCACTATTGCAGGTGCTTCTCGTTCTGGATAGAAAAGGATTTCATCTAAACGCGTTATTGAAACAGGGTATGCAGTAGTGTCTTGTGAGCTAGATTCCTCTCCATTTGCAGTTGTTATACAAATAGCAAAAAAGAGTGACAGCAATAGTGATATTACGTTTTTAAATCCTTTATTCATGTATGTCCATATATAAATTATTGATGTAAAAGATAAATTACTTGAAAAAACAGGTTTCAGCAAGTTGCTAAATAATTATTGCCAAGATATCTGATACAATAATTTTCGTAAAATGATTGAATAATTTTTATTTTTTGAAATGTATTTTTGAGTTGGGTAATGTGCTTATTTGATGAGCTATTTTAGCCGAAATCATGGTTGTAAAAGCTAGAGTTTACTCACAATATTTAAAATTTAAACGCTATATCATGTGTTTCTGGTATTTAAATACAAATGTTGATTTATTTAAATTTGAAACCGTTCAAAATTAAGGATGATTGTGATGATGAAACGGACGATTATAAGTTTGGCATATTGCCAAATGATAGCGCTCCCTATGGCAGTTCATGCCGAAGATATCACAACAGGCGTAAGCTCTCTAAGTTTAGATGAAATGGTTGTCACCACACGGAAACGGGAAGAAACCCTGCAAAAAGTACCGATCGCGATCACTGCTTTTTCTGCAAAGTTAATTGAAGATGCTGCTCTGCAAAACATTGAAGATGTCGCCATGATGACCCCGGGGTTGACCTATACACCTCTATTTGGTGGACGAGTTGGTAACCCTGTAATTCGTGGGATGAACACGACCATTGGTGAGCCTAATATTGGCTTTTTTATTGATGGGGTTTATCAGGAAGCTCGAGGTG
>Ga0209495_1000509_pt1 | contig 30137 bp, 39 predicted proteins | sample EN1Hudsemesocosm_FD_184629 | JGI IMG/M metagenome (GOLD analysis project Ga0209495, IMG submission 184629) | Methane-oxidizing microbial communities from mesocosms in the Hudson Canyon - EN1E Hudson Canyon (SPAdes) (version 2) | ecosystem: Environmental > Aquatic > Marine > Cold seeps | place... | reverse complement strand
TAGGTGTTATGTTAGTGGGTGAAGGTTCAACTGAAGTTGTTCATATTGGTCACATGGCGATGTTATGTGATGCTGATGTTGATATCTTTGTTGAAAGTACCTTTAATTTCCCTACATTAGCAGAAGCATATCGTATTGCAGCGTTAGAAATTTTAGCTCAAAGGCCCGAGTAAACAATATGAAAACAATCATGATTACGGGTGCAAGCTCTGGTTTCGGTGAGGCTTGTGCCCGTTTATTTTCAAATAATGGGTGGAAAGTCATCATTACTGGTCGTAGACAACAGCGACTAGATTCATTACAAAGTGAGCTTGGTGGAGTAGATAAAGTGCATAGCTGTTGTTTTGATATTACTGATCGTGATGCTGTCATGAATGCATTTGAGAACCTGCCAGAAGCATTTTCTGAAATAGATGTACTTGTTAATAATGCGGGTTTGGCATTAGGCATGGAGCCTGCTTACGAGACTAATATTGATGATTGGGAGAAAATGGTAGATACCAACATTAAAGGATTAATGTACTGTACCCGAACTGCATTACCCATGATGAAGCAACGAGGACAGGGTTATATTATAAATATAGGTTCAATAGCAGGTAACTGGCCTTATCCTGGTGGCAATGTGTATTGTGCTAGCAAAGCGTTTGTTAGACAGTTTTCATTGGCTTTACGTGCAGATTTATTAGGTACAGGTATTCGAGTAACTAATATTGAACCTGGCAATGCAGAAACTGAGTTTTCGATGGTTAGGTTTAAAGATGATGAGCAGCGTGCAGATAATGTTTATCAAAATACGCAAGCATTAACCGCGGATGATATAGCTAATACAATATTGTGGTTAGCAAATACGCCAGAACATGTGAATGTGACTACAATGGAGATCATGCCGACTGAACAAGCGACAGGTCCATTGGCTATTTATCGAAGAGACAATTAAAAACCGCGATTTTAAGCGCGGTTTTTAATTTTGTAAGCGTGATGTTTTAAGAGAACATCCAACCTGTTGGATTTGGGTGAGCTTGTTGCGCATCTAAAGACTTCATGCCTTTCACACTACGAACAATAATCCAAACTACGGTAAATAAGATAACTAGGTAACCGATTAGGATTAGCGACAATAAAGCACCTACAAATAAGTACAATAAACCAATCCAAAAAGTACGGATTTGAAATTGGTAATGTGTTTGTAGCCACTCTGGTGCATCAGCTTTATTTACATAAGCCATTACTACGCCGATTAATCCTAGAAAAGGAATAATGACATTGGCCATAAATAAGATGTAAATTAGTTTTGGAGTTATGGTGCTAACAGCTGTTTCTGACATGGGAGGTCCTTTTGTTGTAATGTTAATGGAAAGGAGACTTTATTAGAAATTTTGTGTTTGTAATAATCAAATTGATGAGTTTTTATTATTGACTAATAACTGCCCGATCAGAACTTCATAAATGTCAGATAAAGTATCAAGATCAGTAACAGAAACACATTCATTAATTTGGTGAATTGTTGCATTTAAAGGACCCAGCTCAACCACTTGTGCGCCAGTCGGAGCAATAAATCGGCCATCTGATGTGCCACCTGATGTTGATAGTTCGGTGTCGTAGCCAGTAATGGCTTTAATAGCATGCTTAGTTGCATCAACTAATGCACCACTAGCTGTACGGAATGGCTTTCCAGACAACTCCCAACTTAAATCATAGTTAATACCATGTTGATCAAGAATGGCTTCTACTCTTTGTTGCAAAAGTTCATGGGTGACTTCTGTTGAGTAACGAAAGTTAAAGACCAGATCAGCTGTGCCTGGGATGACATTTGTTACTCCAGTTCCAGAATTAAGGTTTGAAACTTGGAAGCTAGTAGGCGGGAAGTCATCATTACCTTGATCCCATTCAACATTACATAATTCAGTTAGAGCTGGAGAAAGTGTATGAACTGGATTTTCAGCAAGGTGAGGGTAAGCAATATGACCTTGTTTACCTTTAACCGTTAGACGACCATTGAGTGATCCTCTACGGCCATTTTTAACAATATCACCCACTTTATTTGTACTGCTTGGTTCCCCGACAAGGCACCAATCTATTTTCTCATTACGTGCTTCTAGTGTTTCAATTACCTTAACTGTTCCACCGGTAGCTGGGCCTTCTTCATCACTGGTGATAAGGAAGGCAATACTACCATCATGATCTGCATGTTCAGCAACAAAACGTTCACACGCGGTGATAAATGCTGCAATACTACCTTTCATGTCTGCCGTACCGCGACCATATAATAAACCATCACGGATAGTGGGTTCAAAAGGTGGTGAAGTCCATTTGTCTTCAGGACCTGTAGGCACAACATCGGTATGACCAGCAAAGGTTAATACAGGACTTTGAGTACCACGGCGAGCCCATATATTGTCGGTGTCACCAAAACGTAAATGTTCAATAGTGAAACCAATTGCAGATAGACGTTCAGCTAATAATTGCTGACAACCAAAATCTTCTGGGGTCACACTTGGGCGGCTAATAAGATCTTTAGTGAGTTCAAGCGTTGCAGACATATGTGACTCTTTTATTATTTGGCAAAATAAACGGCGTAATCCGCTTCTTTGAATCCGACCTTACAGCCTGAGCTGTCAGATAGTACTGGGCGTTTAATAAGTGTTGGGTTTGCTAACATCAACTCAACAGCGGTCGTTTGATCGAGTTGTTCTTTGCGAGAGTCTTCTAGCTTACGCCATGTAGTACCGCGTTTATTGAGTAATGTTTCCCATGATACTGATTCTAACCAGCTATTAATCGTAGTTTCATCTAAACCATCAACACGAAAGTCGTGAAACTGAAAATCAACGTTATTGGCTTCACACCAACGACGTGCTTTTTTGACCGTATCGCAGTTTTTAATGCCGTATAAAATCATAATAATTAACTTACCTGTTTGCTTTGTTAATGCTTGGTTTACAGCACTTATATGCTTGTAATGAGATCTGAAATTCGGTGTGCAGCATTGATACATTCTTCTATCGGTGCAACTAATGCCATACGTATACGGTTTGAACCAGGGTTACCATTGTCATTATCTCGGGCTAAGAAACTACCCGGTAATACTGTGACGTTTTTTTCATCAAAAAGGCGGCGAGCAAACTCAGTATCACAAATAGGTGTTTCAGCCCAAAGATAAAAACCAGCTTCCGGCAGGCTAACATTCATCACAGGTGACAATATGGCTAGCACAGCTTTAAATTTTTCACGATAAAGCTGGCGATTATAGGCAACATGATCTTCATCATTCCATGCAACAATGGATGCTGATTGTGTTGCAGGTGGCATCGCACAGCCATGATAGGTACGGTAGCGAAGGAAGTCTTTTAATACTTTGGCATCACCCGCGACAAAGCCAGAACGCAAGCCCGGTGCATTAGAGCGTTTTGATAAGCTATGGAATACAACGCAGCGACTTGAATCGGTATAACCCGCAGCAATGGCTGCTTGTAATAAACCTACAGGTGGCTTTTCATCATCGAAATAAATCTCTGAATAACATTCATCTGACGCAATGATAAAGTCGTGTTTATGAGCCAGTTCAATTAAATTTGTTAATGTCTCTTGATCAATAACTGCACCGGTTGGGTTTCCTGGGCTACATAAGTACAACAGTTGGCAACGATCCCATACTTGTGCACTGACAGCAGAAAAATCAGCAACAAAATTATTGTCAGCAGTACAGTTTAAAAAATAGGGGTGAGCACCCGCTAAAATTGCTGCGCCTTCATAAATTTGATAGAAGGGGTTGGGCATAACAACAATCGGCGCACTGGCAGAACGATTAATGACAGCTTGTGCAAAAGAAAAGAGCGCTTCACGGGTGCCATTTACAGGTAATATTTGAGTGGCTGCATCGATATTTCCAGAGAGTTGGAAACGTGTATCTAACCATGTGGCAATTGCATGGCGTAGTTCTATTGTACCACTGGTTGTTGGATAGCTGGATAGACCATGCAGATGTTCAATAACCGCTTCAGTAATAAAGCCAGGTGTTGGGTGTTTTGGTTCGCCAATTGATAGGGCAATATGCGCTAAATCATTAGGCGGCGTGCACCCTGCCTTAAGTTGGGTAAGCTTTTCAAATGGATAGGGATGCAAGTGAGCCAAATCAGGATTCATATCAAATATCTAATTAAATAAAGATCATTATTATAGCGGGTTATGTGTAGATCAAAAACTAAGAATTGAGCATAAGTTAATAGAACCGTGCATAACATGGTATAAGATGCGCCTATGAACATATCTAACTCATCACATAATCGTTTAGCCATTGCATGCTTATTGTTTTCTGCAAGCATGTGGGGACTGATCTGGTATCCCATTCGCTTGCTTGAAGATGCTGGCATGTCAGCTGTTTGGACTTCGCTTGTTATGTATGTGGCTGCGGGACTACTTGTTATTCCTGTGTTGTGGCGACAGTACCATGTTATATCTCAACATCTTTCAGATTTATTAATATTGGCTGTTGCCGCTGGTGTGACCAATGTGGCTTTTTTGGTTGCGTTAACGGAAGGTGAAGTGATGCGAGTGATGTTACTCTTTTATCTCTCGCCGCTATGGACGGTATTATTAGGTCGTTGGTGGTTAAAAGAGAAATTATCACTTGCTGCTATCGCTATGTTACTGATTGCGATGTCTGGTTCTATCGTTATGTTATGGAATAATGACATTGGTTGGCCGTGGCCACATGGTGTAGCTGATTGGTTAGCATTAACTGCAAGCATTGCCTTCTCTATTAATAATGTACAGGCAAGGAAGCTTGGTTCAGTATCTATGCGAGTGAAAACCAGTGTAGTTTGGTGGGGTGTTGTACTGATATCAATAATAGTACTACTTATTCAACAATCACCCGTACCTGACTCTTCCGTAAGTGTATGGATATCAGCATGGCTATTGGGATGGGTGGCTATAGTAGCAATGACAGTAGCAGTGCTTTATGGCGTTGCTAGTATGCCAGTGTATCGATCTTCAGTGATAATGTTGTTTGAGTTAGTGGTTGCAGCAATTGCGGCTTGGGCTTTGACTAATGAAGCTATGTCATTACAAGAATGGTTGGGAGGTGGATTAATTCTGATTGCGGCCTATGGCGTTGCTAGAGCTGAATCTTAAGTTTGATTGATTAACTGTTCACGTGTCGTCACTGGATTAGGGGCGAGGCTATGGGCTATTGAATGGTTTGTTTAGGCATGGAGGAGGGGACTGTTTTGACATGCAAGTGTTCATTGCTATCATTAAGCAGCATGATTGAGGATACATAATCTTTCTAAATGAGCTTTGTGCTCATTACTGATCGCAACAGACTCTAGGATATCGCGCTGGAGTTGTAATAAAGGCTCTTGTGAAACACTAACACTGTATATTATAAATCATACAATACTCGGAGAAATAATGATTAAATCAATCGCTCATGCCAGCTTTTTGGTGGCAGATCTTCAACGCTCTTTAGATTTTTATTGTGGCATATTAAACATTCATCACAGCACAGAACGGCCTAATTTCCCTTTTGAGGGAGCGTGGCTAGATTTAGATGCGGATGGACAACAGATACATTTGATGAAACTACCCAATCCAGATTCAATGGAAGGACGCCCAGAACATGGTGGCAAAGATAGGCATGTTGCATTCGTTGTCGATAATTTAGATGCTATTGCCGAAAAACTAGAAAAAGCAGGTGTGGAAATCTCAAGAAGTAAGTCTGGGCGAGCCGCTTTTTTCTGTCGAGATCCAGATGGTTATGCACTAGAGTTCGCTGAAAATTTTGTGCCTGAAAAGTAGTGATTAAATAGCACAAGAATCAACGATCAATAACTTACAGAGTTACTCACATTTCCTGTGGATAACTCTGTTATTAACTATCTTGAAAATCCCTAAGTCATTATTTTGTAACCTTCCAACACGGATTGGTCAAATAGTAACCATCTCTATAAAATTCATATATATCAATTACTTATGAAAGTTTCATCTAGTATCAATGACTTAGCGAGTGTTGTTATAAGCCTTTGCGAGCAATCATCACTAAAAGTGAATAACTATTGAGTTGTCAAGCTGTTCATCGCTAGATATAGCGCTATATTATGTGTTATCACTTCATTATGAGTTGGATGTTTCCTCAACCATATTATTGCTCGTTTAGCGAAGGTTTTGTAACAGTAAGCACTTGGGGATTTAGCTTTAATTTGATCAATATTAATTTTTGATCATTTGAGAATCTGTTTTGGGGGTAATAGTATGATGAACGCTTCATTTCTCCATCAGACTATGTATCTTGCTTTCTAAAAATTGGGATTGTATTGCTAAGTCTATAATTACCAGATGAATAGCCGTGAGTATTATTCAAACTTTTAAAATTATTCATGTCTAGAATCATGACAGAAAAAGGTTTTTGAACGACCGAATTGAGTAATTGGAGACCGTCAGTCTAGATAATCTCTGGTAGTCACATAACTCTCTATGTTAAATTCAGGTTTATCCAGTTTGCCTAAGTTGCCAAGTGGCTTGTTGTTCAAGGTCAATAATATTGTGCTTAATTAACCATAATTTGGCATCCTCAGCATCTTGCTCAAACCATGCCTTGGCACTGCCTAGTCTAAAGGTATAACCCCAGCTGTCCATGTCTAACATCATTCTCTCTTTGCCCATATCACTTAAATGGTCTGCAAGTAATATTTGCAAATAACATACACCATTTTCTTCATCATAATCGCCCTCAGCATCGGTATCTAATTTGGCGCGACGTTGCGGATCCATACAAATATAATGGCCTGATTCATGTAAAGCAGAATGGACAGGGGTATTGTGACGTAAATAGAGTTTATTGCTGATTAAACCTGCTTCTCGTTCACCAAAAAAACTTCCAGGTATTACGTCATTATCTGCAACATGAATTATTTCAATCCCATAAGGGGCAAGTAAGGTAGCTAATCGTTGTTGGTAGGAATGATCGCAATTTAAAACATTAGTTGGATCTTGTTCAGACACGTCGAGCATCACCAATAATATGATTGGTCGCCATACCTGCCAGTGTTAAACCAAAGATGGAAGGGAGGTAGCTAGTGGTACCATTAACAGCACGATCGCGACCATGAGACACTGCTTCAGGAGGTAATGCAGGCATAGGTGCTTCAATTGAATACACGGCCTGAACACCTTTACCTACATGCCTACGACGTAAGTGTCGTCGTAGCTGTTTGGCAAGTTTACACATTGATGTATCCATAATGTCGCTTGTTCGAATCATGCTTGGATCTAGCTTTCCTCCTGCCCCCATACTGGCAAATATGGCGACCTTTTTTTTCCAAGCTGTTTCAATTAATGCGGCTTTACTACTCATGCTATCAATAGCATCCACGATGACATCAAACTCTGAGCTTACAAGTTCATCAATACTATCTGGTGTGAGAAATTCTTTTAGTATGGTGACCTGACAATTTGGATTTATATCGAGAATACGCTGTGCCATAACATCTGCTTTTGCGATGCCGATGGTAGAATTAAGTGCAATTAACTGTCTATTGATATTGGAACCTGATACAACATCATGATCAACTAGAGTCAGTTTCCCTACTCCCATTCTGGCAAGTGCTTCAGCCGTGAATGAACCTACGCCGCCCATACCAGCAATGAGCACATGAGCATTTTTTAAGCGTTCAATGCCTTCATCTCCAACTAGGATGTGAGTTCGTTCGAAAAGAGGGTTTGTGTCAGTCATAACAATGTCTACGGAATAAGAGTGTGAATGACTATTTTACCTTAGACGCACAAGGAACACACATAGTAGAAGAAGGTTCTATTTCTAACCTGCGCGGATCGATTTCATTATCACAGACACTACAGTAACCATAATCACCAGAAACAATTAAAGCGAGTGCAGTGGAAATCTGTCGTAAGTGTTGCTGACGAAGGCGCGTTGTTTCAATAGCCATAGATTGTGACTGAAGCGCATCACCGCGTGATACACGGCCTACACTTGATTGATCAAGTTCGACAGTTTGAGTCGCAGTTTGTGCCATTTCCTGATAAGACATTAACTCATCCCGCTGATGTTCGAGTAGATGTTTAAATTTGTCTAAATCAATATCATTCATGATGTATAAAACCAATAATTTAAAAGTACTGTCAGTAGACTATAGTTTAATAGTGTTCTAGCTATCAAATTATCATATTTGACGTCACCTATGAAACACAAGACGATAGCGGCAGTGGTCGTTCCTGCTTATCAGGAATATCTTGAGAAAGCAGAAGGCATTGTTGAAACCCCTTCAATTCAAACTGAATTAGAGTCAGCTTATCAACAAGCAATCCTTCTGCAAGATAAAGTGATGCAGTATGCCGCAACACATGATGGATAATGGCCAACATCATTAGAAGATATTGGCGTGACAGATAATGAAGTAATTGATAATTCATGGCGCTATGAGATTGCTGTTTATGACGAAGGTATTATTGGTATTGAAGTCTGGCTAGAGGGTGAAGGCGGGCAATATATTGTAATCGAACCAATTACAAATGAACAAGGCGTTGAAGATTCTTGGATCTGTTATGGCCAAGATATTGATAATGATCTCTTACCAATAGGCTGCCAATAGTTTAGTACTAACTAATTCAAGGCCCTTTATTGTCATGGTGATAATAAGGGGATTTTTATTGTTAGATTACTTTTAATCGATTATTAGTATCTCTAGACTGTTTAATAAAGTCATTGCCAGTCTGATAGTTTGCCTCTTTTACTAATCGGTCATAGAGTACAACATTGACTGTGGCCGATAAATTCATGCTACCTACTGTGGGTACATAAACAACTGCATCAGCGCGATCAATTATTTCCTGATCAATCGATCCATCTTCTGGGCCAAAAATATAAAATGCATTGTCAGGGTGTTGATACTCAGGCAATGGACTGGCATTAACGGCAAATTCAATACACACAATCTTTGTATCGTCCTTCACTGCATCGATCAAACAATTAAGCTGTGAAAGTGGAATTTCACGACCAATCTTACGACTCATATCAACAGTTCTTGCACTACGTTCAAGTGCACGTGGATATCGGTTTCCTGTATAAAAAACATCATTAACACGATAGTTTGCAGCGGCACGTAAAACAGAACCAACATTATCAGGGCTTTTAGGATTAATTAATCCGAGGCTAATATGTGACTTTTTCATTTATTCCTTCAAGGCTGGCGGTTAATACAACTTACCAACACGATCTAAATAGGTGAGATAGAGACGAACATCGAATTCTAACTGATGATAGTCTGTAAGCATATGAGTACACAGTTGATAAAAGGCTTTGTTATGCTCTTTTTCTTTTAGATGTGCTAACTCATGTACGACGATCATTTCTAGAAATTCAATAGGTACTTTTTTAAATACCGATCCTATGCGAATCTCATTTTTAGCTTTTAATTTTCCACCTTGCACGCGAGATACAAAAGTATGCAGACCTAATGCCTGATGAAGCACATCAAGTTTATCATCATAGACAACTTTACTGAGCGGACTTGATTTACGAATAAACTGATTCTTCATATCGATAACATATGAATACAAAGCCTTATTGTTATTAATAGTGTGTGGTTTAGGGTATTTCTTTAATAACACATTCGCCAGTATTCCTTTTGATATTAATGTTTCAACCTGATCGTGTACTGATGGCGGATAGCCAGTTAAATATCGTAATGAACTCATGTGAATTTAATTATTTATTCTATAAAGGTAAGATTTTTTTTGCGTTTCTTGCTGTGATTGTAGCAATTTCTTCCCTACTTTCCGAACGTATAGAGCTTAATGCATCAAGAATTAATGGAATATTCTCAGGTGAATTTCTTTGGCCTTGCATATCTAGCAATGGCATATCAGGTGCATCAGTTTCTAATACGATACTTGAGAGTGGGAGTTGGCTAAATAATGATCTTAATCGTGTTGCTTTGGGATAAGTAATCGCACCTCCTACACCAAATACAAACCCTAATTGTTGATAGTGTTCTGCTTGTTGAAGGCTGCCGTTAAAGGCATGCACAATGCCACCCAGAACAGGATATTTCTTTAACAGACTTATCGTTTGATCATGTGCTTTTCTAACATGTAATAAGACAGGTAATTGCATCGCTTGAGCTAACGCTAGCTGTGCTGAAAATAAGTCGATTTGGGCTTGTTTATCATGATCGGGTAGATAAAAATCAAGCCCAATTTCGCCGATAGCAATAATCTTATTATTTTCGATGAAATCTTTTAATTGAAGTAGATGTTCGGGTTTATGATCAGCTAGGAAAAGAGGATGCAAACCTAGTGCAGGATGTAATAGCGTGGATTGGGCGCAGGTGTTAAGTAATTGGCTCCAGTCTTCAGCTTTGACACCTGGAACAATAATATCTTTAACACCAATAGCTTGGCAGTATTCGAGCAGCTTTTTACGATCACTATCAAATTGAGAAAAATTTAAGTGGCAATGAGTATCAATTAAGTGCATTATTAAATTCTAATATAGATTGATGGGATAAAGGTAATGAAAGATGAAAAAAGTCGTGCAGGCTTTGCTCATGAGATGGTAATGATGAATTTGGCTATTTTTCATTTATTATTACCTGTGGCAGCATTAAGTAGTGGCTATATCAGCATTTTTCTCAGCTTAGCATTATTCGGTTCAGCAGTAATGATATTTTTGGTAGCTCGTAGGGCATCCCTTGCTACAGATGTAGAGTGGGTGAACACACATTGGCAATTGGCATGGAAGCGAAGTCGTCTATTACTTGTAGCCTATACTATTTCTAGTGTGATTATGCTTTTGGGTTGGCTATTAGCTTCACTTCAAACCGATCACAATATGTTTACTATTATGCTGGTGGTATTTAGTCGTATTGCTGCTGTGCCTATTATATTAACCGTGTTGATATTATTAGTGATGGAAACAACGGCACTATCACAAGCAAGACAGGGACAATTAGCTGAACGCTAAATTGATTACGGTAAGTATAAGAAAGCCTAGACTGACAATGAAACCAGTTAAAGGCAGCCAAATAGGAAAACAAATACTTCCTTCGGTAGATGGGCCGTGTTTTTTTATTCTCACTAAGGCAAGGTTTATGAGTGAAAAAATAGACAGCATAATGAGTGATGTGATCTCAGCCAGAATGGAAAGATGACCCATTAGAGCTAAGATAAGCACTGTAACCGTGGCAATAAACGTAGCAATAAGTGGTGTCTGGCTTTTGGGATGAACAAAGCTTAATATTTTGGGAAGTTGGCCGCGAGAGCCAAGGCCATACATTACTCGTGAAGCCATAATCATTTGGATCAATGCACCATTGATAATCGCGAGTAATCCTATAATACTGATTGCAGTGGCATTGTTCCCTGTAAAATGTTGGTATAAAAATGCCAAAGGCGCTTCTGAAAGTGCTAATTTAGCAGGGGAAACCGCAAGAACCGCAGTTGTCATAATCAACATATATAATACGGTAGTGATAGCTAGAGTGAGCATTATTGCTAAGGGTAAATTGCGTTTTACGTCTTTTACTTCTTCGGCAACATCAACCATATCTTCAAAACCAATAAAGGCATAAAAAGCGAGTAGCGTGCCGGCAAATATAGCTGACCATTGGCTGAAATCAGCTGAGGGAATTAGTGAAGCTTTCATAGTGTCTAGGTGAAATGTGGTGCCAGAAATGCTTATGCCAATAATTAATAATAATCCGCCAATTTCAATGACCGTAATCAGTGAGGCTATTGTGACTGAAGCTGAAATCCCCCATGCGGCTATACTGCCCATTAAACACGTTATGATGATGATAATCGGCAAACGGTCGATGGAAATAAATTGATGCAAATAGCCAACAAAGCCATTAATTAAGGCTGCAGCAGAGACTAGCCCCGCAAGAATAACTAATAGTCCCGTTATTGTGGAAAGCCTTTGTGAATCAAATCCTTCTTTAATATACAATGCTGCGCCTGCAGCTTGGGGAAAACGACCTGATAATTCGGCAAATGACATTGCCGTTAGTGTTGCCATCAATGAGGCAATTAAAAATGAAATAGGTGCAAAATAACCTGCAATACTTGCTAGTTCACCGACCAGCGCATAGATACCAGCCCCAATGGTTGTGCCTAGCCCATAAAGCACCATATGAGTTAAAGATAAGCTTCTTTTTAAAGGTGTTTTATTGGACAAGGCTTAGCCCTTCACCTCGGGGATCACTTGCAGCGGTAAGGTGATGGGGCATTGCAGTTTGAATGATGACCTGCATATTGCCATATTGTCGATTAAGTAACTCAATCTCATGGCCATATTGTTTTATGTTATCTAATTCTTCAGAACTAAAACCCGCAGACTCAAATTGAATCTTGTTGGGTGAAAATTGATGATGAAACCGTGGTTGTAAAACGATTTCTTCAGCGTTATGACCATCAATAAAATCTAAAATACCTAGCAGTACCATCGTGATAATGCGACTGCCTCCAGGTGTACCTATAATCATTAGATGATTATCATTTTCGATAAAGGTGGGGGTCATGCTTGATAGGGGACGTTTATTAGCAGCGATGGCATTAGCCTCATTACCAATAAGTCCATATACGTTTTCTGAACCCGCTTGTGCCGAAAAGTCATCCATTTCATCGTTAAGTAAAACCCCCGTACCTTTGGCGACAAAACCTGAACCGAAGGGATAATTGATGCTTAATGTAGCTGCAACACGGTTGCCTTGTTTATCAATGATTGAAAAATGAGTGGTATCTTCGCCTTTAGCACTGTCATTAGCCGGTTGAATTTTATTGTTTGATGCATGATTAATATCAATATTAGAGGCTAATTTTTTAGCGTAAGATTTTGAGGTTAATTGTTGGGTAGGCACCTGAATAAAGTCAGAATCACCTAAGTATTGGCTACGATCAAAATAAGCTCTACGCATGGTTTCAACGATGAGATGTTTACGTTGTATGGGGTCTGATGCTGATAGTGGTAACCGTTCAAGCTGATTAAGCATAGATGTTAATACAATGCCACCTGATGAAGGTAATGCTGCTGATGTGATTTTATAACCTTTGTATGTGGTGCGAATAGGCGTGCGTTCATTTATTTGGTAATTTTGTAAGTCTTTTAACGTCCAAATCCCACCTGCTTGTTGTACGCTCTCAACTAATTTCTTAGCAATTTCTCCTCGATAAAAACCATCACGACCTTGCAGGGCAATGTGTTCTAATGTTTCGGCCAATTGTGTTTGAATGATAAGTGTACCGAGAGGTGGAACTTGATTGTTTGTTAATGAACTGAGGAATATTGCTCGGGAATCGGCAGATTCACTTAATGCATCTCGCCGAAAATTGACTAGGCGTTGGAAATGTTCTGTGACTTCAAAACCTTGTTTGGCATAGCGAATTGCAGGCGCTAATGTTTGCTTTAATGTTAGACGACCATATTTTTTGTTTAGATGGTCTAAGGCTGCGGGGACCCCGGGTATAGCAGCAGCTAAAGCTCCATCCAATGATAAACGTTTATCAAACTCACCTTTTTGATTGAGGTACATATCTTTATGAGCTGCACTCGGTGCAACTTCGCGACCATCAATCATGGTTTGAAAGCCATCACTGGCCCGATGTAGTAACCAAAAACCACCGCCACCAAGCCCAGAGCCAGATGGTTCAACAACCGCCAATGCTGCACTCACAGCAATGGCGGCATCAAATGCATTGCCACCTTGCTCTAAAATTTCAAATCCAGCTTTTGTGGCTAAAGGGTGAGCAGAAGCAATGGCAGCTTGCTTATTTTCACTGCCAATTGTATTGGCACTAAGAAATAAGCAGATTAAAGCAAATAATAACCTCACGTTAGCGGTGTTCTTTTTGTAGTGATGCTTGGCGTTGGTTTTCTTTCAACTGTTGTTTCTCAGCACGATGCTTGGCTATAGTTTCGGCTGAATCAGCACCAATATGGGCTTCGCCGCGTAGCTCTGCAAGTTTCATTTGTTTTTCGCGCTCAGAAAAGCGTGCTTTTTGTGCAGCAGATGTTTTGTTAAAACAATGCGGACAACTTACACCATGCTGATATTGTTCACTCAGCTTGTCTTCCTCTGTAATCGGTAGGCGACAAGCATTACATTGATCATAAACACCTTTTTCTAATTGATGATTAACGGTAATACGTTCATCAAATACATAGCATTCACCTTGCCATAATGTGTCTTGTGCTGGTACATCTTCAAGGTATTTTAGAATGCCGCCTTCGAGATGATAAACCTCTTCAAAACCTTGTTCCTTCATATAGGCAGTAGATTTTTCACAGCGAATTCCACCCGTGCAATACATAGCCACTTTTTTATGTTTTTCTGGATCAAAGTGTTGCTTTACATAATCGGGAAATTCACGAAAGCTTTCAGTCTCAGGGTTGATAGCATCTTTAAATGTTCCTACCTGAACCTCATAATCATTACGTGTATCGATCAATAAAACGTCGGGATCACTAATAAGCGCATTCCAGTCCTTTGGTTTTACATAAGTGCCGACGACATGTTTAGGATCAATGCCTTCTACTCCCATGGTGACAATCTCTTTTTTTAGTTTTACCCGGGTACGCAGGAAAGGCATCTCATTAGTAAATGATACTTTATAACTGAGTTCAGCTAGGCGGTCATCACTTTTAAGATAGCTCAATAAAGCATCAATATCTTGTCGTGAGCCAGCAACGGTTCCATTGATTCCTTCATTTGCGAGTAACAAGGTGCCACGAATATTGTTTGACTGCATAAAATTAAGCAAAGGCGGTTTTAGAGCAATATGATTATCTAGTGTGACAAATTTATACATGGCACAGACAACGACTTGAGACATAACAATTCCAACAATGAGAGTATTAATGTGTATTTTACGTTGAATTCAGACGATTGTCCCGTACTGTTAGTATTTGAATAGTTAAAAAAAGGTATGGATGAGAACTAGTTACGAAAATAAAAGAGTAGGAGTATCATAGAAGTCTTATCGGGTGATCATATCGATATGAGAGGTTGTTATGGTTAGCACAAAAGTACTTAAAGATGAAAATAGAGATTGGCATCAAGATCATGCGCTGTGGAAGAAAGAGACTGAAGTATGGCAGCAAGAGATGGAGAAATTGGTGGCATTATTATATTTATTAGAACGAGCTTTACCTGAACACTCATCTCTTTTAACGTTGCATTCAACGCTCATTGACGAACATGAACAGCAGGTAACTAGTTATGAATGCGGTATGGATGAACGTTGTTTTCCGGGTTGTCCTACCTATAAATCACCAGAGAAACAAGCTCAATTCCATCAAAAACTAGCTGAATTACATGAACAAGTTAAGCGTCAGCATCAGAAGCTAAAACAAAACTATTCTGCAGAAATGGAGAAATTTAGACAGTTATTACAACAGTTATTAGATGAATGTTGATTTAGCTTAATGAACTTAACCTGCCCAGTTACGTACATGCCCCGTATCAATATGAATAAAATCAGATTTAGGATAATAACCCACGCCACCTGTTTGAAGATTTAGTGCAGCAGAACGTAATGCTGAAAGGTTACGACCAGGAAGGCGGATGTCGATAGCTTTACCTTGCATATGGAAGCTTTTCTTCGCTACTCCAGAGCTCTTCTTGCTCAGGTATGCATTACTTTTTGGAGAACGGTAGCCAGAAATAACATGGAAGGGCTGTTTGCCATTTACTTTATGGTGAAGAATATTGAGCAGATCAATTAAGTTATTGTCCATGTCATAGGCATCACCTGTACGATGATCACGAAGAACACGATTAATCGCATCTAATTCACTTGTTTGATATTGACCTTCAGCCCAGTAAGTTGCCTTAAGGCTTTCACCTGTATGTAAATTGATCAGAGATAGTTTACGTTCTGGTTCAGTTAATATGTTTGCAAAGGCATTAGGCATGGCAAGACTCGCTGAAGCGCCAAATCCCAATTGCAAAAAACGTCTTCTAGACGTACTAGCATCTAAAGCTTGCTTTGCGTGTTTCTCTATTTCAAATGACATTAATCACCCTTAAACCCGTCAATTATCATGACATAACTTATTAAGTATAAACAACTTTTATAGATAATTACAAGAGTTTAGCTATACGTTCATCTCGTTGATAAACATCTGGGGAGAATTTTACGTCATTACCGTCGATCCATACTGTGAAGTAAACCGCATAAATTGATAATGGTTCACTGAGCTTTAGCCCTCTATTTTTCTTACTCTCGAGCATATTCATAATTGTTTCTTGTGCCGCTGGCTTAGCAAGACTGAAGTTTGCCAATGCAATTGGGTCTTCGACACGGATACATCCTGAACTTAAAGAACGTTTTGTTTCAGAAAACAATTCGCGATGAGATGTGTCATGCAGATAGATACTCCATTGATTTGGAAACATAAACTTTAATTTACCTAAGGCGTTCTTATCCCCAGGATCTTGTCTCAACATATAGGAGAAATTTGATGGGGTAACAGATTCCCAATTGATAGTGTATGGATCGTGCTCTATTTTCTTGCCATTCTCATGACTGAAAACACGAATATCATGCAAGTAGAAATAATTAAAATTATTTTGTTGTTTGGGTAATAGATCTAGCTTGGCTAATTTTCTAGGGACATTCCAATAAGGATTGAAAACGAGGCGGTTCATTTTTGATGAAAAACTGGGTGTTGGCCTGCTTTTTCGACCAACAATGACTTTCATATTTAATTCTTCATTACCATTATTGATCGCTTGCAACTGGTAACTGGCTAAATTAACCATGAGATAGCGATGACCTAAATTATCAGGCATCCAGCGATGACGCTCTAAGGTCACTTTAATTTGATGCAGTCTATCTGTGGCTGATACATTCATTGCGTTGCGGGTTTCAGAACCAATTATGCCGTCAGATTTTAAACCATGTTTTGTTTGAAATTGGCGAACAGCTTGTTCTAAAAAGTGGTCATAATAGCGAATATTGTTCTTCGTGGTCAGAACAAGTTCTTTATAGTCAAATGCTAAGCGCTCTCGTATAAGGGGTATATTTTGATGGCTTTCAGTGGGGCGAGTTAAGTTCATTTTAGGTATTGCAGCCCATCCGCCGCGGTCAACATAACTTTGATAACGTGCTAATGCTTGCGTTAATTTGTGATAAGCAGGTGAATTAGGGCTAAGCGAATTTAATTGGCTTTTAAGATGTGGCGATAATAGAGCCTGTTGTAAAAATTCTACTTCGTTAAAACGTGCTTGGGGGATAAACCAATCAGGATCGGCGACACTCGATTGAAATTGTCCTACAGAAATGTCATGAATCAACTTTAATAGACCATCACTTAGCAATAATTCAAACTGCTTCGCTGAGTCATCATTGAGCGATGGATCGAGATTATTAAGTAAAGAAAGATGATATTTATTGGGGTTTAAACCATGTTTTGCTGAGCCAGAAATAAAATCAAGTGCATCATAAGCATGTTGACTGATTACTTTATTATTCAGCCAGATGGAATCGGGACTTGAGTTAGTATAAAAATGATTCAGCGTCGTGGTATCGAGAGATATGGAAGTGCTGTCTTTAAAAGATTCAAACCAAGGGTAGGGCGTAGCCTGAACAGGCAAGTAGAGGCCATTAATAAATAATATGCTTATCACAGCAATGTGTTTAAGTACGTTCACCGTCTTATTCTTTTCCCGAAATCCTTTACGAGCATCATCACACTTTGGCTAAGCCTGGGTCAAGCCTCTTTTGATTTAGACTTAATTAATAACCATAAAAAGAATGGCCCGCCGAGTAGGGTTGTTATGACCCCTACAGGGATTTCAGCGGGCGCAATAATCAGTCTGGAAATAGTATCGCAGACAATTAGAAATGAACCACCAACAAGGAGACTAGCAGGCGCTAAGTAACGATGGTCATTACCAATAATCAGCCGGCAGATATGCGGGACCATCATGCCAATAAAACCGATAGGTCCACATAAAGCGACAATTGCTCCTACACATAGTGATGTAACAAAAAAGAGGCTATAACGAATTTTTTGTACTGATACACCTCGACTAAGGGCAATATCATCACCAGCCATCAATAGGTTTAATTCGCGAGTTAACCATAAGATAGCTGCACTACACAGTGTGACAAAAGGGAGTAGCTGCATAATGTCTCGATAACCGACGGTTGTTAGACTGCCCATCAACCAACGTAAAATTTGGAATGAGTCTGTTAGGTTGCTCAGATATTGGGTGAATAAGATAAGACTAGAAAAGAAGAAGCTTATAGCAACACCCGTTAGTAATAATGTTTCAGGTGAAAAGCCGTTTTGATAACGACTGATCGTGTACACAAAACTAATAGCAATCAGGGCTCCTAAGAAGGCTGCAAATGTACCGCCATCAAGCCCTAATAGGGTGAAGCTAAACCCAAGATAGACATAAATTGCAGCCCCGAGTGACGCGCCACTTGCCACCCCTAATGTAAACGGTGTGGCTAAAGGATTATGAAACATAGCTTGAAATACCATGCCACATAAAGCGAGGCCAGCACCCGCTATAAAAGCGAAAAGGACTCTAGGGAGTCTTAATTGCGTCAGGATATGATATTCGATAGCAGGATCTTTAATAATTAAGCCCAGATAAGGACTTATGCATAAAATGAGCAGTGAAATTAGGCCAATGACAAGCAATGTATTTATGGGCTTCATTGCTGTTCACCTGCTTGTCTTTCACTAGGAAGCGCTACTACAGCACCAGTTTGAGGATGAGTGGTAAACACGAATTCTTGATCATAAAGTGCGTGTAGATGGGAATCCTGCAATAATTCTGATGACTCTCCATACCAGAGCACTTCACCCTGTTTAAGTGCCAATATATGCTTACTATGTTGGGCTGCATGATTTAAATCATGGCTTACTTCAATAATGCTGATGCCATGCTGCTGATTAAGCTCTTGAATAAGTTGATGCACTTCGACTTGATGGCGAGGGTCTAAAAAGCTAGTAGGTTCATCCAGTAATAATAGAGGTGATTGCTGACAGAGTGCAGCCGCAATCATGACTCGTTGAGTTTCTCCGCCACTTAATGTGCTCATTTGGCGATATAGAAAACCTTCAGTATCTGTGATGCTTATAGAGTGATCGAGGGCATGTTGATCATTTAATGACCAATCTGAAAAGGCAGAATGATAAGCATAACGTGCCATTTTAATAAAATCGATAACAGTAAAGTTTAGTTGGTGGCCATGAGCTTGAGGAACATAAGAAACCTGACGAGCAAGATCCTTTTGCGAAAGTTGGGATAGCGAGTGTTGATTAAGTTTTATCTTACCTGAACTTGTTTCGACAATACCCATTAATGTTTTTAAAAGAGTACTTTTCCCCGCACCATTTGGACCTAAAATGCATAAATAATCCCCCTGTGTTAGCTGAAAGCTAATATTAGATAAAAGCGTCTTATCAGCAATGTTGACCGATAGATCAGTGACATTTAATAAATGAGTCATTGCGAGGGGGTATTCCAGTCGAGTTCGGGATGGATTAATTTTGCCATTTGAGTAAGTAATTTAAATATGCGAGGTCCAGGAATTGTGGCATAGTTTTCTTCAATAATATGAACACGATTATTTTTTATTGCATTAACATAAACAAGATTTTGCCATTGCCGTTTAATCTGAGCAATATCCGCATTATGATCAGTAGCTTCAGGAAATATATCAATAATGATGTCAGGATTGAGCTGTAAGATCCCTTCGATCGATAACGAAGGTACTTTTAGGTAATCATTTTGGTAGCTATTCTGTCCACCCGCTAAGGATATAAGATCATTATAAAAATCATGTTGGCCAGCGATATAAATACTTTTTACGTGTTCACTATTTGTACTATGACCCATTGAGATCATGACTTTGGGACGAGGTAAACCTGATACTTTATGGTTAACAAAGCGTATCTGTTGTTCAATTGTAGCTAAAAGTTGTTGTGCTTGTTGCTGATGTTGAGTTGCTTCACCGATAGCTGAAATGCTGTTCTTGATATCTACTAATGTGGCATTTTTAACTGCAAGTAGGGGAATATTGAGTTGATGAAGTTGTGTGATTGTTTGTTGCTGGCTCGCAACTAAAATCACCAAATCAGGATTGAGGGCAACGATTGCCTCTATATTTGGGTCAATAAACCCACCCACTTTGGGTAAACTGCTTACTTTATTGGGGTAGTCACAATATTTAGTGACGGCAATGATCTCTTCATCCAAATCTAAAGCAAATGCTATTTCAGTAATATTAGGCGCAAGAGTAATAATGCGTTGAGGCTTTATCGTTGATGAGTTATCAAGACTAGTCGTGGCATTGAGCCCTAAAAGTGCTAGTAAAAAGATAATCAAAAATAAGATAAGTGGCCAAAACTGGCGCATTTGTTTGAACCTTAGACAAAAACTAACATTATAATGGCTTATCGCACTTCAATCATGAGAAAAAAGTGAAACATTTACAACATATTTTAGATTCAGCAGATAAATTGTACTCAATGAATGATATTGATGCGGCATTAAGCCGTTTAGCCGAGAGTTTAACGCAACACTTCGCTACTTCAAATCCTTTAATTTTATGTGTTATGAATGGTTCTGTACTCACTACGGGGCATTTATTGCCTAAATTAAATTTCCCGCTAGAGTTGGATTATATTCATGTCAGTCGTTATGGCGACAAGACGATTGGTGGAGATTTAGAGTGGTTTCATAAACCCGCTACTACATTAAAAAATAGGACTGTTATTCTTGTTGAAGATATCTTTGATGAAGGTGTAACAGTGCAAGCATTACGAGAATATTGTGAACAAGAAGGTGCTGAAACTGTGCAATGTGTGACACTGATTGATAAGTTACATACAAATAAGATAGGCGTTCAGCCTGAATATATTGGCCTGACTGTACCCAATCGTTATGTATTTGGTTTTGGTATGGACTATCAAGGTTATTGGCGAAATGCCCCCGGAATTTATGCGGTTCGAGAGGAGGAGTCATTATGACACTAGCGATTATTGGTGGAACAGGTCTCAGCGCTCTTGAAGGTCTAGAAATTACTGAACAACGGGTTGTTGATACTCCTTTTGGCAAACCTTCAAGTGTCTTGTCAGTGGGAAACTTACACGGTGAATCTGTTATTTTTCTTCCTCGCCATGGAGAAGGGCACACCCACCCTCCCCATAAAATTAATTATCGGGCAAATATTTGGGCATTGCATGCTGCAGGTGTTACACAGATTATTGCGATCGCAGCCGTTGGCGGTATAAGAAATGATCTTCCACCGGGGATGATCGCCATCCCAGATCAAATTATTGACTATACCTATGGCCGAGAGCAGAGCTTTTATAGCGATGATTTCACAGCGGATAAGCATATTGATTTTAGTTATCCCTATGATGAACAACTTAGACAGAACTTATTAAATGCGGCTAAAAACAAAGAGATTGATGTTATTAATGGTGGAACATATGGTGCTACGCAAGGACCACGCTTAGAAACTGCGGCAGAAATAAAGCGTATGGCTCAAGATGGGTGTGCAATGGTGGGAATGACGGGAATGCCAGAAGCCTACTTAGCTCGCGAATTAGGCATGGACTATGCAACATGTGCATTGATGGTCAATTGGGCAGCAGGCCTAACGTTTGGCACTATAACGATGGAACAAATTGAGCATACCCTTGCTGGTGGTATGGACCAAGTAAAACAGTTATTGGCAGAACTTATTCAGATGAAGTAGGTGTTGCTTCTGTTGGCAATGAAAAAGATTCTAATTCTTCTGCCGCTTGCATAGCGATAGGTGTATCAATAGGCGTTAATTGCAGTAATGCACCGAGCTTTGGATGATCAAAGAAATACATTTTTTTGCTACGAATACGACGAGATTCTTTTAAGTTTGGGTTTCGTGGCAACTCGATAGCTTCACCATCTGGTGATACATCTGACCAACTACTTACCGAGACTGAATTCTCTTTTAGCCATAAGTCGAGGGCAGCATGCAAATAGGTTGATTTGTAGAGTTTAATTGAACCTTCAACCATCTTATCTTCAGAGTGGATGCCAATAGTTTTAGCATTCCTTTTTTTCAAAATAGGCTGTTGCCAAGATTGATGGTAGTGAACGCGGTATTGAGATGAACGATTTAAGCGAGCAGCAGAATTCAGTAATGTTTCATTTTCTGCAGGTTGAATTAGCTTTGTCGCCATCGCTGGTGTTAACTCAGCTGGTTGAGTTTCATCCATTTCAGGCCATTCTTCATCAGTAATTGTATCAAGTTGTTCAAATACAATAAGTTCTACGTGGTACCACTGTTGTGCATAGCTAGTAATGCTAAATGCCAATAGCGACAGAGCAAGAATGAATTGTGAATAAAAATGTGATTTCATAGCTAAATTATAATCCCTTAAGTGAAGCACATTGTCTAACGTCACCGGTAAAATGTCCAAGTTTAATCTTGAATTATATCTACAATGCTCCAATATACTGATATTATCAGTACTTATTATTTGTTATTACTTGAGGAGAAAATAATGGAAGGTTTTTCTGCGTTTGTACTCTTTTTCCTAGTACTTGCCATTGTTATTGTATTGATGGGGGTGAAGTCGGTACAACAAGGGCGAGAGTGGACTGTAGAGCGTTTTGGTCGATATACCAAAACATTGCGTCCAGGTTTAAATTTAATAGTACCTGTGATGGATAGCATTGGTGCGAAGATAAATATGATGGAGCAGGTACTTGATGTTGAATCACAAGAAATTATCACCAAAGATAATGCCATGGTCCGCGTTGATGGCGTTGTGTTTTTTCAAGTGGTTGATGCAGCAAAAGCAGCCTATGAAGTGAATAACCTACATAATGCCATTTTGAACCTTACTCAAACTAATATACGTACAGTAATGGGATCAATGGACTTGGATGAGTTATTGTCTAAACGAGATGAAATTAATGCGCGCTTATTAAGTGTTGTTGACGATGCAACAACACCTTGGGGTGTCAAAGTAACGCGTATTGAAATTAAAGATATTGCCCCACCTGCTGATTTGGTTGAAGCAATGGGTCGCCAAATGAAGGCGGAACGTGAAAAACGTGCCAATATCTTAGAAGCCGAAGGTTTTCGTCAAGCAGAAATTTTAAAAGCCGAAGGTGAAAAACAAGCTGTTGTATTAGATGCTGAAGGTCGACGTGAAGCAGCATTTCGAGATGCCGAAGCCCGTGAGCGATTGGCTGAAGCAGAAGCGCGAGCAACTTTTGTGGTGTCAGAAGCGATTGCTAAAGGTGATATTCAAGCAATTAATTACTTCGTCGCTCAAAAGTATATTGAATCATTAAAAGATGTTGCCTCGGCAGAGAATAGTAAAGTTGTCTTTATGCCACTGGAAGCGAGTAGTGTGATTGGTTCGCTAGGTGGTATTGCAGAACTTGCTAAAAACACCTTCAATAAAGGATAGTCTCAGATGGAATTATTTGTAGCTGATTTTTGGCACTGGTGGATGCTAGCGGTAGCCTTAGTCATTATAGAAATCTTTGCCCCTACTTTTTTTGCATTATGGTTGGCAGTTGCTGCCTTTCTGACAGGGCTGGCATTATTCTTAGTTCCTGAAATACAGTGGGAATATCAGGTGTTTCTATTTGCCATCCTTTCTGTTGCAAGCATTGTGTTGTGGCGACATTATTATAATAAAAACCCGATAGCGACGGATGAACCACTACTAAATCGTCGTGGCGAACAATATATTGGTCGAGTTATAACCTTACAAGAGCCTATTGTAGATGGCCAAGGTAAGGTTAAAGTTGATGATTCAACATGGAAGATTGAAGGTAATGATTGTCCACAGGGTACCAAGGTAAAAATAATTAGCGTGAACAATGTTGTGTTTCAAGTTGAAGTTGTCAGTTAGTTTTTATGGCAGCATTTTTTAATACAGGTTTAACGCACCAAGAATTCTTAGATCAGTATTGGCAGAAAAAACCACTCTTGATTCGGCAAGCATTTGCTGACTTTGAATCCCCCATTTCGCCTGAAGATTTAGCAGGTTTAGCCTGTGAGCCTGAAATAGAATCTCGATTAATCGAGGAGAATGGTGAAGAGGGTGCTTGGCAAGTTACTAATGGACCATTGTCTGAGGGTGACTTTGCTCGTTTGCCGGCAACACACTGGACTATGCTTGTTCAAGATGTGGATAAGCATTTACCTGACTTGCAATATTTGCTTGATCCCTTTCGCTTTATTCCTGATTGGCGTCGTGATGACCTCATGATTAGTTATGCGCCTGAACACGGTACTGTAGGACCTCATACAGATGGTTATGATGTATTCTTATTACAAGCTATGGGGTCGCGTCGCTGGCAGATAGGCGATAAACCGCTTCATGATGCTCAATTGATTGAAGGTCTTAATCTGCAAATTTTGGCAGAATTTGAGCCTGATGAGGAATGGGAATTAGAGCCCGGCGATCTATTATATTTACCCCCTCATTTTGCTCATCATGGTGTGGCGCTTAATGATGGTATGACCTTTTCATTTGGTTTTAGAGCTCCGAGCCGTACAGATGTATTAGATGCTGTTATTAATACCTTATTAGAAAATGAAATGGCTAAAGCGCGCTATACCGATCCAGACTTGTTAATTTCTGAGCATATGAGTGAAATTGATGATAAGACGATAGCAAGGTTAAAACAGTTACTGCACCAGACTATTGATGAAGCAGAACCGATTCTAGCCAATGCACTGGGCAAGTTTGTGACAGAGACTAAATCAAGCTTAGCAAATCTAGCTGAAGAATCAGTCTCCGATTTACTAACAATAGATGAAGTAACGCAGCAGTTTGATAATGGAGATAGTTTAAAACGAAATCTCTATTACCGTTTTGCTTGGACAAGCAATAAGGATGGCGGCCAACTCTTTATGGCTGGTGAAGAGTATTGTGTCGATATGAGTGGACAAGCCAATTTGCCAATTATCTCTGAAAATAAAGAGATAACACGTGCGGATTGGCAGCAACTAAAAAAAGATGAACTATCAGCCACTCTAGTATGCCAACTGATTTCTGAGGGCGGATGGAACTGGCAATCAGAGCTCGAATAATTATTTCTTAGTACGTGTAAACGCTGTTTTATGACATTTAGGACACGGGGGAATGCGGCTTGTTTTCTTGAAGTTCATCACTGTGCCACAACTCTGACAAGCAAGTGTTCCGATAGTTGTAATTTCACCCGTATGATATTCCTGTGAACGTTTTGCTTGAGCGGCAAGTTGCGCAAGCTCTAAACGAGTTTTGTCCGCTACTTTTGAAAATATATCTAATACACGGGCTTCAATTAACTCAAGATCGAAGTTAAACCATGTTGATAGTTCTTCACCCGTATGTTCTAAATGCTCTGCAGCATCGTGCAAATCACGGCGTAAATAATTACCTAATTTTTCCGCTTCTTCTTTACTGATTTCTTTTAATTCAATAGCTTGCTGTTTAGCTTTGTCGATATTTTTTTGCAATACAGGTAGCGCTTGTTGCTCAGCAGTATCAAGAAGTTTATCAATGCGCCCCATCATTTTGTCGTAAGCGGCGATTAATTTTTTCTCAAGTTCTTGTTCATTCATTGTGCTACCCCTTTAAACCAATATGTGTTTAAGGTAACTTAGCACATAATTATTAACTGGAGTAAGCAATGTTATCGTCTCGTGCTTTATTTTTTATGGGATTTATATTCTGTGCCTCAATGTTGGCAATCGCTGGATATTTCCAATTTGTTGATCATTTAGAGCCATGCCCTTTATGTATCTTACAGCGCGTCTTTACATTATGTGTTGGCGTTATCATGTTATTAGCTGTACTTCATAACCCAAGCCAGTTTGGACAACGTATTTATGGTTTTTTAGCTGGATTGACGGCTTTAATTGGAGCCAGTATCTCAGCTCGCCATGTGTGGTTGCAGAACTTACCAGAAGATCAGGTACCAAGTTGTGGCCCAGGTTTGAACTTCATGCTTGATAACTTTCCTCTGGGCGAAGCTATAAATATGGTGATGCGTGGCTCAGGTGAATGTGCAGAAGTATTATGGACATTTCTTGGATTAAGTATTCCTGCTTGGACCTTAGTAGCCTTTATCTCTTTGGCTGCAGTTTCAATAGTACAAGTCTTCAGAAAATAAACACGCAACAAAAAACACAGTAGAGATTACTCTTTACTGTGTTTTTTGTTGGATTTCACCCTAGTTTCTTTAAATCAAGCTGATGCTTGGAGAATAGGGGCTAAGGGATTACCTAGATTAACGTGCTCGGTAGGTAATGCGACCTTTACTTAAGTCGTATGGAGTTAATTGAACAGTAACTTTATCACCCGTTAAAATTCGGATGTAGTTTTTACGCATTTTTCCAGAAATATGGGCCGTTACAACGTGACCGTTTTCTAGTTCAACACGAAATGTAGTGTTAGGCATCGTATCAATAACAGTGCCTTCAAATTCAATATGTTCTTCTTTTGCCATAAAATGTCTGATCTATATTTTCAAATTAAACGACTATTTTGCCGTAAAACTACTGATTATTCAACGTTTTTCATATATCTAGTGCTTGCCACTGCTGATCAATATAACCTTCAATTGCAGAAAAATTCTGTTTATATTGCATTTTTTGACAATCTTTAATCCAATATCCGAGATAAAGCCATGACAGGCCTTGCGATTGAGCAATCTTGATTTGTTGAAGAATGGCATAAGTTCCTAAGCTATAGTGAGCCATATCGGGATCGAAAAAAGTATAAAGTGCCGATATGCCATCATGCACATAATCTGTTACTGCGACAGCAACAAGCTGAGATTCACGACGAATTTCAATAAAACGTGTTTGTCCCCAATCACTAGTGAGAAAGTTGAGGTAACTTTCTTTGGTAGGATTATCCATTCCTCCATCTAAATGTCTGGCAGCTAAGTAGTGACAATAAAGATCAAAATGTTCTGGGTTAAATGTAGCAGGATGATAGCTAATCGTTAAACCTTGGTTTCGTTGTAAACAACGTCGTTGACTTCGACTTATTTTAAAAGAATTTACATCAATTCGAACAGGAACACAGGCGTCACAGTTGGGGCAATGAGGTCGATAAGCTAGATTGCCACTGCGTCTAAAACCATGTTGTATTAACTGAGAATAGAGGCCATCTGTCATTGGTTCATTAGGATTAGGATAGATGTTACATGCTTGCCGATCATCTAAATAGGAACAATCATGAGGTGAATCTTGATAGAATTTGATCGTATCGCTCATAGTGCTTTAGGTAAGTCAGAATCTAAGCGCCATTGAGCACTAGGTATATCCTGCTGACATAATTTATTTATATTTGTAATAAACTCACCTTGCTCTATTTCTTTGGCACCTAGGCTGGCAAGATGTTCAGAATAGACCTGACAGTCAATCATTTTAAAGCCCCAACGAGAGAGTTGTTGGCAGAGTGTTACCAAAGCAATTTTGGAACTATCTCTAACGCGGCTAAACATAGACTCGCCAAAAAACATATGACCAATAGCAATACCATATAAACCGCCAACTAATTCATCGTCTTGCCAACATTCAATACTGTGGGCATAACCTTGTTGATGTAATCCTACATAGGCTTCAATCATTTCAGGGTGAATCCATGTGTCATTGTTAGGATCATCAGTAAGGTCTGTTCTTGGTTGAGAGCAGGCTGTCATGACATCTTCAAATGCACGATCAAAAGTGATTATGAGTGAGGAGCTTTTAAGTGTTTTATTTAGACTTTTAGAGATTTTTATTTGGTCTGTAAATAAAACCATTCTAGGGTTAGGACTCCACCATAGAATGGGATCACCTTTATTAAACCAAGGAAATAGACCATGCTGGTATGCATTTAGAAGTCGTTTAGGAGATAAATCTCCACCTGCTGCGACAAGACCATCTTCAAATGCATGTTCAATAGGAGGAAATTGAGTGTCATCAGCCAATGATAACCATGGCAGAGTCATTATTAATCTTTCAGCTGACTATTAAGTTCTTTTGCCCAGTTAATTGCATCTAGATAAGCTCTAGCAAGAATTTCTACAGGTAGAGGAGAAGCATCAAGTGCAACCCAATCACCTTTCTCATAATTAAGCACATCATGTAAGGCTCGTCCCGCAGGGCCAGAGTGATGTTGCAGTGCATTAACGAGCTCAGGTGACAAAGGTAGCTTACTAATAAGATCTGGAATAGGCTTGTCCATCAGTGCATCTAATGTAGAAAAGAGACCCGCAGCAAAAAATGTGTCTGCTTGACCTTTATAGTATTTTGCCAGTAACTCACACATTTTAGCCCGCGTCATAGCTACAATTCGTAACTCTTTAGGCTTGTCATCAATGTCAGAGAGACTTAATAAGCTAGCCCACGTTTTAATCTTAGTCTGACCTAAAAGGACAATCGCTTGTTTAATACTATCCACTTCTCTACGAAGGCCAAAGAAAGCTGAATTGATCAAACGTAATAGTTTATAGCTTAGTGAAATATCAAGACTGATTGTTTTAGCAAGTTCAACAGCTTCAACATTTGGATCTTGTAGCTTAACCAGTAATTCCATCAATACCTGAATAGAAGGTGGAATTCGTTTAGTATTATTAGTCGCAGGTAAGGTATAAAATTGACCTTGAAGTAAATCTAAATCGTGCTGTTTACAAAAAGAAAACTGATCAATGGCATTGACATTGGTGGCACATAATATTTGATGACGCTCCCGCCAAGTGGGAAGGTGTTCAGTTAAGACTTCGGGGTTAAACTCGGCGATATCGATTAATAAAGTAGTACTGTCTTTGCTATCTTTATCAAGAGAGGCGTGACGGGCAAAAGTGAAGTGTGCATTGTCCGTTGAAGGCTCATCACCACCATTTACATCTAAGGTAAAGTTAATATCAGACTCTTCACCATTGAGTAGTGCATTACGCCATGATTCAGGTAGTGATAATAATGCTTTTTGACTCTCACTAATAGCAGGAAGAATATCAGGAAGATATGCAATAAACTTCGGCACTTCAGCGTCATCATCAAGCTTTTCACCTTGTTTTGTTAAAAAGCTAAGATGATAGCTTTCTACATCTAACTGATCGGCAATGAACAGTGGTTGGCGATGAACAAGGCCTGAATATGTTTTTAATAATTCAAATGGGGCTGCTTTATCGGCCATAATAACGACTCTTTCTCAACATTAATGTTTATTCTAGATCGATTCTCGACCAGAAAATGCATGTGATAGTGTACCACTATCTATATATTCTAATTCACCACCAAGCGGGATGCCATGTGCAAGCCGAGTGACAGGGATTTTCCTAGCATGAGCTAACTGACTTAAATAGTGTGCTGTTGCTTCACCTTCGACAGTCGGATTGGTAGCCAAAATAACTTCTTTAATTGTATCTTTATCTAATAATGTAATCAGAAGAGGAATACCTAATGCTTCAGGACCAATTCCATCTAAGGGTGATAAATGCCCTGATAGAACAAAGTATTGACCTTGGTAATGTGTAGCTTGATCTATGGCTAAAACATCACTAGGCATTTCAACAATACAGAGTTGATCATTACGACGACGATCATCACTACAGCGACTACATAATTCCGATTCGCTTAAAATTCGGCATTGTTGACAATGATGAACGTTATTCAAGGCATCTGATAGTGCTTTAGCTAAGCGTTCACCGCCATCACGATTTCGTTCAAGAAGGTGAAATGTCATACGTTGAGCAGACTTTGGCCCAACGCCTGGTAAGCAGCGAAAGGCTTCAATTAATTGTTCTATAGTTGGACCAAGGTTTGCCATGATTATTTATTAGAAAGGTAGTTTCATACCAGGAGGGAGCATGCCTGACATGCGATCCTGACTTGTTTTTTCAACTTGACGAACAGCATCATTAACGGCCGCTGCAATTAAGTCTTCTAACATTTCTTTATCATCTTCAAATAAGGTATCTTCAATGCTGACACGTTTAACATCATGTTTACCTGTCATAGTTACTTTAACCATGCCACCGCCAGATTGTCCCGTGATTTCAACATTAGCAAGTTCTTGCTGAGCCTTTTCCATATTGGCTTGCATTTGCTGTGCTTGCTTCATTAAATTTCCCATTCCGCCTTTCATATCGACTCCTTAATTA
>Ga0209495_1000500_pt1 | contig 30399 bp, 22 predicted proteins | sample EN1Hudsemesocosm_FD_184629 | JGI IMG/M metagenome (GOLD analysis project Ga0209495, IMG submission 184629) | Methane-oxidizing microbial communities from mesocosms in the Hudson Canyon - EN1E Hudson Canyon (SPAdes) (version 2) | ecosystem: Environmental > Aquatic > Marine > Cold seeps | place... | reverse complement strand
AGCAACTTGTATAATAGAGCTAATATATTTTATTACGATCAGTTAACAGATTCAAGAATTGATCAACTGCCATTTATGCCTAGTTTAGGTGCGAATTGGCAGTTTTAAAAAAAGTTGATTTCCTTTCTTCTGCTACTTGATTATTTTTAATTTTGCAAGGTTGTTTAAAAACATCGTAAACCTAAGAAAATAGTCTTATTAATGGCTTCAGCAAAGTACGTATTCGTTACAGGTGGTGTAACTTCATCACTTGGAAAAGGAATCATCTCAGCATCACTCGCAACACTTCTACAAAGTAGAGGGTATCGAGTGACCATCCAAAAGTTTGACCCTTATTTAAATGTAGATCCTGGAACGCTAAATCCTTACGAACACGGTGAGTGTTATGTCACGGAAGATGGAGCTGAAACGGATTTAGATCTTGGGCATTACGAGCGTTTTATGAATCATCCAACCTCTCAAGCTAACAATGTTACTACAGGTAGAGTATACCAGTCGGTAATTGAGAAGGAGCGTAGAGGAGATTTCTTAGGGAGGACTGTTCAGGTAATTCCTCATATTACAAATGAAATTAAAGAACGTATGCAAATCCTTGGTAACTCTGGGGATTACGACGTTGTTATTACTGAGATTGGTGGTACTGTAGGTGATATTGAATCTTTGCCTTATGTTGAAACTGTACGTCAATTGTGTTGGGAAAAACCCGATGATTGTGTAGTAGTTCACCTTACTTTGATTCCTTATTTATCTGCTGCAGGTGAATTAAAAACAAAACCCACACAACACTCTGTAAAAGCATTACAAGAATCAGGTGTATTTCCAGATGTATTGGTTTGTAGAACAGAGCACGAGATTAATGATGGGATTCGTAGAAAACTAGCTTTATTCTGTAATGTTCAGCCAGAAGCTGTTATTCAGTCTATTGATGCAGCTACGATTTACGATGTTCCTCGTTTAATGAAAGAGGAGCAACTGGATAAAGTAGTTCTTAATAAATTAGGTTTAGAATCTAAGGGTGAGTCAGACATTACACACTGGGAAGAATTCGTTCACAATCTTAACAATCCTAAAGACTCTGTAGAAATTGCCTTAGTAGGTAAATATGTAGAACTTAAAGATTCTTATAAATCAATTTCTGAAGCTTTTATTCACGCAAGTTCAACTTCTAGATGCAAAGTGAATTTACGCTGGGTTCATTCTGAAAAGCTAAATGATGCATCTGCAGCAGCGGCTTTAAAAGGAATGGATGGTGTGTTAGTCGCTCCAGGTTTTGGGCCTAGAGGTATCGAAGGTAAACTTCACGCTGTAAAATATGCTCGTGAAAACAAAATTCCTTTCTTGGGAATATGTTTAGGTATGCAAGCTTCAGTTATAGAATATGGACGTAATGTACTCAGCTTTTCCGATGCACATTCAGCAGAGATGAATCCTGATAGTGCTTATCCAGTAATTGATATTATGGAAGAGCAGAAGAAAATTACCAATATGGGTGGTACTATGCGTTTAGGTTCTTGTGCTTGTGACTTAAAGAAAGGATCTATTGCGCATGCAGTTTATGGTGCTGATAACATTAATGAGCGTCACCGTCATCGTTATGAATTTAACAGCAAGTACTTAGATCAATATGAAGTTGCGGGTATGAAAGCTACAGGGATAAACCCGCAAACAGGTTTGGTAGAGATCGTTGAGATCCCTGAACATCCTTGGTTTGTTGGAGTTCAATTCCATCCAGAATATAAAAGTACCGTTGCCAATCCACACCCTCTATTTGTGAGTTTTGTGAAAGCAGCATTAAAGAATAAAGCTTAAGCTAAATGCTACAACAAGAAAAAAAGACCGATTATAATTCGGTAATCGGATTTGCCTTAATTGGTGTGATACTTTTTTGGTTCTTAAGTAACCAAGCAAGTATAGAACAAGCTGAACTAGAAGTTACAACTGAGGAGGTCGTTAGTTCAAAAGAAACTACAAATGCAGTTGAAGCTGAGTCTACAATTGCGCTTAGTGATTTTGAATCTGACTCGTTAGTTTCGTCTCAATTACAAGAAGCTTACGGTGCATTTGCCAATGCAGCAAGCAAAGAAGATCTTTCGCAGAAGTTCTACTTAGAGAATGATTTAGTAAAAGTTGAGTTAGCAGCTAAAGGGGCTCGTGTTACAAGTGTATTCCTTAAAGACTACAAAACACATGATTCTCTTCCTGTAAACTTACTTCGCGAGGATTCTTCGCTTTTCAATTTAACTTTTTGGTCTCAAAATCGTCGTTTACAAACCTCTGATTTTGTTTTTGAAACGATAGAGTCTAAAATGGGTGATAAACAAGTTCTTTCTATGCGCTTAAATGTGCAAGAGGGGAAGTACTTGGAATTTGCTTACTCTTTAGAACCTAATTCTTACATAGTAGATTACAATGTAAACCTTGTCGGTTTAGATGGCCTTATTCAATCGCAAACACCATTAGAGTTAGATTGGTCTGTGAATGTTCCTCGTCAGGAAAAGAACAGAGACAATGAGGCGATGAATACTTCAGCTTACTACTTTGTTGATGGTGAAGTTGATTATTTATCAGCTACTTCTGATGATTCTGAAAGAGTTTTAAATTCTGATTGGATCGCTATTAAGTCTCAATATTTCTCTACCGTTTTATCGGCTACAGATTTGTCTAAAGAGATTGAATTAAGTACTGAAGCACATCCAGGTTCTGACAACTACTTAAAGACCGTAAGTGCTTCTGCAAACCTTAACTATGAGGGAGGCTCACATTCTTATGCTATGGAGTGGTATTTTGTACCGAACCACGTTAAGACTTTAAAGTCATTTGGAATTGGTCTTGAAGAGTTGATTCCTTTGGGATGGAGTATTATTGGGTGGATTAATAAATACATCGTAATTAACATTTTCAACTATTTCGAAACTTGGGGATTAAATTACGGTATCATCATCCTTTTGATGGCATTGCTAATCAAAATGGCATTATTTCCATTTACTTACAAGTCGTATACTTCTATGGCTAAGATGCGTGTGTTAAAACCACAAATCGATGCGATTAATGAGAAGCATGAAGACCAAATGAAGCGTCAGCAAGAAACGATGGCTTTGTATAAGCAAACAGGTGTGAGTCCTTTAGGGGGTTGTATTCCTATGCTATTACAAATGCCAATTCTATTTGCTTTATTCCGTTTCTTCCCGGCATCTATTGAATTACGTCAGCAAGGATTCTTATGGGCAACCGATTTATCTACTTATGATTCAATCTTCGATTTAGGATTCAACATCCCTTTCTACGGAGATCATATTAGTTTGTTCACATTATTGATGACGGCAACAACTGTGTTACAGATGAAGTTTAGTAATAGTATGTCTACATCTAATGCGCAAATGCCGCAGATGAAGTATATGATGTACTTTATGCCTGTTATCTTCTTAGGAGTGATGAATAACTATGCTGCGGCATTGAGTTATTATTACTTCTTAGCCAACTTAATTACTTTCGGTCAACAAAAAGTGATTGCAGGTATGACAGATGATTCTGCATTATTAGCTAAGATGGAAGCGAAAAAAGAAACAACTCCAGTAAAAGGGAAATCTAAGTTTCAAGCTCGTTTAGAGAAAATGATGAAAGAACAACAAGAAGCAAAAAAGAAAAAATAAGTTTTTCTTAAACTATACAAAAGGGCAATCTATTTAGGTTGCCCTTTTTTTTGTTTCAGCTATCAGTGTTCACGGCTTATTGTTTACTATATATTTAACACTTCTTATCACCAGAATTGTTTATCCTTCTCGTCTTACGTTTTACATCTTACGTCGACCATTTACGTCCAACGTTTCACTACCTTTGCTCCCTAAATTTGAGTTGATGTTGCCTAAAGAAGAAGAGACTATAGCAAATCTTAGTCAAGAGGAGATTGATAAATGTATTTCTACACTAGAAAAGCTAGTTGGAGATACCGATCAGTTATTTGATATAACTGAAGATAAGCGTGTGGCTCTGATGAAAGCTGCGGGTTCATTGTCGCGTCCGAATAGAGATGAGCACAATCGTAGAAGAAAGGATGCGAAGAAAGCAGCTAAGCGTAAAATGATTGAACGCGACAAACACGCTCGTAAGGAGACAGGTATACGTTCAGCTCGTGAAGCAAGTGTTTTTGTAGCTCCCAAAATGCTAGCTATGCCAAAGAAAGGTTTAGAATCTGATAGTGAATTAGAATCACCACGTAATTGTTATGTGTGCAAGACTATGTTCACAAAACTTCACCATTTTTACGATACGATGTGTCCAGATTGTGGGGAGTATAATTACGCCAAGCGTTTTCAGACTGCCGATTTAACTGGGCAAGTAGCCGTAGTTACAGGTTCTCGTTTGAAGATTGGTTATCATATTACCTTAATATTATTACGTGCAGGAGCAACTGTAGTTGCAACAACGCGATTCCCGGTGGATTCTTCTTTGCGTTTTTCTAAAGAAGACGATTTCTCCGAATGGGGACATCGTTTAAAGATTCACGGTTTAGATTTAAGACATATTCCGAGTGTTGAGATTTTCTGTAATTTCATAGAAAAGCAATACGATCGACTTGATATCTTGATTAATAATGCTGCGCAAACGGTACGTAGACCTGCAGGTTTCTATCAGCATTTAATGCATAACGAAGAAACTACTTTTGAAGAATTGCCTCCCTATGCAAAAGAGCTTCTTAAGGATCATAATTTCTGTGTGAATGAACTTCTCGCTTTAGGACAAAGTACTTCTGAAGGAGAGAATAATAATTTACCTGTTGCATGGCACGGTCCAGAACCTGGAATTGGTTTAAGTTCTTCAGCTCAGTTATCTCAAATTCCTTATAGTTTTGACAACTCTTTACGTCCTGCGGAAGTATTCCCGGAAGGTGAGTTGGATGTAGATTTACAACAAGTAGATTTACGTAAGACCAATAGTTGGAGATTGCGCTTAGGAGAGATTGAAACGACTGAAATGATTGAAGTTCAGTTGGTAAACGCTGTAGCTCCATTTGTCTTGTGTAACAGACTGTCTACTTTAATGAGAAAGGACAATACAGGGATGAAACACATAATAAATGTGTCGGCGATGGAAGGGAAATTCCACAGATTCAAAAAAGAAGATCGTCATCCGCATACCAATATGGCTAAGGCTGCATTGAATATGTTGACGCATACATCTGCTACGAGTTTTGCAAAAGATGGAGTGTTTATGAATGCTGTAGATACGGGTTGGGTTACAGATGAGGATCCAGTAGAGCTTTCAAACAAAAAAGTGAAAGAACACGATTTTCAACCTCCTTTAGATATTGTTGATGGTGCTGCACGTGTTCTCGATCCTTTGATTGATGGAATAAATACTGGAAAACATTGGTGCGGTAAATTCTTAAAAGATTATCAACCGATAGATTGGTAGTGATTTGTCGATGGACTTTGGTCTGTGGAAGGTAGGCTTAGGTTCCTTTATCTAAATATTCAACTTCTATTTATAGTAAATGGCAAAATGGACTTCATATTATTTAATTAGAATCGAGTTTTTGGGATTCCGTTATCACGGTTGGCAAAAGCAAGCTCATTTGAAGTCTGTGCAGGGGATGATAGATAAAACAATGCACTTTATCTTAGGGCACGAAGATTTTAAAACTTTAGGTTGTGGAAGAACAGACGCTAAAGTTTCGGCAGATGATTTTGCATTTGAGCTTTTTGTGAATGAACCTTTTGAGACCGAAGCACTTTTAAAAAGATTGAATAAAGAGTTGCCTTCTGATATAAGAACAAAATCAGTAGAAGTTGTGGATGCTGAATTCAATATTATTCAACATTCTAAAATTAAAGAATACCACTACTATTTTTCTAGTGGAGATAAATCTCATCCTTTTAATGCACCCTTAATTAGAGATTTTGGTGAGCAGCTAAATATCGAATTAATGCAAGAAGCAGCTCAACTCTTTATGGGAGTCCATAATTTCAAACGTTATGCAAGTAAGCCTAGTGAGAATACTAATTTCGAACGTGAGATTTTATTTTCTGTAATAGATGAAAACACTCGTTTTGTTGATGCTTATAGTCCATCTGAAGCTTATGTCTTTAAAGTTCGATCAAAAGGCTTTTTACGATATCAAGTACGTTTAATGGTTGGCGCTTTAGTTGATGTAGGTAGAGAGCTTTGGTCTATTGAAGATTTGAAAGAAAGTCTTTCTAATTACGAAGGAATGCAAGTAAGACATATTGCACCTTCTTCAGGATTAATCTTACACAGAGTAGAATTCTAGCTATTCCTTGCATTAAGTAGAACACTTCAGTATTATATGCCTATTTTTGCAAAAATATTTTTTTGATGAGCACTTTTGAAAACTTACCACTAACGAAGCAGTTGCGCAATGCAATTGAAGAATTAGGCTTTTCTAAACCAACGCCAATTCAGGAACAATCATTTCCTGTAGTTCGTTCGGGAGCAGATGTTGTAGGTATTGCACAAACAGGTACGGGGAAAACTCTTGCCTATATGTTACCTATACTTCAGGATATTAAGTTTCAAAAAATTGATACGCCTAGAGTATTAGTTTTGGTACCTACTCGTGAATTGGTTCTACAAGTTGCAGAGCGAATTGAGGAGTTTGCCAAATACATGAATGTTCGTGTTGTGGGTGTGTATGGTGGCACGAACATTAACACCCAAAAGAAAGCCTGTGCACAAGGTGTAGATATAGTTGTGGCTACTCCAGGTCGTTTATACGATTTGGCTGCTTGTAGAGCACTTCAACTAAAAACAGTAAAGCAGTTAGTGATTGATGAGGTTGATGTAATGTTGGATTTAGGTTTTAGAATTCAGCTTGCTAACATTTTCTCTATCCTCCCTGAGCGTAGACAAAACATTATGTTCTCGGCTACTATGACCGAAGATGTAGATGTGCTTATTGATAATTATTTTATCAAGCCAAAGAAAATATCGATTGCTGTAAGTGGTACACCACTAAATAATATTTCTCAAGAATGTTATAGAGTTAAGAACTTCTATACCAAACTAAACTTACTCGATTTCATCCTTATGGATAAAGAAGAGTACAGAAAAGTATTGGTTTTTGTACCGAATAAGAAACATGCCGATATGGTTTTCGAATTCCTCGAAGAGCAATATGCTTCAGAGCTTTGTGTAATACACTCTAATAAAACTCAGAATTACCGTATTCGCTCTATTAAGCAGTTTGATTCGGGTGAAAACAGAATCTTAGTTTCTACCGATGTCATGGCGCGTGGATTAGATTTAGACAAGATTTCTCACGTAATCAATTTCAATACGCCTTTGTATGCCGAAAACTATATGCACCGTATTGGTCGTACTGGTAGAGCGGAGGAGAAAGGGAATTCTATTCTTTTTTATACCGATAAAGAAGAAGTAGCAAAGAATTCTATTCAGTCTTTAATGGATTATGGAATTCCTCAAGTTGATTTTCCATTAGACGTAGAAGTAAATGAGCAACTTTTACCAGAAGAACGTGACATAGCCAAAATCAGTAAAAACCGTAGTACTGAGACGAAAGTTAGGAGTACAGGTTTTCACGAGAAGAGTGAGAAGAATCAACAAGTCAATACAGGAGGTTCTTATAGAGCGAAATTGGCGAAGAAATATAAGAAATCTCAAACTAAGGGTGATATTATTGCCAACAGACGTAGTAAGAGAAGACTTAAATAATGGCATTAAATATTGTTCTTTTTGAACCAGAAATCCCTAACAATACAGGGAATATTGGTCGTTTGAGTTTAGCCTCGGGTTCCAATTTACATTTGGTGAAACCTTTTGGTTTCGAACTTGATGATTCTAGAGTTAAACGTGCTGGACTCGATTACTGGAAACATATTTCACTTACAATCTACGATTGCATAGAAGACTTTTATGCCAAGAATTCAGGCAAGAAAATGGTCTATTTTTCAAGTCATGGAGCGCAAGATTATTGGTCTGTAGATTATGAAGATGATTTGTTTTTAATCTTCGGTAAGGAGTCTAAAGGTTTGCCAAAACACATCACCGATGAGAATGCTGAGAACACCTATAAAATCCCTCTTTTTAGTGAACACGTTCGCAGTATAAATCTAGCAAATGCTGTTAGTGTAGTTGTGTACGAGGGAATACGAAATATTCGTTAAGTCAGGATTTTCATTAATGACTAAACACCGACATTTTATTTTAAATAAACCCTATGGTTATCTTTCTCTGTTTGTTTACAATCAAACAGGAAGAAAGAAGACTAAATTACTTGGAGTATTTTACGATTTCCCAGATAAAACTATGGCGATTGGTCGCTTAGATGAGAAGTCTGAAGGATTACTTTTTCTTACGACAGATGGAAAAGTAAGCGAGCAAGTCCGAAGTAAATCTGTTGAAAAGGAATACTATGTTCAGGTAGACGGTTTGATAACTGATGTAGCGTTAGATCTTTTACAAACTGGAGTTGAAATTAGTGTGGATGGTGAAAAACACACAACACTTCCTGGTAAAGCATTTCGTTTAGAACCCAAACCAGATTTCCCCGAAAGATCGAGAAGAGTTAGAGACGATCGGCACGGACCAACTTCGTGGGTTTCCATTATTATTACCGAAGGTAAATTCAGACAAGTTCGTAAAATGACTTCTGCTGTCGGCTTTCCAACTTTGCGATTGATAAGAGTACGTATCGGAGAAATCTCCTTAGGCGATCTAGCTGATGGAGAGGTAAGAGAAGTGGAGATGTTAACGATTTGAAAATTATCAATTTGAAGATTTGAGAATGAGTTTTTTTGATTCTAACTACTATAAGCTCAATTCTATTTACACCAAATCCAGCTGCTTTGTATTCTCCACACGGTTACGAATCAAAAACTCATCAATAGTCTCGAAATGCTCAATGACTCTTTGGTCTTTAAATTCGAATACTTTATTAGATAAGCCTTGAAGGAAATCACGATCGTGAGAAACTAAGATTATAGTTCCATCAAAGTTTAACAAGGCTTGCTTTAGTACATCCTTAGATTTTAAATCTAAGTGATTGGTAGGCTCATCGAGGATTAAAACATTTACAGGTTCTAATAAGAGTTTCACCATTGCTAAACGCGTTTTTTCTCCACCAGACAGGAACCGAACTTTTTTGTCTATCGTATCTCCAGAGAACATAAATCCTCCTAAAATCGATTTGATATGAGATCTAACATCACCTTTAGCAATTTGATCTACGGTTTGGAATACCGTTAATTCAGCGTCTAATAATGAAGCTTGATTTTGTGCGAAATAACCCACTTTAGCATTGTGACCTAAACCACAAGAACCTTCAAAATCTATTTCACCCATTATAGCTTTGATCATGGTAGATTTACCTTCACCATTCCTACCTACAAATGACACTTTCTCGCCACGAGCAATGGATAAATTGGTTTTTTTGAATACGACATGATCTCCATAAGATTTTGATAAATCGTCAGCAGTCACAGGGTAATCACCTGATCGTTGAGAAGGAGGGAAGCTTAGATTTAAAGAGGAGTTGTCGACTTCATCAATTTGTAAAATCTCTAACTTCTCAAGCATCTTTTCGCGAGAATTTACCTGATTCGTTTTTGAATAAGTTCCTCTGAATCGTTCTATGAAAGCTTTATTGTCTGCAATGAATTTCTGTTGCTCATTGAATGCTTTTATTTGTTGCTCTCTACGTTCTTCTCTTAATTGAAGATAGTGAGAGTAGTTTGCTTTGTAATCGTATATACGCCCCATAGTAACCTCAATGGTTCTATTGGTAATATTATCAATAAAAGCTTTATCGTGAGAAATAACGATGACGGCTTTGGCTTTATTCAATAAAAAGTCTTCTAACCAGATTACAGATTCAATATCAATATGGTTGGTAGGCTCATCGAGTAAGACTAAATCTGGTTTTTGAAGAAGGATTTTAGCTAATTCAATTCGCATTCTCCAGCCTCCACTAAACTCACTCGTTTGGCGTGTGAAATCTTCTCTTTTGAAACCCAACCCAGTGAGTGCTTTTTCTACTTCGGCATCGTAATTAACATCTTCTATAGAGTAATATTTATCACCTATTTCAGAAACACGCTCAATGATGCTCATGTATTCATTCGATTCGTAATCCGTTCTGGTTTCTAGCTCTTTATTGAGCTTTTCCATTTCAGACTTCATCTCAAAGACACTGGCAAAGGCTTTTGAAGCTTCTTCGAAAACAGTACAATCATCTTCAGTTAGCAAATGCTGAGGTAAGTATGCTATTACGGCGTCATTAGGACATTGAACAGTACCATGATTCGCCTTTTGAACTCCGGCAATAATCTTCATTATAGTAGATTTTCCAGCACCGTTCTTTCCCATCAATGCGATCTTGTCGTTCTCATTGATTACAAAAGAAACATCACTAAAAAGTGTGTCTCCACTAAACTCTATTGCTATACCGTTAACTGAAATCATAATTTATATTGAATGCTACTAGGCTTGATGGTTATGTAATTTATCCTTATGACTTGTTACAAATTAAGAATGATATCTTTTACTGCTTTAACCCATCTAGGATGAGCGTTCAAGCTCGGTACTAAATCTAATTGCACACCACCATTATCGATAAATAATTCCTGAAATCCTTCACCAATCTCCACAGTTGTTTCAAGGCAGTCTGCCACAAAGGCTGGGGAGAAAACAAGTATTTTCTTTGCTCCTGACTTTGCTAACTTAATAACTTCTTTATCAGCAAAAGGGGTGAGCCACTTATTATTGAGTCTAGATTGGAAACAAATGCTGTATTTATAATTTTCCAATTTTAGTTTTTCTGCAAGTTTATAGGTGGTGTGATAACAGTTCGACTTATAGCAATAGCTGTTTTTATTAACTTTTGAACAGTCGCAACTATTTGCCGAACAGTTTTCTATTTTACATTTATCAATGTGTCTGGTAGGAAGCCCATGATAGCTAAAAAGTATGTGATCGTATGAGTCAAGATCAAATTCTTTAGCTCGACTTATTATGGATTCTAGATATCCCTCATCTTCAAAAAATTTTGAGATAATCTTGATGTTTGGAATTACCCACCATTTAGAGATGGTACGCATAACTTCCTCTATAGCTGTTCCATTACTTGAAGATGCATATTGTGGATAAAGAGGTAGAACAATGATTTCGTAATATTGCTCTTTCTCCATACTATTTAGCACCTCTTTTATCGATGGCTCATTGTAACGCATTGCGAGGTGAACTCTATAGTTTTCGCCTAGTTCAGCTTGCACTTTTACTTTGAATTCTTGACTGTGGAGTAATAAAGGCGAACCTTCCTTAGTCCATAATTTTTTGTATTCCTTAGCGGATGAAAACATTCTAAATGGAACAATTAAGATGTTTACTAAAAACCACCTTAATATTTTTGGGATATCGATAACTCTTGAGTCGTTCAAAAATGCAAATAAATATAAACCTACATGCAACACTCTAGGGCTGTTTGGAGTTCCCAAATTGATTAATAAGACGCCTGTTTTTTTCATGGATAAAATTATGAATGCAAAGATAATTCGATTTTGTGAATAATACTCTTGACAAGTCAATTCTCTTTGGTAGGATATTTGATTATATATCGATAAGTCTATGTTTGGAAGAACTTTGCTATATCCATATAGGCTTATTATATTTACCGATTCTAAAAATATAAACAAGCCATGAGAAAACTCATACTTAGTCTTTTTACTGTATTCATATTTACCTTAACTAACAGCTCTGCACAATGTACGATGCCATCTGTTTATTCAGGTAATACAGGTGCTAACATGACCGTAATGTTATTACCTAACTTCATTAATTCTTTAGATTTAGTTGATGAAGAGGCCTACATAGTAGCTCATACAGCATCTGGTTTAATAATTGGTTCGGTATCAGTTTTTGGTGTAACTCAAAATAGTCTAGCTATTTGGGGTGATGATACATTAACTCCTGAGGTAGACGGGGCCCTTACCAGTGAAGATGTATTTTTTCAACTCATCGATGGAGCAAACTTATATGACATTTATGATGAGTCAGATTTATTACTTTCTGTAAATTATAGTACTGGAGGTCTTCAAGGATTAAACAATGTTGTCAGTGCAACACTAAATTGCTCTATAGACATTGTTGAAGGTTGTACAAATACTTTAGCAAGTAATTATAATGCATTGGCTACTATTGACGATGATTCTTGTGAATTTGATTCTTCAACATGTGATTTACCAGCACCTTATACTGGGAATACTGGGTCAAACATGACTGTAATGTTATTGCCTGGTATGGTAAGTTCTATGACTTTTGTCGATGAAGATGCTTTTGTGATTGCTGTTACAGAGTCCGGAATGATTATAGGATCTGTTTCCATTTATGGGGTCTCTCAGAATCAAATTGCATTATGGGGAGATGATACAACTACGCCTGAAGTTGATGGTGCTTTTGGAGGTGAATCGATTTATTTTCAATTAATTGATGGAGTTAATGTATTTGATTTATATGATGGTGAAATTATTTTATCAGTATCATTTGCAGCTGGTGGAATTCAAGGATTAACTTCTGTAGTTACAAGTACTTTAAATTGTATTGGAGTTGTGGCTGAGGTAATAGGCTGTACAGACTCCGACGCTTGTAATTATACAGCTGAAGCTAATGCGGATGATGGTTCATGTCTATTTGCAGCTGAATATTATGATTGTAATGATCAGTGTTTATTAGATTCTGATTCAGATGGAGTATGTGATGCTCTAGAGGTGTCTGGATGTATAGACCCATCAGCAACAAATTTTAATGATTTAGCAACTGATAATGATGGTTCGTGTGAATATCCTCCTATAATTGAGGGGTGTACTGATGCAAATGCAAACAATTATATTTCATTAGCTAACACAGATGATGGTTCATGTTTGTATGGAGAAGGTGGGTGTACATATAATGATGCAACTAATTACAATGCCGATGCAAATTATGATGATGGTACATGTATATTTGATGAACCATACATCTACTTAACCAATCCAATTGATGGTGGGGTATATTCTACTTCAGCAATAGATATTGTTTTTGAAGTTCAAAATGTTACAATTGGTTTTCCTAGTGTAGCTCCTTTAGGAGGTCACATTAAATATTCAATTGATGGTGGTACATTTGCTTCTGTATTTAATCAAGAAGGCATTATTTCTCAGAATTTCATTGATGGTGAACATACGATTCAGTTTATTCTTTATAATAATGTCTCTGGAGATATTGCTCCTTGGTCTCCTACTGTAGAAACAACGATTGTATTTACTGTAGGCCCTGAAGGTTGTATGGATTCTACTTCAGGAAATTACAATCCTTTAGCAGTAATTGATGATGGAAGTTGCTTGCCTAATGCTGCAGTTGACTTTGATTTTACTAATACAGGTGTAAACCATACCATAATGTTATTAGATGATATTGGTACAATCAGCATAGGAGGTTTAGAGGTTCAAGTAGGTGATTTGATCGGTGTGTTTTACCTTAGTGATGGAGTTTATAATTGTGCAGGATCTGTAGTTTGGTCTGGAGATATGGAGCAGCTAGCTGCTATGGGAGATGATACTACTACACCCGAGCAGGATGGGTTCCTTTCGGGACAAGAATTTGTTTGGGCTGTACAATTTACAGAAACTGGAAATAATGTATTTCTAGAGGCTACTTATTCAAGCACTGGAATGAATACTTTTGCTGCAAACTCAATTTCTTCCATCATTGGATTTAATGTATTGGAGTTTGAGGGAGTGTTTGGCTGCATGGACTCTGATTATATTGAATACAATCCCCTTGCAACAATTGCTGTACCCGAAAGTTGTGTTACGATTAAAGTTTATGGCTGTTCAGATGATTCTTATATTGAGTACTGGTCTTATGATTCAGTTAACTTAACAATCTCAGAGCTTGAAGTACCTGCAAATACGGATGATGGTTCATGTGAAACATTAATTATTAGTGGTTGTACAAATACTGGTTATTTTGACTTCTGTGATTTATGTAACCTTTCTGATCCAACTGCTTGTAGTCAAATTATTATTGAAGGTTGTATTGACCCTATTGCCGAAAACTTTGACCCTATTGCTAACATAAGTGATGGTAGTTGTGAGTATGATATATGTATCCAATTCGAGCTTGACAATTTCTTTATTGAGTATTCAAGTTCGTTAGGTGCTATAGTTCTTTCTTATGACCTTATTAATGTGAGTGATCAAATTGTTTTTGTGCCTACACTAGATATAAATCTTAATGACTCTACTTATTTTGTTTTGGGTGATATGGATTATAGTATTAGTCAGATTTATCCAGCTGACACTGTTACTGTAAATGCTGTTATTACGAATGATTTAACAGAGTTGCCTTTATTTGTGTCACTTTCTGGTCAAGTTAACTTATCTGGTGTCGCTGATGTTTTAGGGGGAGAGAATGTGGATTGTTTATTTGATTTCAATGAAATCTTAGTGAATACATCTCATATTGGATGTACAAGTCCTACGGCATATAATTATGAAGAAATTGCTACAATTGATGATGGTTCATGTGTTGATAATTTAAATGCATCAATTGTTGTATTCGATCCTATTTGTACAGATGATTATGGTTCAGCAATAATATATGTAACAGGAGGATTTCCTACTTATTCATCACCTTCTACTTATACTTCATATTCAAGTTTAGGTGTTCCTAGTTTTGATATTCCAGTAGAATTTAATGATGAGGGGGTAGCTTTTATGTCTGGACTTGTTGTTGGAGATTATATTATTGAAGTCCACGATGTTTCTGAGGTTGTTTCATTTTATAATTTCTCCATCTCTAATGCTGATAGTATTTCTGTAACAGCACAGGTGCTAACTAGTGGCTTGTTAACTTCAACTATAGTTTTTGGTGATGTGGTTTTATATCAATGGTTGTTGAATGGTGAGACAATTGAAGGAGCTGATACTCCAATTCATTATGCAGAATCAATTGGGGAGTATCAAGTTTATGTTGAAAACGCTCAAGGCTGTGGTGCTTATTCTAGCCCTGTAGCATTAGGCTTTGTAGGTATCGAAAATTTAAACCTCAAAAGCTTTAGTTTATACCCTAATCCAGCTCAAACGAATATAAACATTCGTTTGTTGCAACAACAAGAATTAATATCAGTTAGTCTTACAGATATATTAGGACAAGAAATAAGTTCTATTCAGATTGATGCTAGAACTTCTACTGTAGATTACAGTATTGATGTAAATGCTTTACCAAACGGCTTGTATTTTATAAAAGTAAGCAACGAACAGAGTCAAGTAGTTAAAAGGTTTGTGAAGAACTAAGAGTTCTAACTCAAATAAAAAAAAGGTGGACATAATTGCCCACCTTTTTTTTATTTGAGTTCAGATTTAAGATACTGAACGGTATAACTATCTGTATTATTTAAAACCGATTCAGGGGTCCCTTCACACAATATAGTTCCACCACCTCTACCACCTTCAGGACCTAAATCTATGATGTGGTCGGCAAGTTTGATTACATCCATATTATGTTCAATAATAAGAACGGTATTTCCTTTTTCTACTAATTTATTCAACACTTCCATTAATACGCGTATATCCTCAAAATGGAGTCCTGTAGTAGGTTCATCTAAGATGAATAGGGTATTCCCAGTATCTCTTTTACTTAGTTCTGTAGCAAGTTTCACCCGCTGTGCTTCACCCCCAGATAGCGTTGTGGATTGCTGCCCTAGAGTAATGTATCCCAATCCAACATCTTGTAAGGTTTTCACCTTTCTATAGATTTTAGGTATGGGCTCAAAGAAATCTACTGCGTGATTAATTGTCATATCAAGAACATCAGAAATTGATTTCCCTTTATAACGAATCTCTAGAGTCTCTCTATTAAATCTTCTACCATTACAGGTTTCACAATGAACATGTACGTCGGGTAAGAAGTTCATTTCAATAACTCGCATTCCACCGCCTTCACACGTTTCGCATCTACCACCTTTAACATTAAAAGAGAATCTACCCGGTTTGTATGCTCTAATTTTAGCTTCAGGAACTTCGGAGTATATTTTTCGAATTTCGCCTAACACCCCTGTATATGTGGCTGGGTTTGACCTTGGAGTACGTCCAATTGGTGATTGGTCAATATCTATAACCTTATCAATATATTCCAAACCTGTAATATCTTTGTAGGGCATAGGTTTCTTCAGCGCTCTAAAGAAATGGGTGTTTAGAATAGGGTACAGGGTTTCATTAATTAAAGTAGACTTACCACTACCCGAAACCCCTGTTACACAGACAAGTTTCCCTAAAGGAAGAATAAGGTCAACATTCTTTAAATTATTACCTGTAGCTCCAGAAAGATGAATTTTATTTCCATTTCCTCCTCTGCGAACTTCAGGTATACTAAGTTCTTTCTCACCATTTAAATACTGTGTTGTAAGTGTATGCGATTTTAGAATTTCCTCTGGAGTACCTTCACAAACGATTTCTCCTCCATATTTCCCAGCTCCAGGACCTATGTCAAGAACATGATCTGCACACTCAATCATTTCTTTATCGTGCTCAACAACCAAAACCGAGTTACCTATATCTCGTAAGTTTTGAAGTGATTTGATCAATCGTGTATTGTCTCTTTGGTGTAAACCTATACTGGGTTCATCTAAAATGTATAATACTCCAACAAGTTGAGAACCAATTTGAGTTGCCAAACGTATTCTTTGTGCTTCACCACCTGAAAGAGATTTTGAGCTTCTATTTAGATTTAAATAATCTAAACCTACATCTAATAAGAATTTAAGACGTGATTTAAGCTCTTTGATGATCTCTAATCCTATAGCTTTCTGTCTTGGGTCTAATTTATTTTCAAGCGTATCAAATAATGAGTATAGCTCCGAAATGTCTAGATGAGCTAAATCTGAAATGTTATATCCATCAATTTTAAAATGTAGCGATTCTTTTTGTAACCGAAATCCTTTGCATTTAGAACAGCCTTTCTCGAACATATAGGTTTTAGCCCAACGTTTTAAGCTACCCGAATCTGAGTGGTAATATTGATAAGTTATGAAATTAGAGATCCCTTCAAAGTTTAGATGGTAATCTTGAGTGATTCCCATCGTTTTGTTTGTGATCTTAAATGATTCCTCAGCACCATTTAAAATAACTTCAATCGCCTTTTTAGGAATTTTATGAATCGGATCTTTTAAATCAAATTTATAACGCTTTGCAATTAGGCCTAACTGCTTGTTTATCCAAGGGCTCTTTCGATCTGAAATAGGAGCTAAGCCGCCGCGGTCAATAGATAAATCATGGTCTGGAAAGATTTTAGACTCATCTATCTTCATTTCAATTCCTAAACCGTTACAGGTTTTACAAGCCCCTTTAGGTGAGTTAAAAGAAAACGAGTTTGGTTCTGGGTCATCGTAAGCAATACCACTGCTAGGACACATCAAATTCTTACTGAAATATCTTATCTCATCACTTTCAGGAACATATACCTGAATGATGCCTTTTCCAAACTTCAATGCAGTTTCTAAAGATTCTTTTAACCTCTTTTCTACATCATCTTTTATTTGAAGTCGATCGATTACAATTTCTATATCGTGACTCTTGTATCGGTCGAGTTGAAGGCCAGGCATAATATTTTGGATCTCTCCATCTATTCGAACTTTTATAAAACCTTGTTTTAGAATCTGTTCGAATAAATCTCTATAATGTCCTTTTCTAGCTTTTACAACTGGTGCTAGTAATAGTATTTTCTGATCTATATAAGATTCAATAATCAAATCTTTAATCTGCTCTATAGTATAACTAATCATCTTTTCTCCCGTATTGTAGGAGTAAGCGTCAGCAACACGTGCGTAAAGAAGACGAAGGAAATCGTAAATCTCGGTAATTGTTCCTACAGTAGAACGAGGATTTTTACTCGTTGTTTTCTGCTCAATAGAGATTACAGGACTCAAGCCATCAATTTTATCTACATCGGGGCGCTCTAGCCCGCCGAGAAACTGACGTGCATAAGCCGAAAATGTTTCTATATATCTACGCTGTCCTTCGGCATAAATGGTATCGAATGCCAGAGAAGATTTTCCACTCCCACTTAAGCCGGTAATCACTACTAGTTTGTCTCGTGGGATTTTAACATCGATGTTTTTTAGGTTGTGAACCTTAGCTCCCTGGACGTTAATATATTCTTGCGGCTTAGCCATTAACTTATATACTTTCTTTAATGAGTTGAAGCTCTATACCTTTCTTTACCTTAATTTCTAAAACCTCAATATTTTGAAAAATTAATTCTTCAATTTCAATTCCACTAGCTTCTGCTACATTTTTAAGTAAATCAGTCTTATTTACTTTAATTTTAAGGGTGTCGTTATCGACAGAAAGACTTCTAGATTTTGAATCTAATTTTTGAACTTTATTCTCAGAGGTGTAATAGCCCGTTTCAGGAAGATCTATCCAATAGCCCCAATCGTTATTATTTTCGAGATGTGCTTGACGTAACCAAGGATTATACTCTTTAAGAATTTTGTAATTGATGTTCAGTTGTTGAGCGTAATCTGCAAAGTTGGCTACACTGGTATCTAGCATAACTTTTTGAAGTGGAGGTAAAGAGTACAAATCTTTTTCTCGTACATGAAATCCATAAGTCTTCGGATGCTCTAGAATTTCTTTTATAGCACAAATTCTAAAAACATAACGCGCAGTTTCACTGTTGAGTAATAAGTCGTAATAATTTCCTGCTTGCTGACGAGTCATTTGTTTTTCTAGGCCTGACTTCCCCATATTGTAAGAGGCTGCAGCCAAAGTCCAAGAGCCAAACTTTTCGTAAGCTTCATTCAAATAATCACAGGCGGCTTTAGTTGATTTAGCAAGATGGTACCTTTCATCAACTTCTTTGTTGACGATTAAACCATTCTCTTTTCCTGTAGCTTTCATGATCTGCCAAAAACCAGTTGCACCAGAAGGAGATACAATATTCGCGAGTCCACTTTCAGCAAGTGCTAAATACTTGAAATCATCTGGAATCCCTTCCTTTTTTAGGATTGGTTCAATCAATGGGAAATATTTGTAAGCTTTCTTAATAAAGAGAATTGTTTGAGATTGCCAGTAGGTGTTTACGAGTAATTCTCTATCAAAACGTTCTTGAATATCGTTTTGATCTAAAGGCATTTTTTCACCGGCAAAACCAATAATTTCAGGTTGGTTCAATGCATATATAGCATAACTCTCGTTAAATTTGGTTTGATGACTCTCATCTTCAGGTCCATTAAATACAGAGAAAACAAAACTTGCAGAAACTATTATAAAAACAAAGAACGCTATTCGTTTCATTAGAATGAAGTGTTTAAATCGTCAAACCTTTTTCCTTCTTCATCTTTCGATGAAATAATCGGTTTATCTATTTCCCAGTCGATACCCAGTTTTGGGTCGTTCCAAATTAGGCATTCTTCCGACTGTGGATTATAAACAGCATCACATTTGTATTGAAAAATGGTATCATCTTCTAAGGCTATAAACCCGTGAGCAAAGCCTGCAGGAATCCACATCATATTGGCTTTATCGCTACAAAGTACAAGCTTGTAGTGCTGCCCATAAGTTTTGGAATTCTTTCTTAAATCGACAACAACATCCAGCGCCTGTCCATGTGTAACCCTTACGAGTTTTCCTTGTGCGTGTGGCGCGTGTTGAAAGTGAAGTCCTCTAAGTACGTTTTTATGAGAAATAGACTGGTTGTCTTGAACGAAACGAAAGTCAAGACCTAAGCTTTTAAAAGTAGCCTCATTCCAGCTTTCGTAAAAAGCGCCTCTATCGTCTTTGAATATTCTAGGTTGAAGTATTAGCAGCCCTTCAAAGCCTGTTTCTTGTACTTTCATAGTGTTAAATGTAAAGAGCTAAATTAAGCATTCATTAAGCATTTAGGAATGAATTCTAAGAGAGCTTTTTAACAATCAGCGTGGAGTTATTAATAAAGTAGTTGAAAGTTAAATATTGAAGATTTGATAGTTTTAACTTTTAATTATCGATTAAACTTATTGCGCATGAATAAGAAAGATGCAAGGTCTTTTGTGAAGTTCTGGTTTAGCAGATCTTTTCCATTCTGTAATGGTTCTTGTTTTGATATGTTCAGTACTTAAGCTCATATCACAAGCAATACACAGTTTAGTAGTGCTTTGTAAAGTCTGATAAAGCGTTTCTATAAGCTTTGTGTTTCGGTAGGGAGTTTCGATAAACATTTGAGTTTGATCGTAGCTTCTAGAAATACGCTCTAAGTCTTTCAGCTTCTTTTTTACATCCGATTTATCAATAGGTAAGTAGCCATTAAAAGCAAACGATTGCCCGTTCATTCCACTCGCCATTAAGGAGAGTAAGATGGAGGAAGGGCCTACCAATGGGATAATTTGAATATCTTCTTGATGTGCTAGGTTGGCTATTTCGGCTCCGGGATCGGCAACGCCAGGACAGCCAGCATCGGAGATCAAACCAATGTTTTTTCCATTTCTACAGGCATTTAAAAACGCATGAAGTTCCTGAGCTTCGGTATGTTTGTTTAAGGTGTGAAATTTTATTTCGTTTTGTGGAGTTGGAATTTCCATCAACTTTAAAAAGGCGCGAGCAGTTTTGCTATTTTCAACTATAAACTCATCTAACTGATGAATGGTTTCTTTTACCGATAATGGTAAAACTTGTGCAACATCGCTTTCGCCCAATGTTGTCGGAATCATGTATAGTTTCCCCTTAGACATCGAATTCTTTTTCAAGTTGAGTTTTGATGACTTCGCAGGCATCATTTAATAAATTGTATACATTTTCGAAACCTTGGTCTCCGCCAAAATAAGGGTCGGGTACAGCTTGGTTTTTTCCAGGATTAGATTCGTTAAGTATCAAACGAACTTTCTTTTTCTCCTCTTCGTTTTTGGCAAGCTTAAGAATGTTGGTGTAGTTAGCGCTGTCCATAGCGTAGATAATATCAAAAGTCTCTATATCGGAACTCATTAATTCTCTTGCTCTTTGATCGCCAATATTAATTCCATTAATAGTAGCAATGTGCTGCGACCTTGGATCTGGCTGATGTCCTATGTGGTAAGCCGAAGTCCCAGCAGAATCCACAACAACGGGAAGGTGCTCACATTTAGCAGCAAGGATTCCTTCTGCTAGGGGAGACCTGCAGATATTGCCTAGGCAAACCATCAATATTGTCTTTTCTTTCATAAGCAAAAAAAAGCAGGAATAAATCCTGCTTTCATATTATAGTTGTTGTAGCTCTAGCTTCTTGCTAAGGTCATCAACGTAAGTTCGGAACTGTTTGTCAGTATCTACTAAGTTGTTAACCGTTTTACATGCGTGAAGTACTGTAGCGTGATCTTTCCCACCACACTGCGCTCCAATGCTAGCTAAAGATGATTTTGTTAACTTCTTAGAGAAGAACATTGCTAACTGACGTGCTTGAACAATTCTTCTTTTTCTTGTTTTTGAATTCAAGACCTCTAAGCTCAAGTCGAAATAATCACAAACTACTTTTTGGATATAATCGATAGAAACTTCGCGAGTCGTATTTTTCACAAAACGGTCAATCATTTCTTTAGCAAGACTCAAGTTGATATCTCTTTTGTTTAAAGAAGATTGTGCCAATAGTGAAATTAAAGCACCTTCGAGCTCACGAACATTTGACGTGATGCTATAGGCTAAATACTCTATTACTTCCTCAGGCATTTCAATGCCATCGGTATAAAGCTTTTTCTTTAAGATTGTAATTCTTGTTTGTAGACTTGGTGTTTGCAAGTCGGCAGATAAGCCCCATTTAAAACGAGATAACAATCTTTGCTCCATTCCTTGTAAGTCAACAGGGGCACGATCTGAAGTAAGTATCAGTTGTTTTCCTTGTTGGTGAAGGTGGTTGAAAATATGGAAGAATACGTCTTGAGTTTTCTCTTTTCCAGCAAAGAATTGAACGTCATCAATAATAAGAACGTCAATCATTTGATAGAAGTGAACAAAGTCATTTCTCGTATTGTTTCTAATAGAATCTATAAACTGTTGTGTGAATTTCTCTGCAGAAACGTATAAAACAGTTTTTTCAGGATAACGATCTTTAATCTCAATACCTATAGAGTGAGCCAAGTGTGTCTTCCCTAATCCAACTCCACCATATAAAAGTAATGGATTAAAAGAAGTACCTCCGGGGTTATTACCTACAGCATAACCAGCAGCACGTGCTAATCTATTACAGTCGCCTTCGATGAAGTTTTCGAATGTGTAATTAGGATTGAGTTGCGATTCTATGTTCACCTTTTTTAATCCAGGGATTACAAAAGGATTCCTAACACCCGCTGCTACAATTTCTACAGGAACAGCAACTTTAGGATTGCTAATTGGTGGTCTATTACTACTCGGAATTTTTACGGTATAAGGATTGGTGTTTCCATAGGTATTCTCCATAACTATGGAGTAGACCAATTTCGCTTCCTCGCCTAATTCCCTGCCTATGGCAGTTTTTAATAATTTAATATAATGCTCTTCAATCCATTCATAGAAAAATTTACTAGGCACTTGTATGTTTAAAGTTTTACCTTTCAGCTTTACTGGGCGGATTGGTAAAAACCAGGTTTTATAACTTTGATCGGATATATTATCCTTGATGAAAGTTAAGCAACTATCCCATACAATTTCAGGAGTGTTTTTCATTCTATTCGTATGCTGTTTTTAGGATTATACCTTTGTCAGTTTTAGGGGTTGAGTTTTACGTCTTCCGACAAGACAAATTTGTGAACAAATTAGTTAAGAAAAAAATGAAATCACTATAGGATTATAACTTTCTTTTCCCTAATTAAGAGAATTGAGTATATTAATAAAGTTAGATACGTAATGAATTACAAACGTAGGTGTCATTACCTAGACCAGGTTTTAGTTTAACGTCGATTCTACCTAGATATAGTCCTGCCCAGCCAACTTGGTTAATATAAGTATATTTTCCTGATTTTGATAATGTTTCGATAGGTTTTTTTAAGAAATTATGTGTGTGCCCGCCGATGATAATGTCTATTGCTGAACAGCGTTTTGCAATGACAATATCTGACACTTTGTCGTCGTCGTATTTGAGCCCTAAATGTGAGAGGCAAATGATAAGATTACAGCCTTTATTTTCTCTTAAAAACTTAGCTTGATTTTGCGCTTCTTTAATGGGGTCGGTATACGTAGTTTTTCCATACATTTTTGGATCGACTAAGCCATTTAGTTCTATGCCTAATCCGAATACTCCAATCTTAAATTTCCCTTTATTGAAAATGTGATACGGTTTTGTGAAACCTCTCATGGGTGTATTTTCAAAATTGTAATTGGCAGACAAAAGTTTGAATTGTGCATTTTTCGCCTGACGAGCTAATCCGTCGATTCCATTATCGAAATCGTGATTACCAATTGTTACGGCATCATATTTCATAGCATTCATTAGTTTGAATTCTATTTCACCTCCGTAATAATTAAAATAAGGTGTTCCTTGAAACATATCTCCAGCATCTAAAAGAAGGGTGTGCTCAACTTCAGAGCGTATTTTGTTTATCAACTTTGCTCTTTTTGCGACACCACCCATTCCTGGGTATTTAGAATGGTTAGTAGGAAATGGTTCTATATGACTATGTACATCGTTAGTGTGCATAATACATAAGTGCTCGGAATCGTTTGAAGCGATTAATTCTGTTGGCTTTATAAGTCCTACTGCGCTTAAGCTAGCTATTTGCTGAATGAATATCCTTCTATTACTCATAAGCAAAGCGATTATCAATTATTGTATATAAGGTGTCTATCATTTTACATTCTATTAAAAGTACGTCTCTAATTTTTAATCCTGTTTTTATCATTTGAAGAGAATCCGCAAAAAATAACATTTGATCTCCTCCATTTGCTAAATAATCCGAAGTGGCAATTTTAACTGAACCATTAGAATTTAGTGTGTGTATGATTTGATCATTATGAATATTCAATTCAATTCTGCTTATGGGATGTCCAGCGCTTTGTTTTAAATAATTTAATGCTTTGGTAAAACTAGAATCTGGAATTTCAATAATCACCAATTCATTTTCAAAGGGCATTAATTGAAAAATGTTTTTTGTGGTAATAACTCCTTTAGGTAGCGTAGATCTTATTCCACCATAATTTAATAGACAGAAGTCTACCTCGTATTTATCCTCAAGAGTATTTAAACAAACATCAGCCATCCAATTTGAAAGTCTAGATTCTGGTTTTGACTTTTCAAGAAAGTAAGGTGAGTAACACAGAACTTCATTCATTATACTGTCTAAGCCCAATTTATAAGGTGCATAGATTTCTAGAATTGATTTGTCTGGTTTTAAAGTGGAGTCAATTGGTGTACTTGTTCCCTCAATTGCGAAATTTACTTCTACTTTCTCGTTACACGAAACAATAGAAAAACATAGAACTATGATAAGAATATGAATTCTCATAAGTTTATTCATAATGAAATTGTGTAATAATTCTCAATGTTATGTATCCTTTGCTTAAGATTAAATAAATTCGCGTATCAATTTACAAATATGTTTACACACCAAATAAAATTTAGAGTCTTATATTCTGATACCGATAAAATGGGGTATATGTATTACGGTCAGTATGCAAAATATCTCGAAATGGGTAGAGTAGAAGCATTGCGTAGTTTAGGACTTTCATATAAATCTATGGAAGACTCCGGTGTAATGATGCCTGTGCTCGATTTAAAGTTGAAGTATATAATACCTTTGTTTTATGATGATGAAATCACCTTAGTAACTAAGGTTCATAAAATGCCAGGTACGCGTATTTACTTCGAATACGAATTGCTAAACCCAAAAGGACAAGTAGCTACTGTTGCAGAAACAACTTTAGTGTTTGTAGATTGTAGTACTGGGAAGCCTTGTTTGATTCCCGATAATTTTAAAAGTAAAATTGAAACTTATTTCTCTTAAGATGAAAAACTTAAAAAGAACTCTTTTAAGCATTCTAATGCTTTGTTCATTGAATATGGTAGCCAAAGAAGGAATGTGGCTTCCAATGTTCTTACAACAGCTTAATGAAGCTGAAATGCAAGCAATGGGCTTAGAGCTAACAGCAGAAGACATCTATTCAATCAATAACGGTAGTTTAAAAGATGCTATCGTTCATTTTGGTGGCGGATGTACTGCGGAAATTATTTCTGGCGAAGGATTGTTGTTAACAAATCATCACTGTGGATACAGTCAAATACAGTCGCATTCTTCTGTAGAGCACGATTACCTTACCAATGGGTTTTGGGCTAAAGATAGTTCTGAAGAGCTAACAAATAAAGGCTTAACAGCCACTTTCATAAAGTATATGAAAGAAGTTACAGCTGATGTTTTAGCAAACGAAAATGCTGAGATGACTGAGGCTGAGCGTAGAGAAATGATAAAAGCCTTAGGGGATTCATTGATCACTACAGAAATTGAAGGGACGCACTACGACGCAATGATTAAACCTTTCTTTAAAGGGAATCGCTACTTTATGTTTGTTACCGAAACTTATACGGATGTGCGTTTGGTAGGCGCACCACCTTCATCAATTGGGAAATTTGGTTCTGATACTGATAACTGGATGTGGCCACGCCATACAGGTGACTTTTCAATTTTCAGAATTTATGCAGACAAGGATAATAATCCTGCAGAGTATTCTGAAGATAATGTGCCTTACAATCCGAATCGTCATTTAACCGTTTCTACACAAGGTGTTAAGCCAGGTGATTTCACTATGGTTTATGGATTCCCAGGAAGGACAGATGAGTACTTACCAGCAGTTGCCGTAAAGCAAATTACGCAGGTTTTAAATCCTGCAAAGATTTCTATTCGCGAAACAGCTTTGGAAATTATGGATAAAGAAATGCGTGCTTCTGATGAAGTACGTATTAAGTATGCTTCAAAATATGCAAGTGTGGCGAACTACTACAAAAAATGGATAGGAGAGAATACTGGTATTCAGAAAACACGCGGTGTAAAACGAAAAGAAGAATTTGAAAAGGCATTTATGGATGCCGTAAATTCCGATGAGAAATATGCTGATTATGCTGGTCTCTTAGCTGTATACGATTCCCTTTATGGTGAGTTGGAAGATATTGCAATGGCTAGAGATTACTTTATAGAAATCGCCTACCGTGGTGTAGCGATTATAAAGTTTGCCAATAAAATTTCGAAGTTTGTTGAAACAGGTGAAGCAAAAGATTTAGAGCGATTTAAGAAATCTATCAATGGACATTTTAAAAACTATGATGCCCATACGGATGAATTATTGTTTGATGCCTTGTTTAAGAAGTATGCCTTAGAACAAGCCGATTCAGAATATTTGCCTGATTATTTTAAGGGTAAAACCTATTCAGCTAACGAAGTGTTTTCAAAATCATATTTCGCGAGTAAGGAGAAGTTAGAAGACTTGTTAAATTCATCTACTAAAAAGGTACAAAAGAAACTGTCTAAAGATCCTGCTTTTAAAGTAGCTTCTGCTCTTTACGGACATTATAGAAATGTGATTTATGGAAAGTATTGGGCTTTAGAAGATGACTTAGATGCAGTTGATAGAGAGTACTTAAAAGCAATGATGGAAGTGCTTCCAGATTACAGAAATTACTATCCGGATGCGAATAGTACTTTGCGTTTAACTTATGGACAAGTGCAAGGTGTTTCTCCATTAGATGCTATTTCTTATGGTCACGTAACCTACTTAGAAGGGATGATGGAAAAGTATATCCCTGGAGATTACGAATTCGATTTACCTGAAAAGTTGATTGAATTATATGAGAATAAAGACTTTGGTTCGTATGCCGATGATAATGGGAAATTGCCCGTTTGTTTTATTGCAACCAATCATACTACAGGAGGGAATTCTGGAAGTCCTGCTTTGAATGCTAAAGGAGAGCTAATCGGTTTGAACTTCGATAGAGCTTGGGAAGGAACCATGAGTGATATAAACTATGATTCTTCTCGATGTAGAAACATTATGGTTGATGCGCGATACATTTTGTTTGTCATCGATAAATATGCCGACTCAGGTTATCTGCTCGATGAAATGACGATCAATTAAAACTAAAAGCCCCAACGAAAGCTTGGGCTTTTTTTATGGATTAAACACTATTTTTGCTGCGATGAAAAATAGACGTTCAAATATTAGTGATTCGGTACGCAAGGAATTGGAGTTCGATAAGGTATTGGATTTATTGGAGGCTTTTGCTAAAAGTACTTCCAATAAAGAGCGTATTCGTGCACTGTCTATATTGCACAATCCCAAAGTTTTAAATTATCACCTCGATTGTCTGCAGGAATATAAATCCATAGAGTCAGACACAAATTTTCCTCGTTTTGAATATTTGAATTTAAATGAGGTCATAAAGTATTTGAAAATTGAAAATTCGGTACTTACCGAAGATCAGTTTTTTGATATTTACAATGCATCCAATTGGGTGAATGCATTAATTCAGTTCATTAATTCTAATGAATATGAAATCCCAACCATCCTACAATTGATAGGTGAGATGAAAAAGAGTGTCACCTTAAAGAAACGAATCGAAAAGGTGTTTACACCTCGTAGATTCATTCGTTCAAATGCTTCGGAGATGTTGTTTGGAATTCGAGAAGATATTTCTAAAAAACGTTCTCAAGTTGATAAGCACTTCCAAGAAACGATGAGTCACTATGTTCACCTAGGTTTCTTAGATGATATTAGAGAGTCCTTTGCAGATGGGGTTTCATTATTGGCAGTTTCTTCCGAGTACAAGCGTAAGGTAAAAGGTCAGGTTAGGGCACAGTCTAAAACTAAGAGCATTAGCTTTATTGAACCCGAAAAATGTATTTCTCTTAACCGAGAGTTGTCACATTTATACGAAGAGGAGAAAGAAGAGGTGAGAAGAGTGCTTAAAGAACTTACTTCTGATTTAGTAGAGCACATGGACAGAATAGAGGCATGTGCCTCTTTAATTGAAGAGGTTGATTTCTTAAACGCTAAGTCGCATTTATCCAACATAATGGAGGCTTCAAGACCTAAAGTGTCTCGTTCTAAAGCGATTAATATTAAAGCGGCTTTCCATCCTTTATTGCTTATTGAAAATAATAAGAGAGGTTTGGGGACTATTCCTCAAGATATTTATTTTGATGATGAGCATCGTGTAGTTGTGATTTCTGGCCCTAATGCTGGGGGGAAATCGATCACCTTAAAGACTTTTGGTTTAAATCAGTTGATGCTACAAGCCGGCTTATTTATTCCGGTACATCCAAATTCGTCTATGAGTGTGTTTCACGATATTTTTACTGATATCGGTGATAATCAGTCCATAGAAAATGAATTGAGCACCTATTCTTACCGTTTAAAGCGCATGAAGGAGATTCTTGCCAAATCGAATAAATCGTCATTTATTTTAATAGATGAGTTTGGTTCAGGTTCCGATCCTGCTTTAGGTGGAGAGCTTGCAGGGGTATTCTTCCAAGAGATTGTAAAGAGTGGAGCCTACGGTGTTTTAACAACGCATTATGGGAATATAAAAGTTTTAGCCGATCAAACGGAGTTTGCAGAAAATGCCTGTATGCTTTTTGATGATGAGGAATTGAATCCCTTATATAAATTGAAAGTGGGGCAACCTGGGAGTTCGTATACTTTTGAAGTAGCTCGGAATGTAGGTTTACCTAAAGACTTAATAGAAAAAGCACGTGCTGGATTAAAACAAGGTACGGTGAGATTTGAAGATACCATTCACCACTACCAGCGTTTAACAACCGAACTTCAGTTTGCTCAAGAGGAATTGCGCAAGCAAGAAGCTGTTGTAAGTTCTCAGCAAGATGAGTACAATAAGAAACTCAAATCTGTTGACGAAAAGCTAGAATCTCAGCGCTTTACTATGGAGTTTGAGTCTAAGTATCTACAATTAGGGAAACGCGTAAATAAGCTGATAGAATTGTACCGAAATGGTTCGGCTATGAAATCGATTCTTCCAAGATTAAAGAAAATCCTTGAGTTAGAGGTAAATAGAAAGGAAGAGAAAGTCGAAGATCCTAAGTTGGTACAGAAACGCAAGAAGCGTACTAAAGAGACTTTTAAAATAGGTCAAGAGGTGCGTATTGAAGGAACCAATCAGCATGGAGAAATACTAGAGTTAAAATCTAATTCTGCCTTACTTCAAATAGGCTTTGCTAAAATGGAAGTAAAGTTTGAAAGATTAGAAATAGTCGGTAGTCGGTAGACTGTGGTCGATGGAATTAAAAATAGTCCATCGACTATCGACTAAATACTATCGACTTCATTTATCTTTGCCCAAAATTAGAATACACCATGAGAAAACAAATAGTTGCAGGAAATTGGAAGATGAATAAGAGTCTTCAAGAAGGAAAGGAACTTTGTTCTTCAATCATAAACCTTTTAGGAGAAGCTACTAGAGAAGTAATCATTGGAGCTCCGTATATACATTTAGCTTCTTTAGCTGAACTTACCAAAGGGACAGCTGTGAAGATTGCTGCTCAGAACTGTCACCAAGAAATGTCGGGTGCTTATACAGGAGAGATTTCTGCTGCTATGTTAGCCGATTTAGGTTTGGACTTTGTTATTCTAGGACATTCAGAACGCAGAGCTTACAATGCTGAGGACAATGCTTTATTGGCTAAAAAAGTGGATACTGCTCTGTCTCAAAACTTAAAAGTTATTTACTGTTGTGGTGAAACTTTAGAAGAGCGTAAGTCGGGTGTTCACTTTGATTTGGTGGCAAACCAAATTAAAGAAGGTGTCTTCCATTTGGATGCTGAAGCGATGAAAAATATAGTGATTGCCTACGAACCGGTTTGGGCTATAGGAACAGGAGAAACGGCAACAAGTGCTCAGGCACAAGAAATGCACGTTCATATCCGTACAGTTCTTGCTGATAAATATGGCGTTGAGGTAGCTGATTGCACTTCTATACTTTATGGAGGTTCTTGTAAGCCATCGAATGCTGAGGACTTGTTTTCTCAAGCCGATGTGGATGGTGGGCTAATAGGTGGAGCTTCTCTAAAAGTAGAAGATTTCATTTCAATCATAAAAGCGTAAGTCATGAATTATATTGAAGTTTATTTTAGCATTAAAGCATTAGAGTCGGCAGAGATTAATGCCCAAATGGCAAGAGAAATTTTAGTAGCCGAGTTGGGTGCTCTAAATTTTGAAAGCTTTGTGAATACTGAAGATGGACTTCAAGCGTATGTGCAAGAAGAGGATTTTGATGAACAAGAAGTCAGAGCGCTGTATATTTTAGAAAGCCCTGATTTTGCTATTGAAATGGAAGTGAAAACTATTGAGCAACAAAATTGGAATGCGGAATGGGAGAAGAACTTCGAGCCTATAGAAGTTGATGGAAGATGTGTGGTAAGAGCACCCTTTCACGATGAAAAAGAAGTGGACTTTGATATTGTGATAGAAC
>Ga0209495_1000499_pt1 | contig 30436 bp, 28 predicted proteins | sample EN1Hudsemesocosm_FD_184629 | JGI IMG/M metagenome (GOLD analysis project Ga0209495, IMG submission 184629) | Methane-oxidizing microbial communities from mesocosms in the Hudson Canyon - EN1E Hudson Canyon (SPAdes) (version 2) | ecosystem: Environmental > Aquatic > Marine > Cold seeps | place... | reverse complement strand
TGGGGGGGCTATATTCTTGAGCCAACTAAAGTTGAGTTTTGGCAGGGAAGATCTTCTCGTTTACACGATCGTTTTTTATACGAAATGGTCGATGGGGCTTGGCAGATTTCTCGTTTAGCGCCTTAAAGGTTTTTTAAATCCCTTTTTAAGAATTTCTCAAGATTATCTAGACTTACATTCTCTTTCAATCGACCTTGTTTTAAGTAGGCAATACGACCAGTTTCTTCTGAAACTGTTAAAGCTAAGGCATCGGTCATTTCAGTTAAACTAGCTGCTGCTCTGTGCCTTAAACCCATATGTCCAGGTAGGTTTATTGAATCTGAAACTGGTAATACACAACGAGCGGCAATAATCATATTTCGACTAATAATTACAGCTCCATCGTGGAGAGGACTGTTTTTGTAGAAAATACTCTCAACTAAGCCTTTACTTACTTGGGCATTTATCATTTCTCCAGTACGCTCAAAAGAACCTAATTCTGTATTTCTAGTAATAATAATTAATGCACCAGTTTTTGTTTGAGCCATATTTTTACACGCCAATAAAAGGGCATCGATATTTAAATCAATAGATTTTTGAGGCTTGACTATTCCTTTAAAGAAGTCTTGCTGATTTGAGAAACTTGTCGTCCCAATCATTAATAAAAACTTTCTTATTTCTTGTTGGAATACAATAATAACGGCTAATACACCAACTCCAATAAATTGTCCTAAAATCTCACTGAGTAGTTCCATTTGTAGAGCTCCTACTAATTTCCAAAATAGGTAAGTTGCCGCTAATCCAATGAAAATTTTGATGGCAACTGTTCCTTTAACCAATTTGTACAATTGGTAGAGTAGTGCTGTAACCAAAAGAATGTCAAGAAGGTCTAATATGTCTAAATCTAAAAATCCCAAATTTTAATTTTTCAACAAGTTAGTGATTTTTATGGCTTCCAGTGCGGGTTTAATATCGTGCACTCTTAATATAGAGGCTCCATTCAACAAACTAGTTGTATGAACAACAGTAGTTCCATTTAGAGATTCCGCAATATCACATTCTAAGGCTTTGTAAATCATTGATTTGCGCGATGCGCCTATTAGTAAGGGCTGTCCTAAAAGCTCAAATGATTTTAAATACTTTACAATTTCATAATTCTGATTTAAATCTTTTGCAAACCCTAAACCTGGATCGATAATGATATCGTTGAGTCCTTTTTCTTGAAGGATTTTCACCTTTTGTTGGAGTTCTGTAATGATATCCAAAATCAAATCTTCGTATACATTTAAAGTAGACATCGTTTGAGGGGTACCTCGCATATGCATTAATATATAAGGGACTTGTTTTTTTGCTACCAGGTCAAACATTCTGTTATCTAAATTTCCACCCGAAATATCATTAATAAGTGCAGCTCCTAAACAAATAGCATTTTCAGCTATTTCAGATCGAAAAGTATCAACTGAAATAAGAGTTTCTGGAAACTCTTTAAGTATGATCTCTAATACAGGAAATAACCTTTTCGATTCTTCAGATTCTGAAACAAAGTCAGCTCCAGGTCTGGATGAGTAGGCGCCAATATCAATAAATGTTGCTCCATCTACTAACATCGATTCTACTTTGTGGAGTAAGTTGGAATCCGTATTAATTCTACTATCAGAATAGAAGGAATCAGGTGTGAAGTTTAAGATTCCCATGACTTTGGGTTGACTTAAATCTATGAGCTTACCATTACAGTTGAGGGTTCTTTTCAAAGAATGTTTTTTTTAATTGTAGAAACCATTACTTTAGCATCAAAAGTAAAAATAATTCTTCTACAGATTCAATTCTAATGGGTAAAACCTCACAACAATACGATCAAATCATCGAAAAGTGCTCAAGTCTTTTCGAAAAGAAAATGAAAGATTACGGTAGTGCTTGGCGCATTTTGCGTTTACCATCGCTTACCGATCAAATTTTCATCAAAGCCCAACGCATTAGAAGTATAGAAAATAAAGGTGTTCAGAAAATTGAAGAAGGGATAGCTTCGGAGTTTATTGGTATCCTTAATTACTCTATTATGGCTTTAATTCAGCTAGAAAGAGGTGTGGTGGAGCAACCAGATATGAATGTTGAAGAAGCGATGAAAGCTTATTTGCATTATGCTAAAGAATCGAAAGATTTGATGGAAGCTAAAAACCACGATTATGGTGAAGCCTGGCGCGAAATGCGCGTGAGCTCTTTAACCGATTTGATTCTACAAAAGTTACTTCGCGTTAAACAAATTGAAGATAATAAAGGAAAGACTATAGTAAGCGAGGGTATCGACGCCAATTATTTCGATATGGTAAATTATGCCATTTTCGCTTTAATCCATTTAGAAACAGAATAGATGCATAAGCTTAATAATATTGCCCGTACCATTGTTGGTGCTCTCTTTATAGTATCTGGTTTAATTAAAGCAAACGATGCTGTTGGGTTCTCGTTTAAACTTCACGATTACTTTGCGCCTGATGTTTTAGATATTCCTTTTTTAATAGAGTATACCTATCCATTAGCTGTGTTTATTTGTATTTCGGAGATAATGTTAGGTTTGTCAGTTTTAGTAGGCGCTAAAATGCGCTTAACTGCTTGGTCTTTATTAGTAATGATTCTATTTTTTGATGGACTAACATTTTATTCAGCTTACTTTAATAAAGTTACCGATTGTGGTTGTTTTGGCGATGCAATTAAATTAACACCTTGGGAGTCCTTCTCAAAAGATGTGGCTTTAAGTATTTTGATATTCATCATTTTTGCTTTCCGCGATAAGGTGAAGTATCATACAAAAGCAGAGAATTCAAAGATATTACCTATTGCTTTATTACTAATTGGCTTGTTTTCTTATTTCATATTAGACTGGCTATTCCCGATCTACTTTACCTTAGCACTCTTTTTATTAGTGAGCTTGGTGAATAAGTTCTTACTAAAAGAAATCAGAGAATGGACCTTGGCATTACTTACTTTTATTACATGTTTTGCTTTTACTTTTCACACATATTCACATTTGCCAGTGCGCGATTATAGACCTTATGCTATAGGGAAAAATATTGCGAATGACATGGTTCTTCCAGAAGGCGCTAAAGCAGATGTTTATGAAGATGTATGGAAGTACGAAGTTGAAGGTGTTGTGAATGAGTACTCAACCGATGAGCAGCCCTGGATGATTGATGGAGCAACTTTTGTTGATCGTGAAACAAAATTAATTTTTGAAGGTGACCATCCTCCAATTCACGATTTCTCTATTGAGTCTGATGCATTAGGAGATATTACAGACAGTGTTTTAAGTTCTCAAAATGCAGTTTTATTTGTGATGTACGATTTAACAAAGTCGGATATTAAAGCTTTGAATGAAGTTGAGTTAATCATAAACGCATTGTCTGCAGAAGACGTAACGATCACAGCAATGTCGGCAACTACAGAATCGCAAATGCAAACAATTTTAAAGGAATCAGGAGTTTCTTTCCCATTCTATTTTACTGATGAGACAACGCTTAAAACGATTATCCGTTCTAACCCAAGTATGTTGTGGTTGCAAGAAGGAACAATAGTAGGAAAGTGGCATCATAACGATTTCCCTTCTTCCGAAGATTTAATCAATCAATACTTAAGATAAACTTGCTTAAAGCTATCCTATATAAACTCGCCTACAGCCTACTTGTTATGTGTGGTGTGGCGAGTTTAGTTTTTTGTTTATTTTCTATTCTCCCTGGTGATCCTTCAAAGATGATGTTAGGGCAGAGAGATAATGAAGAAATGCGTTTGGCTATTCAAAAGAAATATGGTTTCGATCAGCCTGTACAGAAACAGTATCTCTATTATTTAAATGATCTATCACCAATCTCTTTTCATTCGAAAAATGAAAATGATTTCACAAATGTGAAGAATCATCAATATTCCGTTTGGGCTTCAAAATCTTTCTCTGAATTTGACGTACTTGTTAAAACACCTTATTTACGAGAATCCTTTGTTCGTAAAGGAACTTCTGTTACCACTATTATAGCTGATACCTTACCCAATACATTTGTATTGGCATTTGCTGCAATGTTTATCGCTTTAGCTTTAGGTATCTCGCTTGGTGTATACAGTGCAGTACATCAACATAAATTTATCGATCAATTTCTGTCGAGTATCTCTGTTTTAGGAATGGCTTTACCATCCTTTTTCTCAGCTATAATTATAGCTTGGCTTTTTGGTTTTGTGTGGCAACAATATACTGGCTTGTCTATGACGGGAAGTTTATTTGAAGTAGATGATTATGGGAATGGAGAATATATAGTTTGGAAGAATTTAATCCTTCCAGCACTTACTTTAGGAATAAGACCTTTGGCGGTAGTAATGCAGCTAACTAGAAATTCAATTTTAGATACTCTAGGCGAAGATTTTATACGAACTGCAAAAGCAAAAGGGCTCTCAGCTCGACGTATCTTATTTGTTCATGCCTTACCCAATGCTCTAAATCCGGTGGTTACAGCAGCTTCAGGTTGGTTAGCATCAATGTTAGCTGGAGCAGTGTTTGTAGAGTACATTTTTGGGTGGAACGGATTGGGTAAAGAGATCGTATACGCCTTAAACTACTTAGATTTACCTTTGGTTATGGGCGCAGTTTTAACGCTTTCAATCTGCTTTGTTATCATTACAATTCTTACAGATATTATCTATTATTTCCTTGACCCAAAGTTATGGGTGTAATTACCCATTGGTATTTGTGTTTTTTAATTCTATATTTATAGTCCTCTCAATAGTATTTTAGTTATTAATAAGTTTTTTGATGTTACATAATGGTAAAAAGCATACATATTTCAGCTTCGATGACTGCCGGTGAACTTATCCGCGCTTTTGAGAAATTATTCCACGATCCTACAGAAAACACTTACACTAACTTAGATGTTATGTGTGCCGATGGCTCAGCTACTAGTTTGCATAAGCAAGTTAAAGAGTTGTCGCTAAAGCCTGATTTTGATGAATGTGTTATTCGTGTGAATAACGATAGAATATTTGAAGCTACTAAAGAATTTGAAGAAAAAGCTGGGCTACATATCCAACTAGACTGTTTGAAAAATAGTATAGTTATGTAGATTAGTTTTGTTTGTTGTTGTTGTTTTTCGGTTTTACTCTCGGCATTATGTCGGGAGTTTTACTTTTTTAGCACTTTTTAGTTTAAATTTGTCTCTCAATTTTATAAAGCTATAGACTATGTCTGACGATAAGAAGGTCATTTTTGGAATGCACAAAGTTTCCAAAGTTATTCCAAGTGGAAAACAGATCATTAAGAATATAAATCTCTCATTTTTTTACGGAGCTAAAATCGGTATCATCGGTTTAAACGGTTCGGGTAAATCTACTTTATTAAACATTATTGCAGGAAGAGATAAAGACTTTAAAGGTGAGGTCTATTCAGATAAAGATTTCTCTCTAGGTTTACTAGAGCAAGAACCAATTTTAAATGAGACCAAAACGGTGATGGAAATCGTTCGTGAAGGTGTTCAAGATATTGTTGATGTATTGGATGAGTTTAACTCCATCAACGATAAGTTTGCTGAACCTGATGTAATGGACGATCCTGATGCATTCCAAAAGCTAATTGATCGTCAAGGTGAGTTACAAGATATAATTGATGCAAAAGGTGCTTGGGAGTTAGATAGTAAACTCGATCGCGCTATGGATGCCTTAAGAACTCCTGATGGTGATGCGCTAGTGAAGAATCTTTCTGGTGGTGAACGTCGTCGTGTTGCTCTTTGTAGATTGTTGCTGAAAGCTCCAGATGTATTACTATTAGATGAACCTACTAACCACTTAGATGCAGAATCTGTACAATGGTTAGAGATACACTTACAACAATATAAAGGAACTGTAATTGCTATTACTCACGATAGATATTTCTTGGATAATGTAGCAGGATGGATTCTTGAATTAGATAGAGGTGAAGGTATTCCCTGGAAAGGTAACTACACGACTTGGTTAGAGCAAAAAACAAAACGTTTGGCTCAAGAAGATAAACAAGACTCTAAGAGACAAAAAACATTGCAACGCGAACTTGATTGGGTACGTATGGCTCCTAAAGCACGTCACGCTAAAAGCAAGGCACGTTTGAATAACTATAACCAGTTATTAGCACAAGAAACTAAGGATAAAGAACAGAAGTTAGAAATATTCATTCCTTCTGGTCCTCGCTTAGGTAACAATGTTATCGAAGCTAAAAATGTAAGTAAAGGTTTTGGTGATAAATTACTTTATGGTGATTTAAACTTCAATTTACCACCTGCCGGAATTGTAGGTATTATTGGACCTAACGGTGCTGGTAAAACTACTATGTTCCGTATGATTATGGGCATAGAAACACCTGATTCAGGAACTTTTGATGTTGGTGAAACAGTTAAGGTTTCATATGTTGATCAAGAACACAAATCAATTGATCCAGAAAAAACTGTATTTGAAAACATCGCTGATGGCTTAGATAATATGGAAATGGGCGGAGTAAAGCTTAATTCTAGAGCTTATGTTTCTCGCTTCAACTTTGGTGGACAAGATCAAAACAAGAAAGTAAAAGTTCTTTCGGGTGGAGAGCGTAACCGTTTACACTTGGCAATGGCGCTTAAGCAAGAGGGTAACGTATTACTTTTGGATGAGCCTACCAACGATTTGGATGTAAATACATTGAGAGCCTTAGAAGAAGGTTTAGAGAACTTTGCAGGTTGTGCGGTAATTATATCTCACGATAGATGGTTCTTAGACAGAGTATGTACGCATATTCTTGCCTTTGAAGGTGATTCTGAAGTTTACTATTTCGAAGGTTCTTATTCTGATTACGAAGAAAATAAATTGAAGCGTTTAGGTATTTCTGAGCCTAAGAGAATTCGCTACAAGAAATTGATGAATGATTAATAAAATCGACATATTAGCTATTGGCGTACATCCCGACGATATTGAGTTGGGATGCGCCGGTACAATTATTAAGCACATTACTCTTGGTTTTTCTGTAGGAGGTTTAGACTTGACTCAGGGAGAGTTGGGGACTCGTGGATCCGCTGAATTGCGATTGGTGGAAGCTGATAATGCTTCCAAAATAATGGGCTTGAGCATTCGTGAGAACCTAGGTTTTGAAGATGGTTTCGTAACAGCTGATAATAAACAGTATCAGTTAGAAATTGTCAAAAAAATACGTCAGTATCAACCCAATATTGTTTTGTGTAACGCTATTGATGATCGCCATCCAGATCATTCACGTTCGGCAAGCTTAGTTTCTACTGCTTGTTTTTTAGCGGGTTTACCTAAAGTAGCAACAGAATTAAATGGTGAGAGTCAAGCTGCATGGCGCCCAAAACAGGTTTTACATTATATTCAGTGGAAGCCTATAAAGCCTGATTTCATAATCGATATTTCAGGTTATTTAGATACAAAGATAAGTGCTGTTAAAGCATATAAATCTCAATTTCACGATCCAAACTCTGAAGAACCAGAAACACCAATTTCTTCTCAACAGTTTATCGATAGTATGAGATCCAGAGCCTCAGACTTAGGGCGATTGATCGGTGTAGATTATGCTGAAGGATTTACAAGTGATAAAGTAATTGGATTAGATCGATTGGATAGTTTAATTTAATGGGATTTAGAGAATAGAACATTTGAGTGTTTTTCTAACAACAATGAACTAACATCTAACAACCAATATTTACCGAACTCTCAAATCGATTGTTTTCTTACCATCAAGATAAGCCTCAAATTTATCTCCAGTTTCCATCTTACCAACTCCAGCAGGAGTTCCAGTGTAAATCAAGTCTCCTTTTTTAAGCGTCATAAATTTTGAAACGTATTCGATAATAGTATCTACATCGAAAAGCATTTGTGAGGGATTTCCTTCTTGTACTTTCTCACCGTTCTTTAATAAGTAGAAATCGAGACTTTTTAAATCTTCTTTCTGATACCATTTCCCAATAGGAGCAGAGCTGTCAAAGCCTTTTGCTATTTCCCAAGGCAAACCTTTTTCTTTACATTCTTGCTGTAAATCTCTGGCAGTTAAGTCAAGACCAAGACTAATTTCGTTGTAATATTTATGAGCAAATTTCTTATTGATAGATTTCCCAACTTTCATAATCTTCACCACAAGCTCTAGCTCATAGTGAACATCATTACTAAATGGAGGAAGATAGAATTCGTGAGTTCTCAATAAAGCAGTATCGGGCTTTACAAAAAAGATAGGTTTCTCAGGCACAGGGTTATTCAACTCCTTTGCGTGATCAACATAATTACGTCCTATACAAATGATCTTCATTGATTTTATTTTAAAAGCTTTCAGCAATCAGCTGTCAGCTTTGAGTTGAAGATTAGACACGAGAAACAAAATAGTCTTAACTTCTATACCTACTATTTACTACTTGTTAAAACTTCGAAGCTTAATTGCTGTAAGAACCTTTTTTGTGTAACGCGGGAAATCTGCATTTTGGATCCATCCGTAATATCCAGGTTCTTTTGCCATAACATCTACGACTTTCTTACCCTTATGCTTTCCGAAATTGAAAATCTCATCTCCTTCAGCATTAAACTTAATCATACCAGCAAGATCTGCATTAGGCTGTGTAGGTTGAGTGAAATCTGATAGAGATTGAGAGTCGTTATTCAATTCGTCATAACGCTCTACTTGAGCCTTTAAAATCTCATAAGTAGCTCTTGTATCCGCTTCAGCACCATGTGCACCTACAAGATCCTTATTACAGTAAAACTTATAGGCAGCTGTTAGTGTACGCGGTTCCATTTTGAAAAATACGGATTGCACATCAATAGAGCGTCTATTTTTCATATCAAAATCTATATCAGCTCTAAGGAACTCTTCAGCAATAAGAGGTAAGTCAAATCTGTTAGAGTTATAACCTGATAAATCTGAATCTTTAATAAAACTATAAATCTCTACAGCAAGCTCTGGAAATGTAGGACAGTCCTTTACCATCTCATCGGTGATGCCGTGAATGTCAGAAGATTGTTTAGGAATAGGTATTCCTGGGTTTACCTTCCACGTTTTACATTCCTCAGTTCCATCATTCTGAACCTTTAGAATACAAATCTCTACAATTTTGTCTTTTCCTACTTGAATACCTGTGGTCTCTAAATCGAAAAAGGCTAAAGGTCTGCTTAGTTGTAAATTCATAATTCTTATCAAAAAAGAAAAGCATCAACCTTAGTTGATGCTTTCTGTAATTATATACTTGTGTTTGGATCAAATGCTTCTAAATAGTCTGAGAATCTCTTTAAGAACATACCTCCTAAAGAACCATCTACAACTCTGTGGTCATAAGATAGTGAACAGAACATTTTATGACGAATTGCAATTACATCACCCATATCAGTTTCTATAACTGCTGGTTTTTTAACAATTGCTCCAACTGCCATAATAGCCACTTGAGGTTGGTTTATAATAGGAGTTCCCATTACGTTACCAAATCCACCAACATTGGTCAGCGTGAATGTACCACCAGAAACCTCATCCGGCTTTAAGTCATTACTTCTTGATCTACGAGCCAAATCGTTTACTACTTTAGTAAGACCGATCATATTCTTTTGATCTGCATCCTTAATTACAGGAACAATTAGGTTTCCAGAAGGAAGAGCTGCAGCCATCCCAACATTAATGTGCTTACGCTTGATGATGTTTGTTCCATCAACAGCCACGTTAATCATCGGGAAATCTTTAATAGCTTTTACTACCGCATCAACAAAGATAGGTGTGAAGGTGATTTTTTCTCCTTCGCGCTTAAAGAATTCATCTTTTACTTTATTTCTCCAATTTACGATGTTGGTAACATCAGCTTCAACGAATGAAGTAACGTGAGGAGAAACATGTTTAGACATTACCATATGATTGGCAATCATCTTACGCATACGATCCATTTCAATAATCTCATCTCCTTCCATAGCTGGAACAGATGGCTCAGAAATTTGAACCGCAGTACCTGCGCTCGCTGCTGGTTTACTTACTTTTGGAGCAGGTGCTGCTGCAGGAGCAGAACTTCTATTTGATAAATAAGCTAAAATATCTTTCTTGGTAACTCTTCCTTCTTTTCCAGAACCAGTGACAGTCTCCAATTCCGACATGCTGATACCTTCTTCTTGTGCAATAGAACGAACAAGAGGAGAGAAGAATTTATTTGAATCAGAAGATTTTGGAAGCGATGTAGTTTCAATCGCTTTTTCAACTACCTCTTCTGCTACAGCAGCTTCTTTAGGAGCTTCAGTATTTTCTTTAGAAGCAGGTGTACTTGCAGCAGAAGCGTCAGTTTCTATAATTGCAACAACTTGACCTACAAGAACAACATCATCTTCCTTGAATAATTGTTTAATAAGAACACCTTCAACTGCAGAAGGTACTTCAGAATCTACTTTGTCTGTAGCAATCTCTAAGACAGATTCATCCATTTCTACAGTCTCACCAACATTTTTGAGCCATTTAATAACGGTTGCCTCAGCAACACTTTCACCCATTTTAGGCATTATTAATTCTACTTGAGCCATAAGAATATTTTGGTTTGTTCTAATTCAAAATTCGTTGGGCGAAGATACAATAAATGCCCTTGTGTACCAAGAAATGTATTGGCTGAAGACTGCCTATGCCAAGCGGTTTAAGTTTTTCAAAAGGATATCTAAATCATTCTTTAATCGGTACTCTTTAGCATATAGCATATTAAGCTTGAAAAGCGTTAATTCTGAGTAGTCTGATTTAAGATGTGAAACAGGATTTAAGACTCCCTTTTTGATCTTAGGTAGTGCATCCTTTTCACCTGCTTTGTGGTAGGAAACCCACGATTTTAGGCCGAAAAGCACCGATAATATATTGCTTAATAATCCTAAAAAGCTTCGCGAAACTAAGATTAAGATAGGGAAGAATGCAAGTAGTAGCACACTCGATAGCACATCGAATAAACGTTTGTTTCGGATGTTTTCGGGCTTATTGATGCTGTTCAATTCGAAAGCATATAACTCACCTTGTGTGTTAATAGAATTAGAGCCAATCACATACATACTCTCTTCTGGAGCAATCTTGAAGTCTAAATCGTGACGATCGATAATAGACATATGCGAAATGATTTTTTGAGCAGAAAGATCCTTTGAACAAAATATCAATTCATCGATTTCGTATATCCCAACGGCCTCTTCCAATTGGTTCATTTGCCCAACATACAAATCGTGGTGACTTGATTTTTCATCAATATGAATGAAACCTATAAAACCAGTTTTAATTTCAGTTTGTTGAAGTAGATTATAAACACGAACACATTCCTCTTCAGAACCAATAATTAAGAAGCGTTTGTGTACTTGCTCTCCCCATTGGAAAGACTTAAATTTTAAAATTTTGAAGATGTTTCTACTCAATAAAATTGATATACCAGACCAAACTGAACCTAGTAAAATAAGAGCTCTAGAAAAGCGCCATGCTTCGGGTAAGAGTGCATACAGAGCCAGTAAGGTAACTAAACCATAAAGGGTTCCACGAACTAGTTTCGAGATCTTAAAGGGCTTGTCATAAACACCACTCAATTTATCAATAGCTAACCATATCAATATATAAGCGGGGATAACAGCTTGCCAGAATAAGTCTGGATAGGAACCTCCTTCGATGTATCGGTGATTTGATTCCCAGTAATTTTTTAAGTAAATCATTCCACCAAAAATTACGGCAGCATCAAAAATGGGTAATGAAATTTTATTTAAGAATCTATGCGTAATGGATAGGAAGGCTCTTAAGTAAATCGCCAAATTGATTAAAGCACTAAAGAGCCAAGCATTCTTTGTTGAGAAGTGTTTTTTAGCGAATATAATCATCGCCTTATAGAAGATGAAAACGTAGTTTAAACTTCCTTTTTTAGTACTTTCCCCTTTGTAATGTATGATTCTAGTTTCAGGGAAATAGTAGTTTTTATACCCGCCTTTAATCAAACGATAAGAAAGGTCAATATCCTCTCCATACATAAAGAAAGTTTCATCTAACAAACCAACTTTATCTAAAGCTTCTTTGCGCATAAGCATATATGCTCCCGCAAGAATATCTGCTTCGTTGGTTTCATCTTCTGGCAAATGTCCTAAATGATACGCGCCAAAACGTTTTGACTTTGGGAAGATGCTTGATAAAGCGAAAATCTTATAAAAAGCTACCGCAGGAGTGGGTAAGCTACGTTTAGATTCTGGTAAGAATTTACCTTTACCATCTACCATCTTTACACCAAGTCCACCCGCATTAGGGGTCTTATCCATAAAAGCTACACTCTTTTCAAAAGTGTCCTCCTCTACAATAGTATCAGGATTTAAAAGAAGAAAATATTCTCCTGTAGCAATTCGAATTGCCTGATTATTGGCAACAGAAAAACCTGTATTTTCTTTATTGGCTATAAGGTTTACCCAAGGAAACTTCTCCGCGACCATCTCTACCGATCGGTCTACAGAATTATTATCGACTACAAATACTTCAGCGTCCATGTTTTGGATGGCTTTATGTACCGATTGTAAGCACTGCTCAAGGAAGTACTTTACATTATAGTTGACAATAATTATGGATATTTTCATAGGGACTTAACTATTTATAGAACTTTCATAAGGCAATCTATTAGCTATAGAACGACCAAGAGTAATTTCATCGGCATATTCCAATTCGTCACCAAAAGCAATACCTCTAGCAATAGTAGACACTTTAAGCGTGTATGGTTTCAGCTTCTTGTAAATATAAAAGTTGGTGGTATCACCTTCCATAGTCGTACTCAGAGCAAAGATGATTTCTTTGACTTCGCCAGAGGCTACTTTTTGTATGAGCGATTCTATATTCAGATGTTGGGGTCCTATACCTTCCATAGGCGATATTACACCACCCAAAACGTGGTAAAGACCTTTGTATTGTTGTGTATTTTCTACAGCCATTACATCGCGAACATCTTCTACAATACATAGGGTAGAAGCATCTCGATTTGGATTAGAACACAAAGCACAGATTTCTACATCAGAAATATTATGACATTGCTGACAATAACGAATACCATCGCGTAGGTCTTTAATGGCTGAAGCAAAACGATTTACCTCGTCTTTTTCGCGCTTTAACATGTTTAAAACAAGGCGTAAAGCCGTCTTCTTTCCTATACCCGGAAGTTTGGAAAACTCTTCTACTGCTTGTTCTAATAACTTTGATGAGAAGTTCATAGCCCCAAAAGTAGCTTTTTACCTCTAAGTATCCATAGGATATTATATATTAGATTTTTTAAAATCACACTTATGACTCCTGGAATTATCATTGCTGTTCTCCTTGCATATTTTGCTTTATTAATATTCATTTCAAGAATTACTTCAGACGACGATGGGAACGAAAGTTTCTTTGTTGGTAAAAGACAATCTCCTTGGTATATAGTAGCTTTTGGAATGATAGGGGCAAGTCTATCGGGTGTCACTTTTATTTCCGTTCCGGGATGGGTAGCAACAAGTCAATTTTCCTACTTTCAGATGGTATTGGGGTATTTGGTAGGTTATACTGTGATCGCCACCGTATTGATGCCTTTATATTACAGACTCAACTTAACATCTATTTATTCTTATTTAGAAGATCGTTTTGGCTTTTGGTCGTATAAATCGGGTGCTTTTTACTTCCTTCTATCGAGAACTATAGGAGCAGCATTCCGATTGTTTTTGGTAGCCAATGTTTTACAAATCCTAGTTTTCGATGCCTGGAATATTCCTTTTGCGTTAACGGTAGCTTTAACCATTACTTTAATTTGGGTGTATACCCATAAGGCGGGAATAAAAACCATTATCTGGACCGATACACTGCAAACTCTGTTTATGTTAATAGCCGTTGTATTATGCTTCTATTACGTAGCAGATGCCATGAACTTTAGTATTATTACTGCTATAGAACAGATCTCTTTATCAGAACATTCAAAAACTTTCTTTTTGGAAGACTCAAACTCAGCAAGCTTCTTTCCGAAGAAGTTTTTAGCTGGTGCTTTTATTGCTATTGTAATGACAGGTTTAGATCAGGATATGATGCAGAAAAACCTGTCATGCCCCAATGTTAAAGACGCCCAAAAAAATATGTTATGGTTTAGTATTGTACTGGTCTTTGTAAACCTATTGTTTTTAGGTCTTGGTGCATTACTTTATATTTTTGCAAGTAAGTTTGGTATAACAGCAACAGGAGACGATTTATTTGCTACCATTGCCATGCACGAGAGTATGCCCATAGCAGTAGGATTATTCTTTTTATTGGGATTAATTGCTGCAGCTTACTCAAGTGCTGATTCTGCGCTTACAGCTTTAACAACGTCCTTCTGTGTGGACTTTTTAGATATCGAAAAAAAGGAGCAGAGTAAACAGGTCGGTATTCGTAAACGCTCTCATATTCTATTTTCCGTGATTCTGTTTGTAGTCATCCTCATCTTTAAACTTATTAACGACGAGAGTGTAATTTCTGCCTTGTTTAAAGTAGCTGGTTATACCTACGGTCCTTTATTGGGGATGTATACTTTTGGCTTATTTACCAAGTGGAAGATAAAGGATGACTTAATTATTCCTGTGGTTATATTAGCTCCGATCTTAAGTTATATTCTCCAAATAAATGCTCCAATTTGGTGGGGATTCCATTTTGGATTTGAACTACTGATTGTAAATGGAGCACTCTGTTTCTTTGGGATGAGTTTAATAAGGAAACGAGAGGCTTAATTAAATCTTGTGATGAATACTCAATTGAAGCTGTGATTTTGTCCAGTTGTTTGTGGATTGTTGCATAACACCCAATTGCACGTTTAATCCTTTTTTTATCACATAACCTAATGCTGAGTAGAAACGGTTTCTATCGAAAATCTCAACCGTATTACCCTCACCAATTTCTCGTTGTCCGTTGATGAATAATTCATTGTACAAGGCAAGATAAAGGGTGTTCTTTTCGAAGGTAGACTTGTTGAGTGGTACGTTTACAAACAGATTGTAGCGGTATCGTGTTCTGAAATCTTGGTTTTCTACAAAACGTTGCTCATAACGGAAACGGTGTTTGGTATATAATCGCTTCCCAAATTGAACTGGAAACAATGCTTCTTGGTAAATTCTACTTTCAGCTTTTGTATCTGTAGATTCTCCATAAGTTCCAGTAGTAATATTCCCATAACCCATGGTGAGCAATACATCAGCTTTTTTCGGTTTATAAGTAAGTCCTCCACGAAGTAATAATTGTTCTAAGTCGCTGCCCATATCCCAATTTCGAAATTGAATATCTCCTTGAATTCCCCAAGGACTTTCATTAATAGTGGAGTTAAAGAAATACATATACCATGCGCCCATAGCATTTTCATCTATTTGGGCACGACTGCTTAGACTAAAGGATAAAACACTAATTGCAAGTAGGACTAAAGTCTTTTTCATCTTCTTTTGATTTTTTGATATCGAGCGAAGATAAAATTTCTACCAACAACTAACAATTAGGAACCAGAAATTGGAGTATTAAAAATCCCAACAGACAATTCTACCCATACAAGTATAAATGCAAGGAGTACTAGAATTAGCAAGACGATGTAGTACTTTGAGGTTTTAATTTTAGGATAAAGCTTCATACTCAATAATCCAGTACCAAATAGGAGTACAGCTGCAATCACAAAATCTAATACAGACCAGTTTACTTCTGTGCTAAATTGCATTCCAATTAGTGGGATACACAAGACACAGAGAATGATTATGGTTAGGACAAAATATTTACTGGTCTGCAAGTTCATTTTGTTACTTTTCAGCTAAAATAAAAACAAGGCTATGTATTCTAGCTTTTGTTGAGCTTAGCTTTTCAGAAAAAGACTAACCGATCTTAGCTTTCTTCATTCTCTTTTCAGCTTTTTTTTCTTTTGGAGTTTTAGCTGCTTCTTTTTTAACGCTTTTCTTTGAGTCTTTACCTTTTCCCATGATCTTATCTGTTAAGTGTTTGTTATTAATTTCTCTATGTTATCACTGTACTTATTATTTCTGATCTGAAATCCATTCTTACTAAATCATTATTTGAATTAAGCACAAAGTTCTGCTATAGTACGGAGAAACGATTTGGTAGGTTAGGCTATGTACTTTAAGTTTTGTTAGCAGAGTTTTTATTTACCTGTATTTTTGGATCTACTCCTTGTTCCAACATATCCATATAGATATCCTCAACATGCTCTCGAGCCCAAGTCATTTTTCTTAAAAACCCGAGGCTTGATTTCATTGTAGGATTGTACATGAAACAACGGATTTTGACGCGGTCTGCCAGGTACTTCCAACCATAATGCTCCACCAAGGTTTCTAAAATTTGGACCAGTTTCACACCATGTAAGGGATGATTTAGCTGTTCTTCGGTTGCTTGCCTTTTGACTTTTTTAGCAGGTTTTTCTTCATTCTGCTCTTTATTCATCTCGGATTTTAACGGTGCATCAGAAAATTCATCTGCTCGCTTCGGTTTATCAGTCGCCTTGTTTTCGTGATTATTTTCTGTGCCCATTGTTGCAAAGGGTTTATTTAATTCCCTGTTTTAGCTTTGCTTACTAACGTTACGGCTAAACCAAGTTATGCAATTTGGTTTAGGTATTGTTGGCAAATGTTTTAAATTATTCATTACTTTCCTTTAATTGATTTAGTGCATAGTCAAAAGTAATTGAATCATTCATTAATTCAACAAAAGACACCCCGTAATTATCCATCAGGTTTTCTACTAATAATTCAGCTTCATAATAATCCTTAACAGCTTTATTGTTTCCCCAAAATTCAACATCAAGATAGATATCAACTCTATCATTGAAATTGTATGAAGAATCTGTTTCTTTTATTGAAATATTGGCAGCGTATTCGGCATAACCTTCTTGTTTCCAAAATGGGACTAAAGCATATTTTTCAGCACCAATCTTATCATAGACGAACGAATGAATAATTTCGTGACATATAACTTCTATCATATTACCTTCAAGAGCTGAATAAGGGATAAGTTTGTTTACAGCCTTACGCTCTTTATTTGTTTCGTTAATAAAGGATTCGGATATAAATATTTTATTTAAATAATTGATATTAAAGCCTTGAGCAGGGTAGGAAGATCCTGTGATTTTCGCGAAAAACCTAAACTTTTTTTCAGATGAACTTATATATATTTTATGTTCTACGTCTTCTTTGAAAATTTCACAAGTGTTTAATCTATTATTTAAATTTTCAATAAGAATATCAGGTGAAGTGATTTCTGAATCGGAATAGATATTGAAGTTGTCGACTTCATAATGATAGTTAAACCATAGTCCTGTGCTGGCTAATATTGAGAAGTAAATGATAGGCAACCCTATTATTACAATTAAAGTGATTTTTAATATCTTTTTAATCCACTTCATAATGTTTGCCAAAGTGTGTATAAACTCACTATGAGTTTATATTTTTATAAAATCAAAAATAAATATATAAAATAAATGTAAGAAAAAGAATCTTCAAGCTTACCACAGAATGTGATAAGCTTGACTCACTAATTAAAAACTGAATAAGACTCGGCTTACTTGTTTTTCTTCAGCCAGAAGAACAAACTCAAGCCTAATACAACCAAACCAGCAGAAATCATTTCGGCTTGTGTAAGACCATTATAGAGTTCGTTGTTGACACGTATCTTCTCGATAGAGAAACGTTCCAAACCGTTAAAGATTAAGTACAGACCAAACAACATCCCTGGAGTACTAAAGCTATTTCTAAGCTTCCAAATAATGGTAAATAGTATTATACCCATCATTGCCTCGTAAACGGCAGTAGGGTATACTGGATTCGCTAATTCGTAGCAGTAAACTCCAAGAGGATCGGTACAGTCTGCCATACGTTCTCCAGCACGAATTACATTATTCGGGTAGGTATAAGCCCACATCCAGTCGGGTAAGAATTGTAACCATTCTGGCTTAGGTTTTAGGTTTGCAATACCCCAATCGCCATCGCCAGACATATGGCAGCCAATTCTACCAATTCCGTAAGCAAGCATTAATGGAGCTGCCATAGCATCTGCTATCACACCTGTTTTAATACCGTATTTCTTTACGTATAATATAACTGCAACAGCCCCACAAATTAAACCACCATAAAAGGTTAATCCACCCCCAGATAAAAGTTGGCCCATAGGATCGGCAATAAAGGTATCCCAGTTTTCTAATTGGTGAAAAATCTTAGCACCAACCAATCCTGCACCAGCAGAAATCAATAATATATTAGCGGTTAATTCCTGAGGTTTTACATCTTCCTCTTTAGTAATTAGTTCAGTGAATTGATTGGTTTTCTTTAAGTACAAAGCATAAGCTAAACCCAAAAGTAGACCAATCAGAGCACCTATTACAGAACCTTGTAAAGAGAACAAGAAAGAGAAAGTATCATCAATAAAATAACTGTAGTTGTTGTACGCGAATAATCCTTTGAAACCTATTACCAAACCAACCAATGTATGTCTGATAATATCTTTGATCTCGGTAGGTTTCCCTTTGATTACCTTTTTCTTGGTAGTAGGAATAATTCCTGCATTATTCTTTTCGGTTAAATCTTTTGCAATAAACCAACTTCCAGCCAAAAAAGCCATGGCTATAAAGAATCCAAATGTTTTAAAAGGGAGCGGAATAAATATGCCTGACATATATTCTATTAGGTGACTAAGAGTAGGGAACATTAATTTTAATTTAAGATTTCAGCGTGGATGTTACCATCTTCAGCAAATTCATTCAATTTAATTTTTATACTTTGGTTTCTTAAACCTGGATCGTACTGAACCTTAACCTTAACGTAGTTTTCGGTAAAGCCTTGTATATATCCATCTTTATTATCGTGTTCGAATAAAACCGTTCGGGTAGATCCTATGTTCTTTTCATAGAAAGCACGTTTTTTCTTAGCCGATAATATACGCAACATTTTACTGCGTTGATGACGTACTCCTTTATCTACAACACCATCCATTTCTACCGCTTCGGTATTCGCTCTTTCAGAATAAGAAAATACGTGTAAATATGAAATGTCTAAGTCATTAAGCAGATTGTACGTTTGTTGGAAAAGCTCTTCAGTCTCTCCTGGGAACCCTACGATTACATCAACTCCAATACAGCAATGCGGCATTTTTTCTTTTATGCGAGCAACGCGTTCCTTATAAAGTCCAGTAAGATAACGACGCTTCATTTTTTTCAATAAGTAATCAGAACCCGATTGAAGAGGAATGTGAAAGTGTGGGACAAATATCTTAGAATTTGAAACGAAATCGATTGTTTCGTCCTTTAAAAGGTTTGGCTCTATAGAAGAGATACGAAGTCTTGAAACTCCATCAACATCATCTAGTGCTTTGACTAATTCTAAGAAAGTATGTTCGTGTGTTTTATTACCGAACTCCCCTTTGCCATAATCACCGATATTTACACCAGTAAGTACAATTTCTTTGATATCTCTATCAGAAATTTCTTTGGCATTCTTAAGTACATTTTCTAAACGATCTGATCTAGAAACCCCTCTTGCTAAAGGAATGGTACAGTAAGTACATTTATAATCACATCCATCTTGAACTTTCAAGAAAGCACGTGTTCTATCGCCAATAGAGTAGGCTCCTTCAAAGAAATCGGCATCTTCAATTTCGCAAGAGTGCACTTCGGCGATGTCTTGTTTGCTTAAATCATTTAGGTAAGAAGGGAGTTTGAATTTTTCAGTGGCACCAAGTACTAAATCTACACCTTCGAATTTTGCAATTTCTTCGGGTTTCAACTGAGCGAAACAACCAATTATAACTACAAAAGCCTCAGCGTTTACCTTTAAAACCTGACGTACCAATCGCTTACATTCCTTATCAGCATTCTCGGTAACCGAGCAAGTGTTAAGCACATAAATGTCTGCGACTTCTTTAAAATCTACTTTTTCATAGCCTTCATCTTCGCACGAACGTGCAATGGTAGAAGTCTCCGAAAAGTTGAGTTTACAACCTAATGTGTGAAAAGCTACTTTCTTCATAATCTAAAATCGGCTGCAATTTACGAAAATAAGGGGATTGAAAATAGCATGTGTATTTGAATCGGTTCCTGTATTACTGAGAATACATTTGTTTATTTCGACAAGCTCAATATGACAAATGATAGCAAGAAATAAGTTAATTGTCATCCTAAGCCTGTCGAAGGATAATACAATTATTTGCTAATTTCGACTTAACAAGAACTATCTAGACAGATATGATTTGAAATATCTATTTTAGAAGCTTAAAACAAGTCTATGCGAATTTTTCTTGTAATAATTAGTGCTCTAGTTTTATCTTCTTGTGGCTCAACTGATAAGCGTGTCGATTCGAAGATGATATTTAGATACAATGAGTCAGCTGGAATACACTCTTTCGACCCAGCTTTTGCTAAAGATCAGGCTAGAATTTGGTTTTGCAATCAAATTTACAACAGTTTAGTTCAATTAGATTCAAATCTGCAAGTACAACCTTCAATAGCTAAAAGCTGGAATATCTCTGAAGATGGTCTTGAATATGACTTTATTATTCGCACTGATGTGCAGTTTCATAGTCCTTTAGATAGAGCTCTAAATATTGGTGATATAGTGTATTCCTTAAATCGATTGGTAGATGAAAAAACGGCTGCTCCAGGAGCTTGGGTTTTATCCTCGGTAAAGAGTGTTTCAACACCTAATGATAGCACAATTCATATTGAGCTTACTGAGCCAAATCCTGCATTTTTAGGTTTACTCTCTATGCAGTATTGCTCAATACTACCAGTGGAGTCTGATACGATTTCTAATTTCTTTGAAGCGCCAATTGGTACAGGACCATTTCATTTTCATTTTCATAAAAATAATGTGAAGTTGGTCTTACGAAAAAACGAACATTATTTCGAATCTGATAATGGTATGCAACTCCCATATCTAGATGCAGTAGCCATTAGTTTTATTCCAGATAAACAGACTGCATTTTTAGAATTTATAAAAGAGAATTTTGATTTCCTATCGGGAATTGATGCTTCCTATAAAGATGAGTTATTGGATGGTGAAGGGAATTTACACTCTAAATACATCGGTGAAATCAACTTTAGCAAACAGGACTATTTGAATACAGAGTATTTAGGAATTCTGATGGATGAGAATCAAGATAATATAGCATTGAAAGATGTTCGTGTACGACAGGCTTTAAATTTAGCTTTCAATAGAGATTTGATGATGCAATATTTGAGGAATAATATTGGAACGCCTGCACACAGTGGATTTATTCCAAAAGGACTTTCTGGTTATCAAACACATATTGGCTATGACTATAATCCAGTTTTAGCCAAAAATCTTTTAGCAGAAGCTGGATCCCCAAATTCAGAGGGAATTCCTGTAATCCATTTAAATACCACCAGTTCTTATGTTGATTTATGTGAGTACATTCAGCACTCTTGGCAACAAATAGGATTACAAGTTGAGGTAAATGTAAATCCACCTTCTACGCACAGACAACAAGTATCTAAATCTCAATTATCCATTTTTAGAGGTTCGTGGATTGCCGATTATGCAGATGCTGAGAATTATTTATCTCTTTTTTATTCTAAGAATCACAGTCCTAATGGACCGAATTATACGCATTTCTCAAATTCTGAATTTGATGCTTTATACGAGGAGTCTATTCGTATTCCAGACATGGAAAACAGAATTCCTTTATACGAGAAGATGGATAGCATTGTAATTAATCAAGCAGCAATTATCCCATTGTATTACGATAATGTGATGCGTTTTTCTCAGTCTAATGTAAAAGGATTAGGATCGAATGCGATGAATTTATTGGACTTAAAAAGAGTGGTGCTAATGAATAATGATTTGTGACCATTATTTTAGATGGCATTCAAAAGGAAGTTTTTCTAATTGCAGTAGATGCTTAGTAAGACTGGGGAGCTCCGAATTTATGAGGAGATGACCCAACCGCACTTAGCGTCTACAAAAGAAGAAGAAGAGCGATGTTTTGTAAGCCTTGATTTTTTCGTTCTTTTTGACTAAGCAAAAAGGACAATAACAGCTTTTTGAATTATTTTGATGTAATAGATTAGCATGACTAATGACCAATTTTAAGACTTACTACAAACACAATTTGTCATTATTAATCAATCATTGTTCATTACCTAATTAATTCCACATCACATCGTATAGCTTGATGATCAGATAGTTTTTCATCTAATACTTCGAAGTTATACGCAGACCAAGCCTTATCAGCTAAGATATAGTCGATTCTGAACGGGAAAATTAATTGTCGGAAAGTAGCTCCAAAACCTTTCCCAGATTCTAAGAAAGCGTCTTTATGATTATCATTAAGTCTTCTATAAACATAACTTTGGGGTACATCGTTAAAATCACCACAAAGCAAAGTAGGGTAGGGACTATCCTTAATAGATTCAATTATTGCCTCCACCTGATTTACTCTTATTGAAGTAGCCTTATTTATCTTATTCGATATTTTTTGGGTTTTATTCTTAAACTCTTCTTCTTGATTCGTCTCGTCCCATTCTTTAAGTAATGCATAATCTTCATTACCTAAATGCAGCGATTCTAAATGTAGATTATAAACGCGTATAGTATCGTAATGCACAAGCATATCAGCATAGAAAGACTGATTTGTTGAACTCTCGCTAAATAAGATTTCACCATAATTAACTATTTCATATTTACTATAAATCTGATTAAATCCATTTATGGATTGATAAGGGTAGTTTAAGCTTGAGGTAATACCTTCTCTAGCTTCTTGAAGGCATAAAATATCCGTATTTTCTTGTTTTAAAAAATGCGCGATTTTTGATTGATGTTCATGGACTTCATCTTTTTGTCCACCCCCAAAATAGAATAGTTGACTGTTGAAAGTTAAAATTGAAAATGAATTGTCTTTAGCGAGTACTTTAAATTTACTCTTGGTCTGAAATACAGGAACACTAAAAAAGTAACTTAAGATCAAAATACTTAAAGAGAGGTAAATCACTTTATTAAATCGAACTAGCCAATAAAGAATAAAGAATGAGTGAATCAGCAAGAGTATAGGGTAGCCAATGGCTAAAATAGCGCCTAATGAGAATATTTGAGGGTTGATATAAGGCGATAGGAAGGCACAGAACCAAAGTAGTACCATAACTATATTGATAATGTATAGAAGCTTATTTATGAGAGACAGGTTCTTCAAGCTTACATCTTTTTACTGTTCTTAAACAAGTATTCTTTTTCCTTTTCTGTTAAGCTATCATAACCAGATTTTGCAATCTTATCCAGTATAGCATCAATTTTCATAGAACGACTCACTTTATCAGATCGAAATTCATCATCTGTCTTCGGCCTTTTATGAACTGTTTTTAGATGTTTCTTTTTGAACAAATCTAAAAAGGAAGCAATAAGAGATTCGATAGAGGTGGTAATATCTTTTCCTTTCTTCCACTGCGTAATAAAAAGAACTCCAACTAAGGCTCCTCCAATATGTGCTATATGTCCTCCAGCATTTCCTTTTGGTATACTGATGACATCAATAAATACAGAAGCTATAGCAAGGTATTTAATAGGAATAGCACCAATAAACATTAAGTTCACCTTGTAATTCGGGACATACGTTGCGACAGCAAATAAGATTGCCAAAACAGATGCTGAAGCGCCTATTAAATGGCTAGAATGATCATCAAAAGCAGGAAGTAAATTATAGGCGATTAAGAAAGTTAAAGCACCTGTTAAACCTCCAAGTATGTAGATGCTATATAATTTCTTGGCATTGAAGTACTGTAAGAATATTTGTCCTGCAAAATACAACCACATCAAGTTAAATAGGATGTGAACCAAACCTTCGTGCGTGAACATATACGTTATCGCAGTCCACGGTTTAAAAATGAAATCAGTAAACTGAGAAGGAACACCGAGCCAATTGATGAAGCTAATGCTGTTGTTTTGAAATAAGAATGATGAAGTTTTAATAAGATGTACCATTACATAAACTGCCAAATTGATATAAATCAATTTGAACAATGTGTTTGCACTTGTAAACTTATGTTTTAAATCGTTCAACATTAATAGAAATTCAAATCGTTTTTCTTCCAGTATTTAATCAAAATAAACCCAAACAACATTCCGCCGATATGCGCAAAATGAGCAACGTTATCTCCAGCTGAGTTTTGCACGCCTCCAACAAACTCAATGAGTCCATAGATAATTACAAAGTACTTTGCTTTAATAGGAAACAAGAAATTAAGGTAAATTACTTGATTTGGGAAAGACATTCCATAAGCTAGTAGAAGTCCAAATACAGAACCAGATGCACCTACTACAGGCGTATGATAAAGACCATATAAAGACCGAGCCTTATTAAAAAGTGGACTAGTAGAATCGAAGGTGCCGTTGTGTATAAGACCTGAGATTTGCTCTCCAGTAAAATGTGCTTCTAAACCGATTACTTGAAAGTGAATAATCAAATAGTGTAGAAAAGCAGCTCCAAAACCAGTAATCAAATAGTAGTTTAAAAAGCGTTTAGGACCCCATCTATTTTCAATCTGAGTACCAAACATCCAAAGGGCAAACATATTAAAGAATATGTGAGCCATACCGCCATGCATAAACATATACGATATAAATTGCCAAGGACTGAATTCTGGTGAATTGTAATAGTATAGCCCTAATGTGTCATTTAAATCAAAATGAAAAAGCTGGACTAAGGTATATCTCGCCAGAAAAAATAGAACATTAATGATGACTAAGTTCTTAACCACCATTGGCATATTCGAAAAACCACTTCTTCCTAACATTATTGGAATCGTTTTAAAAGTTCGTTCATCTCTAAGATGATTGCTGTGGGTTTGTTATGAATAGAAACAAAAGGTGTTTCACAAACAAACAATTCGTCTACTAACTGATTCATTTCTTCAGTATTCAATGCTTTTCCAGTTTTAATAGAATTGCTCAAAGCTAAACTCCTAGCCATATATTTATGTGTGTCTGACTTCCAGGCATCACATTCGTTTTTATAAGAGTCGAGTAAAGAATCGATGATTTTATCTACCTCTCCAGATTTAGTCTCAAAAGGAACGCCGTTAATCATCAAACATTGCTCTGCAGGAATACTGATGTCAAATCCTAAAGACTCAACGTCCTCTATAATTTCTTTAAACAACTCCATATTTCCTGGAGAGAGGTGAATTTCTTGCGGAAATAACAATTGCTGACTTAGTGGACTGCTATTGACCAAAGACTTAAAGTATTGCTCGTACAACACACGTGTATGTGCTCTTTGTTGATCAATAATTAAGAGTCCAGATTTTAACTGTGTAAGAATAAATCGCTGTTGCAATTGGAATGCAAAGCGAGTACCTTCAATTTTAACTTCATTTTCTAAGCTCGTAATTTCCTTCTGATATTCAGGAATTGCTGTATTCATATCATCTTGAATCTCTTCAAATAAGGCTTCCCAATGTTCTCCTTTTTCTGCAGGATTATTACTTCTGAAAGGTTTTGAAGGAGGGCTAAATCTACCAGATAAAGTCGAATTACCTATTTCTTTCTCTTGTTCAAAAGGATTAAAGCTCGGGTCAACTTCAATAGTAGGCGTTTTAATCGTTCTGCTTTTAGAAGTAATTGGAACTTGATAATCTGGATTTAAACTAAAATCCAAACTAGGCGCAATATTGTATTGCCCTAAAGAACGTTTTAAAGCCGAACGTAAAATTGCATAAACACTACGCTCGTCTTCAAACTTAATTTCTGTTTTCGTAGGATGAATGTTCACATCAATCTTGGCTGGATCGATTTCTAAGAAAAGAAAAAACGAAGGGTGATGATCTCCTTGTAATAAACCTTCCATGGCATTCAATACAGCGTGGTTCATATACGATGATTTGATGAATCGATCGTTTACGAAAAAGAACTGTTCGCCGCGAGATTTCTTTGCAAACTCGGGCTTACAAACAAATCCTGAAATGTTTACGATGTCCGTATTTTCCTCTACAGGAACTAACCTTGGATTGTATTTTTTGCCATACAAACTTACCAATCGCTGACGTAGTGTTTCTTTTGGCATACGGTATTGTTCCTTTTCATTATTGATTAATGAAAAAGCTATGCTTGGATGTGCTAAAGCAATCCGTATAAATTCATCTAAAATGTACTTATACTCAGCTCTGTCAGATTTTAAAAAGTTACGACGAGCAGGAACATTAAAGAATAAGTTTTTTATTGAGAATGAAGTTCCATTTGCGCAAGTACAAACTTCTTGTGCTTTAAATTCTGAACCTTCAATGGTGAGTTGAATACCTAATTCAGCATCTTCTCTTTTGGTTTTCAACTCTACTTGTGCAATTGCAGCTATAGATGCTAAAGCCTCACCTCTAAAGCCTTTTGTGGTAAGCGCAAATAAATCATCTGCTTTAGATATTTTTGAAGTAGCGTGACGCTCAAAACACATTCTCGCGTCTACCTCATTCATTCCAGAACCATTATCAATAACTTGAATCAGTGTTTTCCCAGAATCCTTAATAATAAGTTTTATATCACTAGCCCCAGCATCAATGGCATTTTCCATTAATTCCTTAACCGCAGAAGCAGGTCTTTGAACAACCTCACCTGCAGCAATTTGATTGGCAACGTGATCGGGTAGTAGAGTAATCAATACTTAGAATTTTAATATCCAATAAGCTATCAGACAAAGAATAACTATAATGACAGCAACACGCAAAGAAGAGGAGCTAGAGCCCATAGTAGATTTCTTTTTCCAAGAGCTACTAAAATGTCCTTTTTCAATTTCACCACTTTGTTTCTTTCCGGCCTTGTCGATAGCTTTCTGAATTCGCTCTTTACGCTCGCTGTAATAACGAGTGGGTATCTCAAACTGCTTATGGCTTGGCGTTTTAAAAAACGATGGTAATTTAGGTGCTTTCATTAGTATTCAAAAATAGAATATTAATTCAAAAAAACAGCAGCCCGAAGGCTGCTTTATTTAGATTCTTTTCAACTGCTGTTTCATCATTTTCACCTGATCTTCTAGCATATTGTGTTTGTCGAGTTTCTTAACCTCAGCAAGTAGAGTAGTGGCTTCACGCTTTCTTCTTCTAGACATAGCTAAACCCGCCATATTTAATTTGGCTACAGCCTTATCAGTATCATTTCTTAAACCAAGAGTAAGCGCTCTTTTGAAAAACTTCTCAGCTTTATTCATTTGCGTTTGAGAAAGTACCAAACCGTTTAAATAATAGAAGTAGGCTTCTTGAGATTTAATCAGCTTTTCAGGATGCTTTATTTTACTTAATGTGGTTTCAGCTTTTTGCATATCATTCTTACGCAAGTGGTAAAAAGCTTTTAGAATACGCTCGTCTCTAAATACACTAAGGATGACCAATCCCATTAGTAAAATAACTAATATTCCATAACCAATTTCACCTGCTGTGAATAGATATATACCAGCAGACAGTATGGCTAGTGAAAGTAGAGCTTTGATTTCCTTGTTATACATAAATATAATTTTTGGCGAATTTAGTTAAGCCAGAAGAATTGCTAAAGAAAAATCGTAAAAATTAAGCTTTAATTTTTCTGATTTTATATCCGATAATCGCATAAAGCATCGTCATAAATGGGCTGATGATATTGAAAAAGCAGTAAGGAAGATAGGTGAGTGTTGAAACTCCGAGTATACCCGCCTGGGTAGCACCACAAGTATTCCAGGGGATTAACACTGATGTTACCGTACCAGAATCTTCTAAAGTTCTACTTAAGTTTTCAGGAGCTAGACCTTGGTCTTTATAGGCATCTTTAAACATTTTACCCGGAACTACAATTGCTAAGTACTGATCAGAAGCAGTCATATTAAAGAAAATACAAGTCCCAGTAGTAGTTGCTATTAAAGAAGCTGTATTCGTCGCTAACTTCATTAATGAATCGGAAATACATTTTAAGAATCCTGATGCTTCCATAGCACCACCAAAACACATTGCACAAATAATCAACCATACAGTATTTAACATTCCATACATCCCTCCAGTACTCAATAATCCATTAATCAGTTCATTATCAGTTACAATACTAGTATCACCTGACATAGCATTAATAAGAGTTGTAAATGATGCTTTAAAATAAGAAGCCGAATTCCCTAATTCAATTATTATTTCTGGTTGAAAGATAATCGCTGCGAGTCCTCCTAGAAGTGTACCAGCAAAAAGAGCAGGTATGGCTGGGACTTTTCGTACTATTAGAAAAATAACAGAAATTGGTACTAAAAATAAAACAGGTGAAATGTGAAATTTAGAATGTAGAGCAGTTAAGATTACATTTATATCATTCGGAGAATTGGAAACATTTAAGTTGAAACCTAGAACCATAAATATAATAAGTGTAATTACAATCGATGGAAGTGTTGTGTAAGTCATATAACGAATATGAGTCACTAAATCAGTCCCCGCCATTGCAGGTGCTAAATTTGTAGTGTCAGATAATGGAGACATCTTATCCCCAAAATAGGCTCCAGAAATAATTGCTCCAGCAACCATAGCTTCAGATATCCCCAATGCTTGACCAATACCTAATAAGGCAACCCCAATAGTAGCAATTGTAGACCACGAACTACCAGTTGCAACTGATATAATAGCACTTACTATACAAGCAGCTAAAAGAAAGAAAGTAGGGTTAATTATTTGCAAGCCGTAGTATATCATTGCTGGGACTATTCCACTTATTAACCACGTACCTGCAAGCGATCCAATTAATAATAATATTAAAAGGGCAGGTAAGGTGTCTGATACACTATTTTTAATACCTTCTAGGATTGCATCCCATTGCGTGCCTCTTCTTACGGCTAATAGCGAACAAAATGCAGCAGATAGCACCAAAGCTATTTGATTTGCTCCGGATAAAGAATCATCACCATAGTAGTATACGTTAAGTGATAAGAGAACTGTCAAAAAGAGTATTGGTAAAAAAGCTATTCCTAGGGACAGTGGTTTTATTTTAGACATCATAGTAAATTTAGATGCGTAAATATAATTGAATTAAATCTTTATAAAACTAAAACGGTCCCCATATACTCATATCTGGCTTCAGTAAGTTTTGAATAAACAACTATCTTATAGATAAAAAGATTATTAACTCCAAGGTCTACATTTTGTCCATCCCAACCATTAGCAATATCTTCTGTTTCAAAAACCAGCTCACCCCATTCATTAAAGATTAACATTTGATAACTTTTAACTTTTTCGGGAGGACAAATAGGCTTAAAAATATCATTGTTTAAATCGCCGTTTGGAGTAAAGCTATTTGGAATGAAGAGGGTAAGATCTTTTTCGCTAAAAATTGCCCGCAAAGTATCATCGTGTTCAACCGTATAATTGTATTCTAGGTTTTGTTCAAGGATGGCATTTTCACGCGTCCAATAATCAAATTTCATATCTGTACTCGGCATTGCTTGCAAATAAAGCTCAGTATTCTCTATGTATTTTTGGCTGTAAGGATAGAGCTCCAATTCATAACCATTCCCTATAATTAAACCAGCATCAGTAGGTTCTACGATAAAGCTAATTTTAAATAATTCATCCATATAAGCAACAATTGAATCAGATTGTTGAAGCGTTAGGTTAAAATCTTCTGAAACAGGGTTACTAATTACTCCATTGATTAAACTCCAATGATTTAGTAAGTAATTGTCATCCATTTCAATCGTAACATTGTAAGTTTGATTGTAGATAAAAGTTAAGGTTTGAGGTAGTGGGTTGAGTTCATTTCCATCAACACTAATAATAACCCCATCGGGATGTGAAGCATCAAAGGTAACTTCAAATTCTTCTGGAATAAAATAAGCAGTTAAAGTAGCGTCACCTTCTATAAAAATGGTAGTTAAAGGATTATTTAGGTCAAATATAGTTCCGTCTGAAAGTACCCAATAGTCAAAAACATAACCTTCCTCAGATATAGCTTCAATATTTATTGGTCCGCTAACGATTATTTCTGTTGGAAATTCTGTGTAAACTATTCCATCAATTAATATTGTACCACCTTCATTGGTGTTTAGATCAAATGTTAAAATTGCATATTCACAAGACCCATCATCAATCGAAGCATCAATATTGTAATTTATAGCATCAGGATCCATACATCCATACACCAATGGGATAAAATGAACTGTAATTGTTTCGTTTGAAGTTAGATTGTATAAGATTTCTGGGTTAGTGGGGTCTGCAACAACAGTTGAGTTAGAAAACTCCCAATAATCAAATAAATAACCATTTAAAGCGTTGGCCTCAAGTTCTTGATTAACGCCTCCAAAATAATCTCCTAAAAAGGGGTACACATCAAGTTCAAAGCCATTCATTTCAACTTCACCTGATAAGGGAGGCTCTATAATAATCGTAACCTCATAAGGTCCCTCAATTCCGTATTCATCTTCATAGCAGTCTAAAATACCACCATTTATCATCTCGCAACGTTCTTCAATAAAGTCGCGCATATCCTGAACGTTATTTTCCCAGGTCGTAATATT
>Ga0209495_1000498_pt1 | contig 30533 bp, 25 predicted proteins | sample EN1Hudsemesocosm_FD_184629 | JGI IMG/M metagenome (GOLD analysis project Ga0209495, IMG submission 184629) | Methane-oxidizing microbial communities from mesocosms in the Hudson Canyon - EN1E Hudson Canyon (SPAdes) (version 2) | ecosystem: Environmental > Aquatic > Marine > Cold seeps | place... | reverse complement strand
TACGAGAGTTTTCTCTAAACTTATTGGCTGTGACGGGGATCTTGTGGTTGATATTTGTTGCAACAAGGTTTGCACGATATTTGGCGCAAGCTGCCGTGGGAAATCTACCTAGCGATGTGATCTTTACTCTTTTAGGTTATAACTCTTTAGGCGCTGTATCACTGCTATTACCGATGAGTACCTTTTTGGCGGTAATGTTATCACTAGGGAGAATGAATGCCGATAATGAGCTTACGGTGATATCTGCTTGTGGCATTCCTTTTAATCGGCTTATTAGAAACGTGACATTATTTTCTGGCACGATAGCCACCATTGTCGCCATACTTGCTTTAGTCATCATACCTAACGTTTTATCTGATCGGTATGAGTTAGAGCAACGCGCTAAGATGTCTGCGGATACAAGTGGTTTGATTGCCGGTAATTTTAAAGAAAGCCGTAATGGTGATTGGACATTTTATTCGCAAAAGTTATCAGAAGATAAACAAGGCATGCTGAATGTATTTATTGAAATTCATCGTGATACACGTCCCTTGGTTTTTCGAGCAGATAAAGGCCGGTTTGAAATTGATACCGAAACAGGTAATAAATATTTAGTCTTAGAGCAGGGCTATCGCTATGAAGGGCGAGCAGGTGATCAAGATTTCACCATTGCTCAATACGACACACATAGTCTTATGATTGAGAAAGGTGAAGAGAAGCAGGTTCATGAACGCCATAAGGCATTGCCAACCTCAATATTATGGCAACGCGGTCAAGCAAGAGATTTAGCCGAGATACAGTGGCGAACATCGTCAGCAATCATGACTCTGGTCCTTTCTTTATTAGCGATTACTTTAGCAAATACAGGGCCACGAAAAGGACGCTATGCAGGCTTATTCCCAGCTATTCTCGTTTATATTATTTATAGTAATTTATTGGGTGTTACACGTGCATGGGTGGCAAAAGGTGTAATGACCCCTTTCTTTGGAGCTGTATGGGTTCATCTGTTAATGATTATCATATTAATGCTGATGTTGAATAAACATAAAATCCGTTATTACTGGTTGCAATACCAGTCTAAAAAACAACAAGAGGCAGTGTAATGAGAATGGGCTTATTACAACGCTATATTGCTAAAACAATAATGGCCAGTACCTTTATGGTCTTATTGGTTTTATTGGGTCTATATACCTTTATGGATTTCATCACTGAGCTAGATTCCCTTGGTAAAGGTCAGTATCAGTTGGGTGATATTTTAACTTATATGATGTTATCAATGCCCAAGCGAGTGTATGAATTATTACCCGTGGCAGCATTACTAGGTAGTGTTCTGGGTTTAGGTAATCTTGCGAGTCAAAGTGAATTAGTGGCAATGAGGGCCGCTGGTGTATCGATTCAGCAAATCAATAAGTCAGTCATTATTGTTGCTCTCTGTTTGATGTTTGTCGCGGTATTTACCGGTGAAGTATTAAGGCCTCCAGCTGAGCAAAAGGCACGAGAAGTTAAGTCTATGGCCCAAACAGGGACGGTTGGCTCTCGTTCGAAACATGGCTTTTGGACGCGAGATGGACTTCATTTCAATCATATCCAGCGAGTTCTACCAGATGGTCGTTTTTCTGGGATTTCGATTTATGAGTTTGATGCACAAAATAGATTAAGAATTGTTACCAAAGCTGAAGAGGCTAAATATGACGATGATAACTGGATTTTAACTGATGTTATTCAGAGCACCTTAGATGAAAAAGGGGTGAAAGTCCGGTCGGTTGAACATGCACGCTGGAAGTCACAGCTTAACCCAGGAATGCTTAATATCGTTGTTGTTCCCCCAGAGTTTTTACCTGTTTGGGGTTTGCTGGAATATATCAGTTATTTAAAAACTAATTATCAGGCTGTAGAACAATATCAAATGGCCTTCTGGATGAAGGTTATGATGCCCATTAGCTCGGCTGTGATGGTGTTTTTAGCGGTACCCTTTGTATTTGGTCCATTACGCTCATCCCCTATTGGAGGGCGAATATTAGCGGGCGCCTTAGTTGGAATTGGTTTCCACCTTTTTAATCAGAGCTTTCAGCATATAGGGCTCGTCTTTGGCGTTTTACCATGGTTGTCGGCAGCATTCCCAACCTTGGTGTTTGCAGGAGTTGGTTGGTACTTTATGAAGAGGATCCGTTAGAGCGACAATAAAAACTTCGGTAGCGTAAATTAATAGCGAAAGCCTAGTGAGAATATCTTTTCAGCTTGTATAAATGACAGGCATAAAAAAAGCGCTTGGTTTTATCCAAGCGCTTATTCTATATGGCGTCCCCAAGGGGGTTCGAACCCCTGTTACCGCCGTGAAAGGGCAGTGTCCTAGGCCTCTAGACGATGGGGACCTAAAACTGTTTCTTTTCGGTTGCTTGGTGGAGCTAGACGGGATCGAACCGTCGACCTCTTCACTGCCAGCGAAGCGCTCTCCCAGCTGAGCTATAGCCCCGAAGAGCTGTTACTCCCGAAAGGAAGCGCACATCATAAGGATTTGAATTTATACTGTCAACAAAAGATTTAAATTAATTTAAATTATAAAACTTTAATGACGGAGAATTAACGAGGTCGTTAGTGATGTTATGTATAGGTAATGCTATTAAGTACTTGATGTAAGGAGTACATAAGCCTAATTTATATATAAAGTTCTACTGTAAATTTGATGAATTTCTATTTCTATGCGATAAATTGATCATTATTATTTGTTCGGCTAAGCTGAACTACAGATTAAGGTATCACCTTAGGGATGCTCATGCGCAAACTGATTATTTATTCTACCGCTACATTACTTTGCTTTTCTTCGATGGCGATGGCGGAAGTTCATGTGCAACAGTGTCAGACGCATAGCGAAGATTTTTTGCCTGAGGTAGAGGGTAGCGAAGAAACAGCTGTTGATGTGCAAGCTGATAGTGTTCAGTTAGTAGATGAAGGCACTTCAGTTTTTACTGGTGATGTTGAAGTGACACGTTCTGGACAAGAGTTGACGTCTGATCGTGCTACTTATAACCGACAATCTGGTGATGTTACAGCTAAAGGTAATGTGCAAATCCGAGATAGCAAAATGATTCTTAATGCTGATCAAGCAGAATGGTCATTAACGACTGATGAAGGTCGCATGCTAGATGCTGATTACCGTTTAAATGAAAGTCATGCTCGAGGTGATGCCAGCCATGTGTATCGACAAGGTGCAGAGCTTACTTCTCTAAAAGGTGCGACTTATACAACATGTGAACAAGGTGATAATGCATGGTTATTAGAATCATCTACTGTTAATTTAGATCACACTGAAGCAGTGGGTGTGGCTAAAAATGTTGTTGTTCGGTTAGCTGGTATGCCAGTATTTTATACGCCATATATTAGTTTCCCACTCAATGATGAACGAAAATCTGGCTTTTTAACGCCAATGATTGGTAGTTCAGATGAAACTGGTTTTGATGTTCGTACACCCTATTATTGGAATATTTCACCAGATAAAGATGCAACGATTACACCTCGTTATATGTCTGATCGCGGTTTAATGCTAAATGGTGAGTTTCGCTATTTAACGGAACGTCACCAAGGCAAACTCGATGCAGGCTTCTTGGCAAGCGATGACTTGCAGAGTAAAGGGACGGATATTAATCCTAACTATAAAGAAGACCGTAAGCATTTTTCACTACAGCATACCGGTCGACTTTCATCTCGCTGGTACAGTAATGTTGATTATAACTATGTGTCAGATAATGCCTATTTAGAAGACTTCGGCTCTGGTTTAAGCCTGACAAGTACAACACATATTAATCGACAGCTAAATGTGGGTTATACGGGTAATAATTGGGACTTTACCGGACGTCTACAGGGGTATCAGACCTTAACTGATATCAGCAGACCATACCAACGTTTACCTCAGTTAGTAATCAAAGGCTCTTTCCCAGACAAAATCATGGGTCTTACTTATGGTATTCGAGCTGAATATGTTGCTTTTGATCATGATAAGCAAGTTGATGGGCAACGATTTGATATTGAACCATCACTTAGCTTGCCTTGGTCTTCAGCTGCCGCTTTTGTTACTCCTCGCATAGCATTAAGTCATACACGTTATGATTTAGATGACAATGGCACTACAGTTGTAAATGATACGCCTACTAGAACATTACCCATTGTGAGTGTAGATAGTGGCTTGTTCTTTGAGCGCGAATTGAATTTTGCCAATAATGGTTATATTCATACTTTAGAGCCACGTGCTTTTTATCTATATATTCCTGAACGTGATCAAACTGATATTCCAATCTTTGATACTAGTGCGCGAACATTCAGTATGGGGCAGTTATTTGCCCATGATCGTTTCACAGGTACGGATCGAGTAGGGGATACAAGTCAATTGTCCATTGCTTTGACATCACGAATAATCAATCAAGAAACAGGTAAAGAAAATTTACGGGTAAGTCTAGGGCAAATTCAATACTTTAAAGATCGTAAAGTAACACTACTTAATACCGCTACAGAGACGCAGTCTGATTCGGATATGATTGCTGAGGTCGTGGCCTCTATTGCAAAAGAATGGACACTGCGTGGAGAAATGCAATGGAACCCACATGGTGATACGAATAGTATGTCAGCCCTAGCTGTCAATTACCGTGGCGATGGAGGTAGTTTATTGAATATGTCTCACCGTTATCGTCGTGATGATGCTACTGTTAATGATGGCTTAGAACAAGTTGATATCTCTACTCGTATCCCATTCAATAAACAATGGAGTATTGTTGGTCGTTGGTACCATTCACTGAAAGACAACCGCACATTAGAAAGCCTTGCTGGAATCGAATATGATAGTTGCTGTTGGGCAACACGATTGGTTGTGAGAGATTATGTAAATAGCGCAAGTGATGAAGAACGAAATCTGGCTATCTTTTTCCAGATTGAGTTGAAAGGTTTAGGTAACTTTGGTCAAACAACTGAAAGCCTTCTGGAGCGTAGCATTCTAGGCTTCGGCTCATAATTTAGTGAACCAATCATAGTTAAAGATTGTCATTGATTTTAGATCTATAACTATTCATTTGTATAATAGGCGATTTAGTCCTATACACTATTCAGTTTTAGTAATAACACTGTATTAACTTATTTTTTGTTGGAATTTTCATGATTAAAATTTTACTGTTTACCTTGATGATGGTTAACACAGCGTGGGCTGAGCCATTAGATAGAATTATTGCAGTGGTGAATAATGAAGTATTGTTAGAAAGCGAACTTGTCGATATGGAAAGAACCGTAACACAGCAACTTCGTCAGCGTAATGCCGCACTACCACCTCGTGAAATTTTACGAAAACAAGTGCTTGAAAGACTTATTGTGCAAAGAGTGCAATTGCAGAGAGCATCAAGAGCCGGCATTAGAGTCGGTGATGATGGTCTAAATGCTGCTTTACGCCAAATTGCAGCAAATAATGAGCTGACATTACGAGAATTTCGTGATGTTTTAAATGAGGATGGCCTAGATTTTTCTGATTTTCGTGAGTCAATTAGAGAGGAAATGACTATTAGTCGCCTTCGCAAAGGCATGGTTGAAGATAAAGTTGTAGTCTCAGATAGTGAAATCAATAACTACTTGGCAACACAAGCAGTACAAGGCGGTTCTGAAACAACATACCATTTGGCTCATATCTTAATTAGTGTCCCTGAAGCAGCGTTACCTGAACAAGTTCAAGTTGGCCAAGAGAAATTAAATAAAGTACAAGATCTCCTTAACTCTGGAACTCCATTTTCTGAGGTGGCAGCAGGTTATTCAGATGGACAAAATGCACTTGAAGGTGGTGATTTAGGCTGGCGTAAACAAGGAGAACTACCTTCCCTATTTGCTGATGAAGTGCCTAATTTAGCTGTTGGTCAAGTAAGTGCAACATTACGTAGTGGCAGTGGTTTTCATTTAGTGACTGTTGTTGATAAAAAGAGTGAAGAAACACATTTAGTTAAACAAACATTAGCTAGTCATATTCTAATTAAAACAAACGAACTAACTACTGATGAGGATGCTGAGAAGCGATTGAACTCTCTTTTAGAGCGAGTTTTGAATGGTGATGATTTTGCTGAGCTAGCTCGTGCTCATTCTGATGATACGGGATCAGCCATTGCTGGAGGTAGCTTAGGATGGAGTAGCCCTGGTGTCATGGTTGCTGAGTTTGAAGAGAAAATGGATGCCTTAGACAATGGCGAAGTCAGTGAAGTATTCAAAAGCCGTTTTGGCTGGCATATCATTAAGGTGTTTGACCGCCGTGAGCAGAATATGGCTGAAGAATATAACCGTAATAAAGCACGAGCTCAAATTCGTAACCGTAAAGTGTCTGAAGAACTGGAAAGCTGGTTACGTCAACTTAGAGACGAAGCTTATATTGAGTACCGCGATCTTTGAATGCTTGTCCAAGAATAGCTTTAACGAGTGGTGAACCTGCTGGAATAGGTCCTGACCTGTGTATTATGCTTGCTCAACATCAGCAAGCCTGTGACATTATCGTCATTGTCGATCCCCAAGTAATTATTGATAGGGCCGAGACTTTAGGTTTAACAATTAATTTAGAACAAGCTGACTTATCTGTCCCAGCAAGTATTCCTAAAAAAGGTACATTACGATATCTACCCGTAGCACTATCCACAGCTGCTGAAGCAGGCGTATTAAACCCTGCTAATTCAAACTATGTGTTAAATACACTTCAACTAGCCTTAGATGGCTGTTTAGATAAAACTTTTGATGCTGTGGTTACTGCGCCAGTTCATAAAGGCATTATCAATGAAGCTGGCGTGACATTTACAGGACATACAGAATTTTTTGCTGATGGGGCGGGTGTTGAACAAGTTGTAATGATGCTTGCAACACAATCGTTACGTGTCGCCTTAGCGACTACTCATTTGCCGTTAAAGTATGTGAGTGATGCTATTACGCAAGAGTCATTAACACGTGTACTTAGCATCATTGATATGACTATGAAACAGCAGTTTGGCTTATCATCACCAAGAATAGCCGTGTGTGGTCTTAATCCACATGCTGGAGAAGATGGGCATTTAGGTCGAGAAGAAATAGATGTTATTTCACCAGTAATCGAACGATTATTGCAGAAAGGAATGAGGTTATCTGGTCCATGGCCTGCAGATACTATTTTTGTGAAAGATAAATTAGCAGATTATGATGTGGTTTTAGCTATGTATCATGATCAAGGCCTTCCTGTTTTAAAACATCAGGGATTCGGCATGGCAGTTAATGTAACTTTGGGGCTGCCATTTATACGAACATCTGTTGATCATGGAACAGCTATAGAATTAGCTGGGTCAGGGAAGGCAAAAATAACAAGTCTACAAGCAGCCATTGATATGGCCTTGCATATGGTTGAGAGTCAATAATTATTATGAGTACAAAGCCCTACCCAAAAGCCCGTAAACGATTTGGCCAGAACTTTTTAACTGATCAGAGTGTAATTGACGATATTGTTGCTTCAATTGATCCTCATCCTGGTCAGCATATAGTTGAAATTGGCCCAGGCCGTGCCGCAATAACATTGCCATTATTACAAAATAGTGACCAGCTCGATGTTATTGAATTAGATCGTGATCTAGTTCCGCTACTAAAAATGAAATTAGCAGAATTTTCTCATTTAACGATCCATGAAGCAGATGCTCTGAGTTTTGACTATCGAAGCTTAATTAAAAATAATGAAAGTCTAAGGGTAATAGGGAACCTACCTTATAACATTACGACACCACTATTATTCCACTTACTTGAGCAAGCTGATTGTATTGAAGATATGTGCTTTATGCTTCAGCGTGAGGTTGTTGAGCGTATTTGTGCAAAGCCAGGTGGTAAACAATATGGGCGTTTAAGTATTATGGTGCAGTATCAGTGTCAGGCTGAGATGTTATTCATTGTGCCGCCAGAAGCCTTTGAACCTGTTCCTAAGGTCGAATCTGCCATTATTTACTTACGTCCATTACGTGAATTTGTGGGTGGTGAAATATGCATTGATTCATTAAGGGAATTAGTGACTAAAGCTTTCTCACAAAGGCGAAAAACTATTGCTAACACCTTAAAGAATATGGTCAGTAAGGAAATGTTGATTGCAGAAGGAATTGAGCTGGAGCAACGTCCTGAGACGATCTCAGTCAGCCAATATGTTGCATTAACGCGTGCGTGGCTTAAATCTAAAAGCGATAAATAAAAAGGACATAACAGCTACTATTTTGGTCATTTTATTGTGATTTTTATTAAAAATAAAGTGAACGATCTTACTAAAACAGTTATTTGTGGCTTGACACGCCGTTTTTGCTGTAGTTATATACACGTTCCCCATTGAACAGGCAGACTTGTTCGTCTGTCGGGGCATAATAATTAATATTAATGAGAGAGGAATTAAGTGTGAATAAATCTGAATTGATCGATGCGATTGCAAGTGCTGCGGATATTTCTAAAGCGAAAGCAGCTCTAGCTGTTGATGGTATGACAAGTGCCGTTACTGGTGCTCTAAGCAGTGGTGACCAAGTTACTTTAGTAGGTTTTGGTACATTCTCTGTTCGCGACCGTGCAGCACGCACAGGCCGTAACCCACGTACAGGTGAAGAAATTCAAATTGCAGCTGCAAAAATACCTGCATTTAAGGCTGGTAAAGCTTTAAAAGATGCTGTAAACTAGTTTTTTTTCTTGGGGTGTTTAGCTCAGCTGGGAGAGCATCGCCCTTACAAGGCGAGGGTCGGGGGTTCGATCCCCTCAACACCCACCAAGAAATGGAGCGGTAGTTCAGCTGGTTAGAATGCTGGCCTGTCACGCCGGAGGTCGCGGGTTCGAGTCCCGTCCGCTCCGCCAAACACTAAAAAAGGCGCATTAATTAATGCGCCTTTTTTTTTGCATTTTTTTGATAAGATATTAGTTAATCATTTTTTAATTCAGTAGGTTTTATCTATGTTGCATTTCATTCGTGAACGAGCCCAAGGTTGGGTTGCTTGGTTTATTGTTGGACTAATCAGTATTCCATTTGCATTGTGGGGGGTTAACTCATATTTAACCGGGCCATCTGATGTAGTAGTTGCAACCGTTAATGGTGAATCTATTCAACAAGCAGAATACCAGCAAGCCGTTCAGCAATACCGAGATCGAATGAGAAATATGCTGGGTGAAGAGTTTGATCCAACAATGTTTGATTCAATTGCCGTCAAGAAAAGTGTTGTTGATGGCCTGATTGAGCAGAAATTATTATTATCTGTAGGAAAAGATCTGGGGCAAAGCATTAGTAATGGTGCCTTATCGCAAATGATTCGTTCAACACCTGCTTTTCAGAAAAATGGCCAGTTTGATGCTGATACTTATTCTATGATGTTGGCACGTGTCGGCTTGAGTCCTGAAAGATATGAAGCAGACTTATATACTGATTCATTGAGACAAGAACTAACAAATAATGTTCAGCGCTCAACGATTACAACTGAATCTTCATTAAACAATATTTTAAGATTAGAAAAGCAAACTAGAGACATCGCTTATGGCGTTGTACCTGCTTATTCACTATTTGATAAAGTATCTGTCACAGATGCTGAAGTACAGGCATACTTTGATAAACATCAAGCGAATTATTTAGCACCAGAGCGTGTTTCTGTTGATTATATTGAATTATCTGTAGATGCTTTGAGTAAGAGCGTTGAGGTTGATGAATCTGAACTACAGTCATTTTATGTGGATAATCAAGATCAATTTGTAGGCCCAGAGCAGCGTCGAGCAAGTCATATCTTAATCGAAGGTGATACCGATGCAGCCCTAGAAGTTTTAGACAAAGTAAAGCTTAGATTAGAGCAGGGTGAAGAGTTTGCTGACATTGCTAAAGAATTATCACAAGATTCAGGTTCAGCACAAGAGGGTGGTGACTTAGGTTATTTCCAGCGTGAAGTGATGGATGCTAGCTTTGAGAAAGCTGTTTTCTCAATGGTGGTAATAGGTGATGTAAGTGATATTGTTGAAACTGAATTTGGTCATCATTTAATTCAATTAACAGGCATTAAAGCTTCAGAAGGAAAGTCTTTTACTGATGCGAAAGCCGAAATAGAACAGCTTTACCGCAAGCAACAAGGTGAAGAATTATTTTACGAGCAAGCAGAACAGCTTGCAGATTTAAGTTATGAAAACCCAGACAACTTAGATGTGGTTGCCGAAGCACTTTCTTTAGAGATAAAAACAAGCCAAGAGTTTGTAAGAGAAGGCAATAGAACAGGTTTAGCAAAAGAGCAAAAAGTGGCTACTGTTGCATTTAGTGAAGATGTACTAATAAATGACTTGAACAGTGCGGTGATTGAAGTTAGTAAGTCCCACCTTATCGTTTTACATAAAAATAAACATATTCAATCGAGTCAGTTAGCATTTGAATCTGTAGCACCAGCTATTACTGAGCAACTTCGTTTTGAGCATGCCAGAGACCAAGCGGCTGAGCAGGGTGAAGCTATTTTAGCTAAGTTGAAGTCAGGTGAAGCTGCACAAAGCTTATTTGGTGACAAAGAATGGAACTCAGTGCAAACACTAGGTCGTGTAAGTGAAGATGTTAGTGAGCAAGTATTAAGACGAGCCTTCTCTCTCGCGAAGCCTAATTCAGAAGCTCAATATATTGGTTTCACAGCGACTAATGGTAATTATGTCGTGATCAAAGTGTCAGCAGTTACTGAAGGTAAGCTTGCGGATGCATCAGTTGAAGAGCAGGATGGATTACGTTCACATTTATCACGCACATACTCTGAGAGTGAGTTACAGGCATTCGTTAAAAGTATTCGGAATGAAGCTGATATAGAGTTATTCGAACAATATCTATAAGTGAATGAAAAATGAACAATAAAAAAGGCGCTTTTAGCGCCTTTTTTATTGGAACAAGTTTTGTATTTAGCCAGTAATACCAACGATATTAAAACCGCTGTCTACATAAGTTATTTCACCTGTGATTCCAGATGCTAGATCTGAACATAAGAAAGCAGATACATTACCCACTTCTTCAATCGTTACATTTCGGCGTAGAGGCGAAGCTGCAGCACCTTGAGCAAGCTTTTTACTAAAGTCTGCAATACCTGCTGATGCCAATGTTTTAATTGGGCCTGCAGAAACAGCATTAACACGAGTACCATCAGGACCCAGAGAAAGAGCCATATAACGAACACTTGCTTCTAAACTTGCTTTAGCAATCCCCATCACATTGTAATTTTCAATTGCACGTTCAGCACCTAAGTAACTCAAAGTAAGCAATGAACCATTACGTCCAGCCATCATATCTTTACCTGCTTTTGCCAGAGCAGCAAAACTGTATGCGCTGATATCATGAGCAATAGCAAAACCTTCCCGAGTTACGCTATCAACGTAGCTACCTTGTAACTGTTCACGAGGTGCAAAGGCAACAGCATGAATAATCGTATCTAAACCATCCCAATGTTTACCTAATTCAGTGAATACATTTTCAATTTGTTCATCGCTAGCGACATCACAAGGGAATAATAATGCGGGATCAGAGCCACATTGTGCAGCAATTTTTTCAACACGTGATTTTAATTTGTCAGTTTGATAAGTGAACGCAATTTCGGCACCTTCACGTGCCATTGCTAGTGCTATACCTGATGCAATTGACCGAGGACTGGCAACACCCACAATTAAAACCCGTTTGCCTTGTAAAAAGCCCATGAGCTCTCTCCTAAATTTATAGAATAAACGTTATAAAATAACCGAATTTAATACTTTACGAAAGAGGAAATATCATAAGGATGTCGTTATAATGATTTATTAATTAGAAATAAATCAGGAATTTTATGCGATATTTATCGTATTTTTATATTGTTGTAGTCGGGCTTCTTATGTCCGGTTGTGAGTCGACAGTAATAAATTCACCTTATGCGCCAGAAGATAATGAATTATCCATTTTGTATAGTTCTTTTTCATTGCGACCAAAACATTTAGATCCTGCACGTTCATATAGTAGTAATGAAGCTACCTTTACAGGGCAAATCTATGAACCACCTTTTCAATATCACTATTTAAAGCGCCCCTATACACTGATCCCACTCACAGCTACGCAATTACCAACTGTACGTTATTTTAATAATAATGATGTTGAGCTGACTACAAATGATGAAAAGCAAGACCTTGCTTATAGTGTTTATGAGATAACCATCAAACAAGGTATTTATTACCAGCCTCACCCTGCCTTTGTACGAGGTAATGGTGGGCAATATTTATATCACCAGCTCAGCGAACCTGAGCTTGAATCCATATCGACTTTATCTGATTTTGAACAACAAGCTAGTAGAGAGCTAATTGCTGAAGATTATGTTTATCAAATTAAACGACTTGCTCACCCGAAAATTCATTCACCTATTCTAGGCTTAATGGGTGAGTACATCGTTGGTTTAGCTGAGTTTGCTAAGAATTTACAAGGCCTTAAGCAAGATATTGATCTTAGAAACATGGATATTGACGGTGTTAAGGTTATTGATCGTTATACCTATCAGATAAAAGTGTATGGCAAGTATCCTCAATTACGTTATTGGCTAGCAATGCCTTTCTTTTCTCCGATCCCATGGGAGGCAGATGATTTTTACTCACAGCCAGCCTTAATCAAAAAAAATATCACTTTAGATTGGTATCCTGTTGGCACAGGCCCATACCAATTGACGGTTAATAATCCAAACAGTCAGATGGTCTTAGAGAAAAACCCAAATTACCATGATGAGTTTTATCCCGAAGAAGGGGAGGTTCAAGATCAATCACTTTTGACTGATCGGGGTCAGAAGCTTCCTCTGATTGATAAAGTTATTTTTACCCTAGAAAAAGAAAATACCTCATATTGGAACAAGTTCTTACAGGGCTATTACGATATCAGTGGCATTAGCTCTGATTCTTTTGAGCAAGCGATTCAGGTGGGAGGTTCGGGTGACTTTGGCTTGAGTGATGCCATGAGAGAAAAAGGAATTGAATTAGAAACGGCTATAGGAACCTCGACATATTATATTGGTTTTAATATGCAAGACTCGATAGTTGGAGGGGATAGTGATAAGGCTAAAAAATTACGGCAAGCTATTTCAATTGCGATTGATTATGAGGAATTTATTTCTATCTTTTTAAATGGACGAGGTATCCCCGCTCAAGGTCCAATCCCTCCTGGTATCTTTGGTTATGAAGAGGGTGAGAGTGGAGCTAACTCTAAGGTGTACAAATGGAGTGACCACGGTCTTGAAAGGCGCTCGATCAGTTATGCTCGTCAATTGCTTGCACAAGCAGGCTATCCTAAAGGTCGCTCTGAAGAGTCAGGGGAACCCTTAGTTTTATATTTTGATGTGCCAGGTAGTGGGCCAGATGCAAAAGCTCAATATGATTGGTTGAGAAAACAATTTCAAAAATTAGATATTCAACTTGTTATCCGCAGTACTGATTACAACCGCTTCCAAGATAAGATGCGCAGTGGACAGGCTCAGATTTTCCAATGGGGCTGGAATGCCGACTATCCTGATCCGGAAAACTTCTTATTTTTATTGTACGGGCCTAATGGCAAAGTACTAACGGGTGGTGAAAATGCAGCGAACTATCAAAATAGAGAGTTTGATGTTTTGTTTGAGAAAATGCGGGCAATGTCAGATAGTGAAGAAAGAAAAGCTATTATAAAAAAAATGCATACTATTTTGACTGATGATTCACCGTGGATATGGGGATATCACCCTAAGCAATTCTCTCTCTATCATGCTTGGAATAAAAATGTGAAACCCAATTTGATGGCAAATAATACGATTAAATATCGTCGTGTCGATGCGCAGCAAAGACAAAAATTACAGCAACAGTGGAATCGACCGATATTATGGCCATTAGGATTAGTAATTATTGCACTAATATTGCTGCTATTACCCGCATGGTTACTGTATCAACGAAAAAAACATATAAAAATTAGATAATACTCACATAGAACAGCAGATTTTTTGTTTATCTTTGGGTAGAATTAGAATAATTTGTTTTTAAACTTGTAGCACAAGGTATACCTAAGGAGATGGTTTAGTGGATTTAGCTACGTTAATAGGTCTTATAATTGCTTGGCTTCTTGTAATAGGTACTATTGCAATGGGCTCTGGTGCTTTAGTTTTTATTAATATTCCTTCCCTAGTGATTGTGCTGGGCGGAACTATAGCCGTCGTAATGATGCGTTTCACCCTAGCACAGGCCATAGGCTCTATTAAAGTGGCAATGAAAGCTTTTTTATATAAAGCAGAAACGGCTGAAGATCTTATCGTATCAGTTGTGGAATTAGCGGGTATTGCGCGAAAAGAAGGTTTATTAGCATTAGAAGGACAAGAAATTACCAATCCTGTATTGGCAGCAGGTATTCGCATGCTAGTAGATGGACATGAACCTGCAATTGTAAAAAAAGCATTATCTACGGAAATGAATGAAACAGTCAGTCGCCATAAAATTGGCCAAGATTTATTTAAACAAGCCGGTGATGCTGGTCCAGCTATGGGAATGATTGGAACACTTGTTGGTTTGGTACAAATGCTATCAAATATGTCTGATCCTAAATCAATTGGTCCAGCAATGGCGGTAGCATTGTTAACCACGTTATATGGTGCCATGCTTGCGAATATGTTTGCGCTACCAGTATCAGATAAATTAAAACTTCGTAGTGCTGAAGAACAAATGAATAAAAATATTATTATTCAAAGTGTTTTAGGTATTCAGGAAGGTCAAAACCCTAAAGTACTAGAAGAATTATTGAATAATTACTTACCAGCATCACGTCGTAGTGGTGATGATGCAGAAGTGGCTGAATAGTCATGACTAGAGTTGTAAGGAATACTATCGGTGAGTGAAGAAGTAGAGGAACATGACTGTGATTGTCCTCCTGAGGGCTTGCCTGCCTATATGGGAACCTTTGCTGACTTAATGTCGTTATTAATGTGTTTCTTTGTATTGCTTTTATCTTTTGCAGAGATGGATGCATTGAAATACAAAATGGTGGTTAAGTCCTTAGATAATGCCTTTGGTGTGCAGCGAGAAGTAGCTGCTAATGAAATACCAAAAGGTACAAGTATTATTGCGCAAGAATTCAGCCCCGGTGAACCTAGGCCAACGCCATTAAAAGAAGTACGCCAAGATACGATTGATGAAACACGTGATGCACTTAAAGTGAAATTGGATGCTGAAGGCGTTGCAAAAGAAAAAGAAAAAGAAATTGCTGAAGAAGCAGAAAAATTTAAAGAAGCACTAGCAGGTGAAATTGAAGAAGGTTTGATTGATGTGGAAACACAGTTAAATCGTATTGTGATTCGAATTCGTGAAAAAGGTTCTTTCCCATCGGGTGATGCAAGACTTAATAAAGGCTTTTTACCTATTATCGCTAAGATACAGACAGTATTAATCAAAACAGATGGTCAGATTGCAGTAGCGGGCCATACTGATGATATTCCGATTAATACACCGAGATATAGGTCTAACTGGGAGTTGTCTACATCACGAGCTACTTCGGTTGTCCATGAATTGTTACGAAATGGTGAAATGCCTCCCGAACGATTTGTTCTGGAAGGTTATGCTGATACACAACCATTAACGACTAACGACACATCAGATAATCGAGCTCGAAATAGACGTGTTGAAATTATAATTCTGAAATCGACAGAAAAAGAAGAAGTAACAAATTCAGTAAATAAACTAAATGAGACGTATGACTCTGTTGAAAGTGAAATCACGCCTGTTGATGGATCTGGCCGCCCGATTGAGTGAATCTAAGGAGAGAATATGAAAAAATTTAAAATAAGTAGTTTTATACAACTCGTAATAGCCAGCTTATGCCTAGCTATTGGTAGCGCAAATGCTGCTGAATGGGTTATTGATAATCAATCTTCGCAATTAAACTTCATTTCAATTAAGAAAGGGAATATTGCCGAATTACATCAATTTGATGAAGTCCAAGGCCGCTTGGATTCTCAAGGAAAATTTGTATTAAATATTAATTTGGCGAGCGTGAATACCCACAATGCTGTTCGTGATGAAAGAATGGCTAAATATTTCTTTAATGTTGATAAGTTTTCAACTGCGAAGTTGACGGCTGATATAGATTTGTTGGTACTGGATGCTATTGCTGAAGGTGCAAGTGCCGCTATTGATATTGATGCCAATTTGAATCTTCATGGCGAAGTACAAGCAATAAAATTAAACGTTATTGTCACTCGACTAGTCGGGGCAAAGTTATCTGTTGTGAGTGCACAACCATTGTTACTAAATGTAGAGGACTATTCTTTAGTCTCTGGGGTTAATAAACTAATGGAGTTGGCTAAGTTGCCAAGTATTAGTCATGCTGTTCCAGTAAGTTTTTATCTAACATTTAAATTAAAACCATAATCAAAGTTAAAGTGAAGAACAATTAATGCAAGAATTTTCTGTAGAAAAAGGTATTGTTATCCCATTGGACCGACCTAATGTTGATACTGATGCCATTATTCCAAAACAATTTCTAAAATCAATTCAACGTAGTGGATTTGGTCCAAACTTATTTGATGAGTGGCGATACCTTGACTTAGGTGAGCCAGGAAAGAGCTGTGAAGGGCGCCCGTTAAATAAAGAGTTTGTATTAAATCAAGAGCGTTATCAAGGTGGCTCGATTTTATTAGCTCGTGAAAACTTTGGCTGTGGCTCTAGCCGTGAGCATGCGGTATGGGCTTTAGATGATTTTGGTATTAGAGTAGTTATTGCTCCAAGTTTTGCTGATATTTTCTTTAGCAATACAAGTAAAAATGGCATTTTAGCGATTAAGTTAGATGAGCAAGTTGTAGAACAATTATTTGAACAAGTGTTGGCAAATTCAAATTATCAATTAACTGTTAATTTAGCAGAACAAGAGATTACGCTTCCAGATGGAAGTGTGATTGCTTTTGAAGTTGATTCATTTAAAAAACATTGTTTGCTAAATGGATTAGATGACATTGGTTTAACTTTGCAGCATAAAGATGATATTCAATCATATGAAGAAAACCGGGAGCAACAATCCCCATGGTTGTTTTCTTAAATGACAGACTATGTTTCTGTCAGATATAAAACATAGACATTTTAAATTTTTAGCGTAGTGAAATAAGTAATGACAAAAAAAATAGCAGTATTAGCCGGTGACGGTATTGGACCTGAAATTGTTGATGAAGCAATTAAAGTATTACAAGCATTAGCAAAAGATGGTTTGGATATCGAACTTGAATACGGTTTAATTGGTGGTGCAGCCTATGATGAAACAGGCACGCCATTACCAGATGAGACAGTAGCCATTTCAAAAGCGGCAGATGCCATTCTATTAGGCGCTGTTGGTGGTTATAAATGGGAGTCACTTGATATTAGTGTACGACCTGAAAAAGGTTTATTGGGTATTCGTAGCCAGCTCAACCTGTTTGCTAATTTACGCCCTGCAATTCTATACCCACAGTTAGCTGATGCTTCAACATTAAAAGCTGACGTTGTTGCTGGGCTAGACTTAATGATTGTGCGTGAATTAACGGGTGGGATTTATTTTGGCCAGCCTCGTGGTATTCGTACACTAGAAAATGGTGAAAAAGAAGGTTTTAACACTTTAGTCTACCGTGAGAGTGAAATTCAAAGAATTGGTAAAGTTGCTTTTGATATTGCCCAAAAACGTCAAGGACGCTTGTGTTCAGTAGATAAGGCAAACGTATTAGAGTGTACGGAGCTTTGGCGTGAAACAATGACAGATCTGGCTACAAACTATAGTGATGTAGAGTTAAGCCATATGTATGTCGATAATGCTGCAATGCAGTTAGTGCGAGCACCAAAACAATTTGATGTCATGGTAACGACTAATATGTTTGGTGATATCTTATCGGATTGTGCATCAATGCTAACAGGTTCAATTGGTATGTTACCTTCTGCATCATTAGATGAAAGTGGTAAAGGTATGTACGAACCTATTCATGGTAGTGCACCTGATATCGCTGGACAGAATATTGCGAACCCATTAGCAACCATCCTATCGGCATCTATGATGTTACGATATACGCTAGATGAACCAGCAATGGCAGATCGTATTGAAACTGCTGTGAGCAAAGTGCTAGATCAAGGTTTACGTACTGCCGATATTTATTCGGATGGCATGACGAAAGTTGGCACAGCAGAAATGGGCGATGCAGTAGTTGCAGCCCTTTAAGTTTAAATTATAAAAAAATTGGAAAGATTGTGAGTAAAAAAGTTGATGTTGCTGTAGTAGGCGCGACGGGTGCCGTTGGTGAAACAATGTTGGAAATTCTGCATCAGAGAAATTTCCCTGTAGGTAAAATTTATGCTCTAGCGAGTGAGCGCTCAGCAGGTAGTACTGTTAGTTTTGGTAATAAATCAATAATTGTTGAAGATTTAGCAACGTTTGACTTTTCTAAAGTGCAAGTCGGTTTATTCTCACCTGGTGCAAGTGTTTCACGAGTATATGCACCTAAGGCTGCAGAAGCTGGTTGCGTTGTTATCGATAATACTTCTGAGTTTCGTTATGTGGATGACATTCCATTAGTTGTACCAGAAGTTAATCCTGATGCGATTGCTGATTATAAAAATCACGGCATTATTGCTAACCCAAACTGTTCTACTATTCAGATGTTAGTAGCGATGAAGCCTATCTATGATGCCGTAGGGATTACACGAGTGAATGTGTGTACCTATCAAGCTGTTTCAGGAACAGGCAAGCCAGCAATGGATGAACTAGCAAAGCAAACCGCTTCTCTATTGAATGGGCGGACTGTTGAAAGTAAAGTTTATCCAAAACAAATTTCGTTCAATGTATTGCCTCATATCGATGTGTTTGAAGATAATGGTTATACAAAAGAAGAAATGAAGATGGTTTGGGAAACTAAGAAGATTATGGATGATGACTCAATCTTAGTTAATCCAACTGCAGTTCGCGTTCCCGTATTCTTCGGTCATTCTGAAGCATTACATATTGAAACACGTGACAAAATAACTGCAGCAGATGCCAAAAAACTACTTTCTGAATCAGAAGGTATCGTTGTTATCGATGAACATGTTGATGGCGGCTATCCAACGGCTGTAAGCGATGCTTCAGGTACTGATCCCGTGTATGTTGGTCGAATTCGTGAAGACATTTCACATGAAAATGGCTTGGATTTATGGGTCGTTGCAGATAATGTACGTAAGGGTGCAGCATTGAATAGTGTTCAAATTGCTGAAATACTGGTTGAAAAATACCTGTAGATGTTAGGATTGCATGTAAATTAGGATTTATTTTATGAGGGATTTAGGATGAAAGCTAGAACATTTGCCAGTGTTGCTGTGATGACTGCATTAGGTCTGTTAGCCCCAATACATGCTCACGCTTTTGGGCTGGGAAAAATAGAGTTATCATCTTCCCTCAATGAACCCTTCAAGGCTGAAATAGCGGTTACAGCCTTACGTGGCGATGATGAAGGTGATTTACGAGTTCAATTAGCATCTAATTCAGAATTCGAAAAGGCGGGCTTGAAACGGAGTTTCTTGCTGACACAGCTCAAGTTTGAGGTTGTTGAAAACAACGGTGAAACTAAGATTGAAATTAGTTCTTCTCAACCGGTAAAAGAACCCTTCATTGATTTATTATTAACCGCAACTACCGGAAATGGTCGTTTAATTCGTGAATATACGGTATTACTTGACCCTCCTAAAAATGTTTTTGTGAAATCTGAACCTGCGCTGCAACAGAAAAAATCAGCAGCAGTTAAGACAAAAGCTAAATCTACGCCACAAAAAAGTACATATAAGTATCCTGATCCAGAAATGCCGACGTCAACAAGTTATTCCTCGGCAACAAGTTATGGTCCTGTAGGACGAACAGATACATTATCTCAAATTGCAAAAGATACAAAACCTTCATCTGCAATTTCATTAAATCAAATGATGATGGCTATATTGAATGCAAATCCAGAATCATTTACACATGAAAATATTAATGGTTTGAAAGCGGGGTATACCTTAGATATTCCATCAATAGATGAGATTCATGCGCTATCAAAAAATAAAGCTTACGCAGCTGTAAAGCAGCAACATGATTTTTGGAAGAATAGAAATAGGGTAGTTGCTGAAGCAGCACCGACTGTTGATCAAGAAAATACGTCCATATCTTCTGCTAATAGTGCTGATGATTCGGATATTAAAGGGATTGTGTCTGATACAAGCGGTGACGATGCTCGACTGCAACTAGTTGTTCCACATGATGAATCATCATCTGAGATGGATGAACTGGCAATCTCTGGCAACAAAGAGCTGACTCAGTTGAGTGAACAATTAACACTTGCCCAAGAAACGATCGAAAGCCAGACGCAAGAAAATATCGATATTAAATCACGAATGGACATGATGGAAGAGCAACTCCAGACATTACGTCGATTAATGACACTGAAAGATGCTGATTTAGCTAGAATGCAAAGTTCGCTAGATGCCGAATCAATAGAAGCAGAGATGACTGAACTTGACTCGTCAGAAGCAGCGATGACTGAAGCTGAATTAACAGAAGCAGCGATGGCTGAAGTTGAATCAACAGAAGCAGGAATGACTGAAGCTGAATCAACAGAAATAGCAACAGCAATGGTTGAAGTTGAGTCAGAATTAGAAGAGACACTTGCGGTTGAAGTAGAAGAGCTTTCAGTACAACAAACAGAAGTTGAAGCTTACTTTTCTCAAATCGGTTCAGGTGAACCGTTAGCATATGATGACGATACATTTAACGAAGATGAAACTCTTGTAGAAGAAACTAATGTTGAGGTTGATTCAGTCATGGAGATAGATACAACTACGAAATTACCGTTAGAAGTTGCTGAAGATTTCATTAAGTCTTCAATAGCTAAAGTAAAAGCATTCTATAGTGAATACAAGAAAGAAAGCTTAATAGGTGGGCTGGCAGCTGCATTGTTTGCACTTATCTTATTATTAGTTAGACGTAAACGTAGCCGTGAAGAGTTTTCATGGGACGATGCTGAAACAACAAATACAACAGTTAATAGTGAACAGGCTGATAGTACAGAAGAGCAAGGCTCTGAGCTTGTGAGTGAAGCTACTGAAGAAACGGAAACTTCAGCTGATAAAACAGATAAAGATATTATTATGGATGCTTATGCATCACTAGAAGATATTGACGTAGACTTGGACAATCATGAAGAAACAATCAGTGAACTAGAGCAGGAAGAATTAAATATTACTGAAGAGATTAACAGTAATCTTGAAGGTTTAAATGATGAACTTGTCACTGATAATACTTTGGAAGATGAACAAGCGGACTTAGCTACGTTAGAAAGTGGTGAAGAAACAAGTCTTGAATTTAATACTGATGAACTCTCAATAGAGCCAGCTGCAGCTGTTGAAGCAGTTGAAGAAATTAGCGAAGAAGAAAATGCGGATCCAGATGATTTATTAGAGTTTAATGTAGATAGTGGTGCTGATAATTCTGATGAGGAAGAAGCTCTAGAATTAGATGCGTTAGTCACAGATTCTACTGATAACGATACTTTAGACTTTGGTGAGGAGACACTATCACTTGATGTCGAGACTGAAGATGATAATGAACTAAATTTAGATGATGAGTCACTTTCATTGGATATTGATGGTGACTTATTAAGTGATATCAGTTTAGATGACTCTCCAGTTAGTTTCGAACTACCTGAAGATGCAGATGAAGTTCCGACACTAAATATCGATGTAGACAGTGATATTCCTGAAGTTGCCGATTTATCTGAAGTCTTAAGTGTATCTACAGATGAACCTGTGCAAGAAGAAAGTGAAGTTGAGTTTGATTTGGGTGATTTCGACGAAATTGATGAAGCTGAAACTAAATTAGACTTAGCGGGTGCTTATATGGATATGGGTGATCCTGAAGGTGCTCGAAATATCTTGGAAGAAGTTCTAATTGATGGTAATGACGAACAAAAATCACGAGCACAGAGCTTATTAAATGAACTATCGTAAGGGCTGTGAGTGAAGATAGCCTTAGGCGTTGAGTATGATGGAACTCACTTTTGTGGATGGCAAGTTCAACCAAACCAGAGGACGGTACAAGGTTGTTTATATGATGCACTAGCATCGATATCTGATCACACATCAAAAATAGTTGCCGCTGGTAGAACTGATTCCGGTGTTCATGCATTACAGCAGGTTGCACATTTTGAAACGACAGCTGAACGGTGTGAAAGAAACTGGGTATTAGGCCTCAATAGCAATCTACCTGATGATATGAATGTGACATGGGCAAGACCTGTCAGTGATGATTTTAGTGCTCGTTTTTCTGCTTTAAATCGAAGTTATCGTTATATTATTCTAAATAGGATTAGTCGTTCTGCAGTTCATAACAATAAAATGTGGTGGGTATTTACTCCATTAAATGTTGAACGCATGCAGGCTGCAGCTGATCTCTTAGTAGGTCACCATGATTTTTCAGCTTTTCGCGCCAAACTTTGTCAGGCACACAGTCCAATTAAAACAGTTGAGAAAATTAAAGTAACACGACAAGGTGACTGTATTGCAATAGATGTAAAAGCACAGTCATTTCTTCATCATATGGTTAGGAACTTAGTTGGAGTATTAGTTCCAATAGGTGAAGGAAGAAAACCCATAGAGTGGGCTACAGAAGTTTTAGAAAGTCGTGATAGAGCCTTAGGTGGAATTACCTCGCCACCAGAAGGTTTATATTTCATTAATGTTGAATATCCGGAGCAATATAAGCTTCCAACAGTGTCACCATTTCCCGTGGTCTGGTAAAGTATCATATTAACTTCTTTTCTCAGACAAAACTCATGAGAACACGTGTAAAAATTTGTGGCATTACTCGTCGCCAAGACGCTGAATTTTCAGTTGAAATGGGCGCTGACGCATTGGGATTGGTATTTTATCCTCCAAGTCCAAGAGCTGTAACGGTTGCGCAGGCACAAGAAATTATTACTGGTTTACCGCCTTTTATTAGTCTCGTGGCATTATTTGTTGATGCAGAGCCAGAAGAGGTAAAGGCTTGCTTGGCAGCATTACCAATAGGGATTTTGCAGTTTCATGGTGATGAATCAGCAGAATATTGTGAGCAATTTAATCATCCTTATATGAAAGCGTTAAGAATGCGAGAAGGAATGGATTTAAAAGCTGAAGTAGGTCGATATGCATCCGCTTCTGCAATCCTAGTTGATAGTTATCAGCCAGGAGTTCCAGGTGGTACCGGACAGGTATTTGACTGGTCGTTGATTACAGAGATAAATATGCCATTAGTGTTAGCGGGTGGCTTAGATGCCCATAATGTGGCACAGGCAATAGAACAAGTACAACCTTATGCTGTTGACGTCAGTGGTGGCGTTGAACAGGCAAAAGGAATAAAAGACAATATGAAGATAAGCGATTTTATGCAAGAGGTAGTAAATGGCTGAGAAGTTGGATAATTATTACGATACTTACCCTGATGAAGATGGGCACTTTGGTACTTATGGTGGTCGATTTGTAGGTGAGACTTTGATGGAAGCGATTTATGCGCTTGAAAAAGCTTATAACCGTTATAAAGATGACCCTGAGTTCCAAGCTGAAATGGATAAGGACTTGGCTGACTTTGTTGGTCGTCCATCGCCTTTATATCATGCCGAGAATTGGAGCAAGAGACTCGGTGGCGCCCAAATTTATCTAAAGCGTGAAGATTTAAACCATACTGGTGCACATAAAGTAAATAACACCATTGGTCAGGCTTTGTTAGCAAAACGTATGGGGAAAACTCGTATTATTGCTGAAACAGGAGCCGGTCAGCATGGTGTCGCTACAGCTACAGTTGCAGCTCGCCTAGGTATCGAATGTGTTGTTTATATGGGTGCTGAAGATGTACAACGTCAGGCACAGAATGTTTATCGAATGAAACTATTGGGTGCAACCGTTGTACCTGTTGAATCTGGTTCGCGTACTTTAAAAGATGCTCTTAATGAAGCATTACGCGACTGGGTGACTAATGTCGATGATACTTTCTACATTATCGGAACAGTGGCTGGTCCACACCCTTATCCTGAAATGGTCAGAGACTTCCAAACAATTATTGGCCGTGAAGCACGTGAACAAGTCTTAAAATCTGCCGGAAAACTACCTGATGCCTTGATTGCCTGTATTGGTGGTGGTTCTAATGCTATTGGTTTATTCCACCCTTTCATTGCTGATGAATCTGTAGAGATGTATGGCGTCGAGGGAGCAGGGCACGGTATCGAAACGGGTGAGCATTCAGCACCATTATGTGCAGGTTCGCCAGGTGTATTACATGGTAACCGTACCTATCTAATGCAAGATGAAAATGGTCAAATTATTGAAACACATTCAATATCTGCTGGACTAGATTATCCAGGAGTAGGACCTGAGCATGCATTATTAAAAGATCTCGGTCGAGCTAAATATGTATCCGTGACTGATGATGAAGCATTGCAAGCATTTCATGATTTAACGCGAATTGAGGGGATTATCCCTGCGCTAGAATCGAGCCATGCTTTAGCCTATGCAACGAAGTTGGCACCAACAATGTCACCCGATCAAATTTTATTGGTAAACCTATCTGGTCGTGGAGATAAAGATATGCATACCGTCGCAGCCTTGGCTGGTTTAAGTTTCTAAGGAATTGAGTGTGAGTCGAATTAAAGCGTGTTTTGAACAATTAAAGGCTGATGGTCAGACTGCCCTAATCCCCTATATTACTGGTGGAGATCCTGAGCCATGGGTGACGGTTGCAATGCTACATGCCTTGGTAGATGCCGGTGCTAATATTTTAGAGCTTGGTGTACCATTTTCTGATCCAATGTCAGATGGCCCTGTTATTCAAAAAGCATGTGAACGTGCATTAAAAAATGATGTCACACTTCGCGATGTTTTAGATATGGTTAGTCTTTTTAGAGAAAAAGATACGGAAACACCAATCGTATTAATGGGCTATGCAAACCCATTAGAAGCAATGGGCTATGAAGCTTTTGCTAAAAAAGCACAAGAATCGGGAGTTGATGGTGTATTAACTGTTGATATGCCGCCAGAGGAATCAGATGAGTTCCTTGCAACGATGGATGCACATGAGATTGATACAATATTCCTTGTTGCACCGACGACATCTCCTGAACGCATGGCAAAAATCGCAAAATATGCCAGAGGTTTTATTTATTATGTCTCAATTAAAGGTGTAACAGGTACTGCTACTTTGGATGTTTCTGAAGTTGCAGATAAAATAGCACTATTAAAAGAACGAACTGATTTACCTCTAGGTGTCGGTTTTGGTATCCGAGATGGAAAATCAGCTGCAGCAGTATCTGAAGTTGCTGATGCTGTCGTAGTTGGCAGTACTTTGGTACGCTGTATCGAAGAGCATGCCGAAAGACCTGAAGAGCTCCCTGCCGCTTTAGCTGCATTATTAGCTGAAATGCGTCATGCAATTAATGCACAAGATATGGCAAAATAAAATAATAGGTGACGAATATGAGTTGGTTTGAAAAATTAATTCCTTCAAAAATTAGAACTACAGTCCGTAACCGCAGTGTTCCTGAAGGTGTCTGGTGTAAATGCCCCGCCTGTGACAGTGTTTTATATCGTGCTGAATTAGAGCGAAACTTACATGTTTGCCCTAAATGTGATCATCATCAGCGTATTAATGCTCGCACACGCTTAGAAAGCTTTTTAGATGAAGGTGAACGGACTGAAATAGCGACAGATGTTAAACCAGTCGATACTTTAAAGTTCAAAGATAGCAAAAAATATAAAGAACGTATTCAAATAGCTCAAAAGAAAACAGGTGAAAATGACGCCTTGCTTGCAATGGAAGGGTCGATTAATGATCTACCTGTTATTGCTGTTTCATTTGATTTTAGCTTTATGGGTGGTTCTATGGGAGCTGTTGTTGGCGAGAAATTTGTTCGTGCAGCCCAAATTGCTTTAGATAAAAAGCTACCTTTAATTTGTTTCTCAGCGAGTGGTGGGGCACGAATGCAAGAAGGCCTGTTCTCATTGATGCAAATGGCAAAGACCAGTGCGATCTTAGCTCAACTAAGTAAAGCCGGTGTGCCTTTTATTTCAGTATTAACTGATCCAACGATGGGTGGTGTTTCTGCAAGTTTAGCGATGTTAGGAGATATTAATGCCGCAGAACCTAAAGCCTTGATTGGTTTTGCAGGCCCACGTGTTATCGAGCAAACAGTGCGTGAAACATTGCCTGAAGGTTTCCAACGAAGTGAATTTTTAGTTGAACATGGTGCTGTTGATATGATTATCGACCGTCGTGATATGCGTGATCGTTTAGCAAGCGTATTAACGATGCTACAAAAACGTCCTGCAGCCTAAAGAAGACATTTTAAACATGCGTTTTGAATCCCTGCCTGAATGGCTTCATTGGCAGGAAACGCTTCATTTTACGGAAGTTGATCCAGGTCTTGAACGAATAGGGCAGGTTTGGCGTGCTTTGGATGGGTGTTCTAAATTACCTTTCACTGTAATTACTGTTGCGGGTACAAATGGTAAAGGTTCATCAGTCGCTATGCTTGAGTGCATTTTACGTGCAGCAGGATATAGCACCGGAACCTATACCTCACCACATATATTAAGTTACAACGAGCGAATTTGTATTGATGGTCAGCCCTGTAGTGACGATGACATCTGTAATGTATTTAATCGAATAGACACTGCTCGACAACAAACTTCTCTGACCTATTTTGAATTTGCTACATTGGCAGCTGTTGAGCTGTTTCGTGAAAACAATATTGATATTGCCATACTTGAAGTTGGTATGGGCGGGCGTTTAGATGCCGTGAATTTATTTGATACTGATATTGCCCTCATAACGCCAATTAGCCTTGATCATACTGCTTGGCTAGGTGATAACCGAGAGCAAATAGGCTTAGAAAAGGCAGGTATAATCCGAGCTGATAAGCCTGTTGTCTGCTCTGAAATATCATCACCTGACAGCGTGTTATTTCATGCTAAAAAATTAGCTTCACCCGTTTATAAGGCGGGTAAAGAATTCAATGTTACACAGCATGATAATTCATGGCTGTGGTCAAACTCAGAGAATTCATGGGATAACTTACCTGTTCCAGCACTTGAAGGCTATTACCAATATCAAAATGCAGCAGCAGTGTTACAGGTGATTAGCTTGTTAATACAGCAAGGATTTTCAATTTCTGAACAACAGATAAAAACAGGGTTATCAACAGTTAAACTAGCGGGTAGATTTCAACGGATCGCAGGTGATATAGAACAAATATTAGATGTCACCCACAATGAACAGGGCGCTCGGAACTTAGCTAAGCTTTTGCAAGAAATTCCTACAACAGGTCGCACTTTGGCTGTAATAGGAATGTTAAAAGATAAAGATGCAACAAAGGTTGCTTCTGTATTGAACGCATCGATCGATATGTGGTTTGCTGCTGGTTTGGGTGGAAGTCGAGGTATGACATCTGAGCAGTTATCAGAGCAACTTCATCAACATATTGATCTGAGCCAGATAAAACAATCTGACACGGTAGAACTTGCCCACAAGCAAGCTTGGGACTATGCCGAGAAGGGTGATCGCATACTTATCTTTGGCTCATTTCATACCGTTGAAGCAGTTTTAAGATTAAATTAACAAATACATTTGAGAACCATTATGTCTGAACAAATACATCAAGTAGCTATCGTCGGTGGTGGCGTATGTGGCACGGCACTATTATATTTATTAGCTGAATATTCTGATGTGGATGATGTTGTACTGATCGAAAAATATGATGGTGTTGCTAAAGTTAATTCACATGGTCGAAACAATAGCCAAACATTACACTGCGGTGATATTGAAACGAACTATACTTTGGAAAAAGCGAGCAAAGTAAAGTCAGCAGCTGAGATGATCGTTAATTACACTGAAAAGCTAGAGAATCGTGAGCAGGTGATTTTTAAATATCCTAAAATGGTTATAGCTGTTGGTGAAAGTGAATGTCAACGCTTACGCGAGAGATTTGAACTCTTTAAAGAACGCTTTTCAACAATGCAATTATTGGAAAAAGAAGCGATTGCTGAAGTTGAACCTAATGTTGTCATGATTGATGGCCAATTACGCCCTGAACCTTGTATAGCACTTGCTGTTTTAGATGAATATAGTGCAGTGGATTTTAATCAGTTAGCTGAGTCATTTGTTACTCAATCTTTACAGACCGATAAAGCGTTAACACTTAGTTTCAATACCCATGTTGAAGAAATTATTCATCGAGATGGAATTTTCCATATCAATACGGATGATCGTAGTATCAAAGCAAAAGCAGTGGTGGTATCAGCCGGCGGACATAGTTTACTACTTGCACAACAAATGGGGCATGGCTTAGAGTTTTCTTGTTTACCAGTAGCTGGTAGTTTTTATTTCACACCTAAGGTGCTTAACGGTAAAGTATATACTGTTCAAAATGATAATTTACCCTTTGCAGCAGTGCATGGGGACCCTGATGTATTAGTGGAAGGAAAAACTCGATTTGGCCCAACGGCTTTATTGTTACCTTTATTAGAGCGCTACAATATAAGTACATTTTTTGAGTTTTTACGAGTTTTAAGACTAGATACTAATGTACTAAAGGTTTTCTGGGACTTGTTCAAAGTCAGTGATATTCGTAACTATATTTTGAAAAATTTCTTATTTGAAGTGCCAGGCCTTCGCTGCTGGTTATTTTTGAAAGACGCTAAAAAGATCGTACCATCACTTAAATTAAAAGATATTGAATTCGCCAAAGGATTCGGTGGTGTTCGCCCACAATTGATTGATAAAAAGCAGTCAAAATTAATGATGGGAGAAGCAAAAATAAATCCAGGTAACGGCATTATTTTTAATATGACGCCTTCACCTGGTGCAAGTAGTTGTTTGGCTAATGCAGAGTTAGATATGCGTTTAATTGTCGGATATTTAGGTGGGAAAATTGATGAGCAAAAACTACAGCAAGGTCTACATAAATAATCTGGCTCAGATATTGCCTTTAAACACTTATCTACACTCAATATCTAGAGTGAAATAAGCGTAATAGCTTGTTTAGAATAACTTATTAGAGGATTGCAATATGGCTCTTAACCATGTGGCGGGTAACAGCAATAGCGGCAAGATTGATCAAAATCGGCAAATATTTACTTTTTTTGTCGAGGATATGATGTTTGGCTTAGATGTCGAAAATGTGCTGATGCTTGGACAAGATGTTAATGATATCCAAGGGATTCCTATTGAAGAACGTGGATTTTGTGGTGTGACTAAGTTCCAAGGTACTATTGTCCCAGTATTAGACTTTGCACACCGCCTGGGGATCCCGTCAGGAATGGATGCTAAAACGGAGCTACTTAATATTCTGACTCAGCGTGAGCAGGATCATATTGAGTGGCTTCATGAGTTAGAAAACACAATTAGAACAGGGGCGGCATTCACTAAAGCTATTGACCCAAAGGAATGTGCTTTTGGAAAGTGGTTTAGTAAATTTGAAACACGAGATGAGACGCTACAAGAATTATTACCTAAGTTCGAAGAGCCACATGCTGCTATCCATGCTTTAGCTGATAAGTTGATTTCCCTGCGAGATAATAATAAAGAAGCAGAAGCCTTAGAAATCTTAGCTCATACTCGAATAACAACATTACGTCGACTTCGTGCTTTGTTCTCACGAGCAAAAGATCAAATAAGTAGCGGTATGAGACAAGTTTTATTATTTGTAACCTTAGATGGTAAAACACCCCGTTATGCATTAATGATTGATGAAATTAATGATGTAATGAATTTTTCCCCTGCAGATTTCCAATCAAGTCGTAGTGGGGCTCTTGGACTGATTCATAAAATTGAACACGTTCTTGAAGGGATATATACTCGTAAGGGTGAACCTGACTGTTTATATTTTGATATAAATAAAATGACTGATATTGACGAGCTAATGAAAAAATACGCTTAGTTGTAAATTATCTTAGTCTAACAAGGCCACTGTAAAAGGTGGCCTTTTTGTGTGTACTAACGGGCTGAATTAATGAAATCATCACCTTACATTACCGTTCATGGCATGGCTCGCCTGAATGAAGAGCTTGAGCAGATATGGATCCGCCGTCGAGAAGTGGTTAAAGCGTTGTCAGCAGCAGCGGCAGAAGGAGATCGTTCAGAAAATGCTGAATACATTTATCGAAAAAAGGAATTACGGGGCTTAGATCGCAGAATTAGATACTTACAAAAACGTATGCCTGATTTACGTGTAGTGTCTGAGCAACCTAATGAGTGCCATAAGATATTTTTTGCTGCATGGATAAAATTAGAAAATGAGCAGGCTGAAGAAGTTGAATATAGGATTGTAGGACCGGATGAGATAGATCATCAAAAAGAAAATATCAGTCTTGATTCACCTTTAGCACAAGCATTATTAGGTAAAGAGGTTGATGATGAAGTGACAATTCAAGTGCAAGATGGCAAAAAGAAATATTTTATTATTGCCATTAGGTATCAGTAAAAATTTGACTAACTACCTGTAGTCATTTTATATATATCGTCACTCCCGCATGTTTTAAGCGGGAGTCTAGTCTAGTGCTGCTTAAAGTAG
>Ga0209495_1000492_pt1 | contig 30715 bp, 25 predicted proteins | sample EN1Hudsemesocosm_FD_184629 | JGI IMG/M metagenome (GOLD analysis project Ga0209495, IMG submission 184629) | Methane-oxidizing microbial communities from mesocosms in the Hudson Canyon - EN1E Hudson Canyon (SPAdes) (version 2) | ecosystem: Environmental > Aquatic > Marine > Cold seeps | place... | reverse complement strand
ACAGTGAGCTAACGCTACGGCCAGATGTGTATCGAATAGCCCAACTGAAGAATACAACTGAAAAAACGGTAACAAAAACACCGCTGGCGGTGCCATACGGTTACTCAACAACCAAAAAAACAAATGTTTATCACCCACAAATTTATAACGACTAAAAGCATACGCTGCGGGTAGCGAAACCAGCAAGGTGATCACCAAATTCATGGCAACATAGGTCATAGAATTCACATATCCCATATACCAACTCGCATCAGTAAAGATGGTGATGTAATTATTAAGCGTAAAGTCTGTTGGCCATAATGTTAACTGCCCTAAGATTTCATCATTGGTTTTAAACGACATATTTAGCAACCAATAGATAGGTAACAACACAAATATGAGATACATGAACATGCCCAAGTTGCGTTTACTTATCATGTTTGTTGCCATTATCAGACTTTTCCATATGTGTAATTGTGGTAAAAAACACCCAAGACACCAGCAACACAATTAAGAAATACACCAGAGAAAATGCTGCAGCTGGGCCAATGTCAAACTGCCCAATGGCCATTTGGGTCAGGGTTTGGCTCAAGAAGGTGGTAGAGGTGCCTGGGCCGCCGCCAGTTAACACAAAGGGTTCGGTGTAAATCATAAAACTGTCCATAAAGCGCAGCAACACGCCTATCACCAACACATTCTTTAAGCGTGGTAACTGGATATACCGAAATACTGCCCAAGGTGAGGCACGATCTATTTTAGCCGCTTGATAATAGGCATCAGGAATAGCCCGCAAGCCGGAATAACATAATAAGGCAACCAACGAGGTCCAATGCCACACATCCATCAGTAATACAGTCAACCATGCATCAAGCGAATTGGAGGTGTAGTTATAGTCGACGCCAAGATTGTTCAATGTCCAACCAAATAATCCAATATCGCCTCTGGCAAATACTTGCCAAATGGTACCCACTACATTCCAAGGAATAAGTAACGGCAAGGCCAATAAGATAAGTACCGCTGACGCCTGCCAACCGCGGGTGGGCATCATTAATGCCACTGCGATCCCTAAGGGTATTTCTATTAATAGAACCGAAAGTGAAAAGCCAAACTGACGCAGTAAAGAATCGTGCAAGCGCGTATCTCTTAATACTTCTTGATACCACTCCACTCCAACAAAATAGGCAGTATTTTGGTCAAAAATATCTTGTAGTGAATAGTTCACCACTGTCATCAACGGAATAATGGCTGAAAATGCCACCAGCAAAAACATTGGCAACACTAACCACCATGCTTTGTTGTTGGGTATCTTATTCATGGTTCTTTTCCATACTTTGGCCCCCGTCATCCATTGCCGGCTCACCCACTAAATATTCATCCACATACAACTTTAACCATTTACTCGGGAAAACCAAGTGCACTTGTGCACCACTAAACTGCATTTTTTCAGCCACGCGAACCTGCATTTCTAAGCCATTAAAGTCGATAACCACCAGTTGATAGCTGCCTAAATGCTGCACTGATAAAACACTCACAGCAAAACTATTACTCTCTGGTCTTGCACTTAATTCAACAAACTCTGGACGGATACCCAACTTTAGATTTTGTGAACTAGTGTTCTGCAAAGCGACTTGCTGTTGTTGGCTAATGTTAAGTTGCATATCTTTGTAATACACACCTGCTTGGCTTTTTGTAATCGGAATAAAGTTCATGCCTGGACTACCAATAAAATATCCCACAAAGGTGTGATTAGGTCGTTCAAATAACTCTTGAGGTGTACCAAACTGCACAATTTTACCTTGATACATTAAGGCTATTTCATCCGCAAAAGTGGCCGCTTCAAGCTGATCGTGGGTCACGTACAACATAGTGATATTCAACTGCTCGTGGATTTGTTTAAGCTTGCGCCTGAGTTTCCACTTAAGGTTGGGGTCAATCACTGTGAGGGGTTCGTCAAACAAGATGGCTGATACATCTTCGCGCACTAAGCCACGGGCCATGGATACTTTTTGTTTCTGATCTGCACTTAGGTTTTTGGCTTTTTTATTGAGAGAATCGGTTAACTCAAGTAGGTCTGCTATTTCGGCTACTTTGTCTTTTATTTGTGCTTTGGGCAGCTTGATATTTTTAAGAGGGAAGGCCAAATTCTCTGCCACTGTCATAGCATCGTATACCACAGGAAATTGGAATACCTGCGCGATATTGCGCTGCTCTGGGCTGAAAGAGTTCACTACTTGCTCATCAAATAACACCTCTCCCTCAGACGGATTAATTAAACCCGAAATAATATTCAACAGAGTAGACTTTCCGCATCCAGAAGGTCCTAACAATGCATAAGCACCACCTTGTTTCCACACATGGTCTAACGCTTGAATTGCATAGTCCTGCGATTTTGTAGGATTAGTTAGGTAACTATGCGCTAGACCTTTTAGGGTAATAGTGGCCATTACAATTCTCGCTCAATATGAGTGTCAGGCCAACGTAGTGCTTTACCGTTTAGATCAAATACAAACAGATCTTCCAAAGGTAAAAAGATCTCAAGTTCACTGCCCGTCCTAAAGCTCATAATAGACAATATGTGCACAATCCAATTCAAACCTTTTTGAGCTGAATCCACACTGGTTTCAACATGCAAATAGGTTTCAGAAGCGCTGATTTCTGCTAAATCCACCTTCGATGCTAAGACAATTGAAGTCAGATCGTTAGATTGCAAAGAAATATGATTCGGTCGGATAGCAAACTGATACTCACCGTTTGGCAAATCTGCTAGATGATCGGCACTGGCCAAACTAATAGGCTGTTGAAGTTGCATAACGCCATTGGTAACACTGGCAGAAAAAACGTTTAAAGGGGGTTCATTATATAAATCAGCCGCATCTAAGTTTATCGGTTTAGCAAACTGTTGTTTGGCTGAGCCAGTCTGTAAAACGTTACCTTGATGGAGTAAAGTCGTTGTGCCACCTAAGGCTAAGGCTTCATGGGCCTCGGTGGTAGCATAAATAGCAATGGTTTCTCGGGTTTTGAACAAGGCTTTTAATTCGCTGCGTAACTCTTCTCGGAGTTTGTAGTCCAAATTCACCAGAGGTTCGTCGAATAAGACTATGCCAGCGTCTTTAACTAATGCTCTGGCCATGGCGCAACGTTGTTGTTGACCTCCCGACAGCTCTAAAGGTAATCGTTGCAGATACTCGCCAATATGCAACATTTCAGCTGTTTGTTTGACCCGTTTTGTAATTTCATCGGCAGAGACTTTAGCCAGTTTTAACGGAGAAGCAATGTTTTCCCAAACGGTTAAGTGGGGGTAATTAATAAACTGTTGATAGACCATAGACAGGCCCCGTTTTTGCACTGCGAAGCCAGTTACATCTTGCCCGTTGTAAACAACCTTTCCACTACTAGGTTTGTCTAAACCGGCGAGTACTCGAAGTAGCGATGTTTTGCCCGCCAATGTCCGGCCTAACAACACGTTGAAAGAACCAGCTTCAAATGTAAGTGAAATATTATTCAGGTAGGTTTGCTGTTCCATTAGCAAACTAACATCTTGTAATTCTAACGCCAACAGATACCCCACCACTTCATTTGAATGAGCAAAAACATAACATGTTCATTGCCGTAACAGATTGTTTTTTATTGATAGATACTCATAACATTTCAATAAATGCATCGACAAATCGTTGTGGCGAGTCGGCGTCCATATTGAAATACAACGAAGGTTCTATTAGCTCTATTTCGATGACCACAAACTCTTTTTTGTGTCGTACTAAGTCTATCCGCGCATACAGTACGTCTTCTGGTAATGCCGCTAAGCTGTGTCTTGCTGTAGTTAACATATCTTCGCAGGGCTGAATAGAACTGAGTCTTCCGCCGTGCTCTTCCTGCACTCTAAAATCACCTGATTCAGGTTGCTTTAAAATACTATGGCTGTAATGCCCTGCAAAATAAAACAGTGAATACTCACCTTCATCAACAATCCCATTTAAAAATGGCTGCAGCATAAATTCACGGCTAGCAAAAATAGCTTTTAGGTCATCGGCTTGTTGCACAAGACTTTCTGGGGTCAATCTATAAGTATGATCAGCGTTAGCGCTTATTAAAGGTTTGATGACTAATTGTGGCGAGTCAAAATAGTCAAAACCGGCTTGAATTTCACTTAACGAAAAAGAATCAAACCAAAGAGTAGGCACAATGTTGATGCCTTGGTTTTGCAAATCCTTTAAGTAGCTTTTACTGATATTCCACTCGACGATTTTCAAACTATTTTGCAGTTGAGCAGAAGACGCCTCAATACGTTGTAAACAGGCCATAAATCCTTCTACATCATCCTGATAATCCCAAGTAGTGCGGATGACTACAGCATCATAATTATTCCAATCAACATCAGGCTTTCGCCAAGACACCTCTTCGGCTAACCAGCCCACTGTTTTTAACGGTTCAAATAACATTTGGTCATATGAAAAAAAGTCTTCAAGACTGTCCATGGATAAAAATGCACAACGTTTCATAAGTTTATTCATTGCTGATAATTGAATGGAGTTCACTATAGTTAATTCGGCATTTATTTACACTAGAGTTTGCAGATCTTTTAATTAACCATAGGAATTTAAAAGTCACATATTTTTACAAATGAACTTATGTATCTTTGTTGTCCTAAGTTACTATATAGCAATGAAAAATTGTGGTGAGGGCAAAATGAAATGAAGAACAAATGGTTTAAAGGAATATTTCCCGTAGTGATACTGGCTATTGGTTTCGGCGGCATGACTGCAATTAAGGCTTCAGGTGAAGAAGACGAAGAGAAAAAACCGGTAGACACTCGCCCCACGGTAAAAATTGAAACAGCCATAGCTGAAGATTACCAAGTTAGAATCACTAGCTATGGTGAGGTTAAACCTCTTGAAAGTACTATGGTTTCTGCTCAAATATCAGGCGAAGTACTTAGCTGGCATCCTAACTTCGTGCCCGGTGGTTTAGTTTTACGTGGCGACACCTTGTTTACTATTGAGCTAGTCACTTACGAAGCCGCCTTTTTACAAGCCGAAGCTGACCTTAGTTTAGCTAAAGCCAACCTAATTGAAGAACAGGCCAGAGCAGAAGTAGCTGAACGTGAAGCAAAGGGCAGCAAAGTATCTGACTTATATTTACGTAAACCACAGATGTTAAGCGCCCAAGCATCAGTAAAATCAGCTCAAGCTAGATTAAAAATAGCCCAACGAGATTTAGATAATGGCGTGATAAAAGCACCATACGATGCTTTGGTAGTTAGCCGTGATTTAGGCGTTGGACAATACGTTAATAAAGGAGCTCAAGTAGGTGAGCTGTATAACATTGAATCTGCAGAAGTATCTTTCCCCATTGCAGGCTTTGACAGAGAATTTTTACCCAGTGATATTACCCAACAAGTAGCCACTATTAGTACCAAAGGTTATAACCCGATTAATCGCGAAGGCAAGGTTGTCCGTGATTTAGGCATTATTGACCAAAGTACACGCATGAGTCAGCTAATTGTCAGAATCGAAGACCCTTACAGCTTAAAATCATCTCTACCTCCGCTTAAATTTGGCCATTATGTAGAAGTAGGATTCGCCGGAAAAACTCTTAATAATGTGTATCGTTTACCCCAAGAATTAGTCAACAATCGAATTATTTGGTTGTTAGACGATGAACAACAGATGCAACCTCAACGAGTTGAAATCTTGCGGGAAGAAGGCGCATATTTTTTGATCAGCGAAGGTTTGCAAAACCAAGATACGTTAGTGACTACTCTGCCTGAATATCCGCAGAAAGGCATGAAGGTTAAAGTTGCCAAGCCGCAAGAAGATTTAGTCGTTAATAAATCACTATAAGGACACCATTATGTCTACTGAAAATACAGACAGTCCAGCGACTGAATCACAGATCGCCGAGCCTAAGCAAACTGGTATTATTGCGTTTTTTGCGAATAACTCGGTAGTGGCTAACTTAATGATGATGTTTATCATCATAATGGGCCTTTTTAGTTATTTTACGATTCAACGGCAAATGTTTCCTAACATTGAAATTAACTATATCAATGTTAGTGCTGTATATCGCGGTGCATCACCACAAGAAATTGAAGAAAGCATCTTAATCAAAATTGAAGAATCGATTAAAGATATCACCGAGATTAAAAAAGCCACCTCTCGAGCGTTTCGAGGCAATGGCCGGATTACCTTAGAAATCCATAAAGATAAAGAACTCACCGGAGTACTCGACAAAGTCAAAGCGAGGGTAGACAGCATTGCTACCTTTCCTGCTGATATGGAGCCTCCAACCATCTCGCAAATCGAGTTTAGGCAAGATGTGATTGAAATGTCACTTGTAGGTGACTTGCCTCTTAGCGATCTAAAACCCATAGCCAAACAAATTGAAGACGAACTTTTACAACTTAATAACGTGTCGCTGGTGTCGCTTGATGCACCACAAGATGAAATTGCGATTGAAATCAACCCTGAAACCTTACGTAAATATAACTTAACCATTGCAGATGTGACTCTAGCTATAAGAAGTTATTCGGCTAATATTTCAGCCGGCCAGTTACGCACAGATTCAGGCATTATTGCAGTACGGGTTGAAAATCAACTCTACAAAGGTGACGAATTTAGACGTATTCCAATTAAAATTGGGGCAAATGGTGCCAAAGTATTGCTCGAAGACGTGGCTAAAATACATGACGGCTTTACCGAGGGTGAGCGTTATTTCAAATACTCAGGTGAAAATGCGATATTTTTATCGGTAAAAGCCACCAAAGATCAAAACACCGTACCAGTAGCTGAATCTGTCAAAGCCTATATAGAACAACGTAATAAAACCCTGCCAACAGGTTTGCAAATTAAAACCTTAGTCGACATGACCTTTTACCTGAACGGTCGCCTAGATATGATGTTAAAAAACCTGTTTCAAGGGGCTTTTTTAGTGGCCTTGCTACTGACTATATTCTTAAGATTTAGATTGGCATTTTGGGTAATGGTTGGTTTGCCTGTTTGTTTCTTGGGGGCAATGATGATGATGCCAGTGTTTGGTATCACCATTAATATATTATCTTTATTCGCCTTCATTATGGTGTTGGGAATTGTGGTGGACGATGCCATTGTCATAGGCGAAAGCGCTTACTCTGAGATAGAGGAAAAAGGTGGCGGAGTGGAAAGCGTAGTCCGCGGTGCCAAGCGTGTAGCAACACCTGCGACTTTTGGCGTATTAACTACCATTGCGGTATTTGCTCCAACACTGTTTTCAACCGGCCCAGAGGGCGCATTTTTCGTCAATATCTCCGCTGTAGTGATTTTGTGTTTAATATTTAGCTTAATTGAATCAAAGTTAATCTTGCCTGCTCATCTGGCGCACATGAAATTCACTCCAATCAAAGAAAGTAGCTGGCGTGCACGTTTTAACAAAGGATTTTTTAGTTTTGTTAATGGCCCATACAAAAACTTCATCAGTCGCTGCATTGAGTGGCGCTGGTTAGTATTGACTGCCTTTATTGCAATGCTGTTAATTAGCATTGGTTTGATCCAAGGCAATCAGGTACGCATGATCCCCTCTCCCAAAGTGCCCCATGACTTTCCAGGCATCAATATTTCGATGAATGAGAATGTGTCGGATATGTCTACCATAGATGCGCTTAAAACCATTGAGTCTACAATTTTAGCGGTAGATAAAAAGATTATTGAAGAATACGGTAGCAGCATGATGAAAGACATTATGGTGTTTAATACCGGTCGTACCGACGGACGAATTGTGGTTCCCTTGGTAGACGAAGAAAAACGTCATTTTGATGCTTTTGAGTTAGCCAGACGATGGCGCGAAGAGTTGCCAATTATTCCTGGCCTCAAATCTATTACTATTCAAGACGATTTGATGGGCGGCGGAAACGATGGCGGCGAATTTGGCTTTATGTTGTTTGGCGCCGATATTAATATGCTGAATGCTGCCGGACGGGAATTTATATCTATGTTGCAGCAGCAAAAAGGCTTATTTGATATCAGTTCGACTATCGATCCTGCCAGTAAAGAAATTCAAATTGAATTATTGCCTGTGGCTTATGACTTAGGTCTGAATTTATCTAGTATCGCCAGCCAAGTAGGCGCAAGTTTCTTTGGTGGTGAAGCACAACGTGTTATTCGAGATGGTGAAGAAGTACGTGTGATGGTCCGCTACCCCAAACTTACCCGCGAACGCTTTGCTGAACTAAAATACGCTGTAATCACCACTCCATCTGGGCAAGAAGTGATGTTAGGCGATGTAGTGGCATTAACCGAAACACCTGGCATTAATTATATTCGCCGTGAAGAAGGTTATCGTAGTGTGTATGTGTATGGTTCAATCGATGAAGAACAAGTAGAGCCAAACGAAGTCATCAAAGAAGTTGAAGAAAATCTTCTACCTCAGCTACAGTCTAATTTTCCTGGAGTAAAATCAGAGCTGGGCGGTAATATTGAAGAACAACAAGCTCAACAAAGTCAGCAATTTACCTTCCTTATTACCGGTATGTTAATTGTCTTTATCTTGCTGGCCGCACCGTTAAAAAGTTACGGACAACCGTTGATAATCATGTCGGTCATTCCTTTTAGTTTAACTGGCGCTATTTGGGGGCATTATTTCTTCGGTATAGACATGAGCATGATGTCGTTCTTTGGGCTCATCGCGGCTGCAGGGGTCGTGATAAACGACAGTCTGGTGATGACCGACTTTGTTAATCAAAGGCGCAAGCAAGGGCATGCGATTATAGCCGCGGTAACTGAAGCGGGTTGCGCAAGGTTTAGAGCGATTACTCTGACCTCTATCACGACTTTTGCGGGTGTATTACCTATAATGTTTGAAACTAGCTTGCAAGCCAGAATCATCGTACCTATGGCTGTGGCTTTAGGGTTTGCGGTACTTTACGCAACTTTGGTGACATTGGTACTCGTTCCTTGTTTATACATGATATTAGAAGATCTTAAATCAGGGTTTATAAAATTCTTTGGACTTTTTGGGAAAGTGTTTAAGCGTAAGAAAGCGCAAGCAATAGATACAACTCCCTCAAAAGCCTAGGTTCTATAACACTTGAAAAAGCGCTGATTTCAGCGCTTTTTTTGTTTTATTAAAGACAATAGCGCTAGGCGTCACCAAAGAGTAGTGACTCCTATATTTGAAATAGAATGAGTATTTCCTAACTCTCATCGAGAATAAATATGAAAATTGCTGCTGATTTTACTAAAAGAGAAATAGTACACAGTGCCAACATGCCATGGCTAGACTCGCCAATGGCAGGTGTGGCTAGAAGGCCATTAGATAGAGTAGGAGAAGAAGTAGCACGGGCAACAACAGTAGTGCGTTACGCACCAGGTAGCCAATTTTCACCCCATGTACATACCGGCGGAGAAGAGTTTGTTGTACTTGAAGGTGTATTTCAAGACGAACACGGCGATTATCCCGTAGGCTCATATGTGCGTAACCCACCTCAATCTAGCCATACCCCAGGTTCAGAAGCGGGATGTGTGATTTTAGTAAAGTTATGGCAATTCCAACCTGAAGACAGAACACCCGTACGTTTAAATATTAGAGAATTAGCGGCAGTAACTAAACCTGACGATACAGGTGTTTCAGTTGTTCCATTATTTAAAGATAAACACGAACAAGTTTCTGTTATTCAGATGAAACCCAATACGAATTTGGAATTAAGCCCAGAAGGTGGCGCAGAACTTTTTGTTTTACAAGGCAGTGTAAAAGAACAGCAAGACTCACTCATAAAACACAGTTGGTTACGCGCCCCAATCGGTTATTCGGTATGCCTAAACACTGATGAGTTAGGCGCTGAAATCTGGCTTAAAACGGGCCACTTAACCGATGTAGATCAGCAAATACGAAGAGTGCTTGAAACACGTTGAATAGGCATTAAATGCCTATTCCGTTGTTTTAAAGTGTGCTTTTTGTATTAAAAATCAATGAATAATTATAATGTTTGTCATCCAACAAATATTCTTTGTGGGTACTCGGACTCCAAGAGTCATCACCGCCCACTCCCATATGTTGGTGGTCAATATGTACATGAACCACATCATCTGCTACCAACTCATGGCGGTGTTTAGCAGCCGCTAGCTGGCTCTGCGAATATTCGCTTGCTGCAAATAAAAACTCACCAGCAACCCGCAACTCACCGATTTCAAGCAATTTACAATCACTGCGCAAACCGTTATCTGTAGGGAAAATATAAGGTGTATGCAATTCGTTTATAGTCAAACTGTACTCACCAAAGCGGGCCGACGATTTTCGGTCTGGATAGTTTTCAAATGGTCCTAAACCTAACCATTTAGCATGCAGATCATTTTGTTTTGCTATGGCTAAACTGATCCCCACTCGAGGCAAAGGGGGTAAGTTTTCACTTAAAAGTACAGCAACATTAACCTTTACTGCACCGCTATTATTGATGGTATAAATCCATTCGGTTTGACAGCATAACTCGCCGTTATATTCGTAGTCGAAAACACAAGTAATACGCACATCAACCTTTGAAGATAGAGCATCAATCTGGCGGCACCTGCGTTGCCAATTGCCTAATCCAGCGGTTATCCAGCGAGCTTCCCATGCATTGGGATCAAGGTTATCAACTTCACTTACACCAATATCATTATCCAGAGGCGCTCGATAAAAATTATCAACCAGAGGGCTAGCTATGACTTGTTTATTGTCTTGCAGCCAATTTTCGAGCAGTCCTGTTTTACGATCAAATACCAGTTCTAAGCCAGCTCCTTGAATAATAAAGGTTTGGTCATTTTCATTTAGGCTAAGGGTAGCTTGGGCACTTGGTTTTGCAAAACTGTGACTAGTTAAGCTTTGCTTGTTTACTAATGAAAACTGCTCTGTGGCCATTACATGACCAGCTTCTGCAAAGCTACAATTCACAGCCAGTTCTACTTCTACGTTTAAGTGATATTGTGCGCCCTGCTCAAATTGGGTAGTAGGTTTAATAGTTACGTTCACTTCGTTTTGCGGCGCAATGTTCAGAGGAAAATCACCTTTTTCAACTTCGCTACCATTTTGTAAAAGTCTCCAAACCAGTTTTTCATTGTCTGTGCTTCTAAACAAATTATCGCTAAAAATAGAAAGTGAATATTCATTCTGGTTAGAGTTTGGCGCGAGTGTAAAAGACAACTGTTGTTGGCTATATTTCGCTTCAAACAAACTCGGATGCGCAGTACGGTCGGGGAATAGCAGACCATTAATACAAAACTGACGATCATTCACTGTATCGCCAAAGTCACCGCCATAGGCCCAATAATGTCTACCGTTTTCATCTGTTTTTGATAAACCTTGGTCAACCCAATCCCAAATGAAGCCCCCTTGCAGGCGCGGGTATTCTTTAAAGGCTTGCCAATAATCGTCAAAACTACCCAGGCTATTTCCCATTGCATGGGCATATTCACATAAAATTAGAGGTCGAGTTTCACCGGGTAAACTAAGCCATTTTTTAATTGAATATTTAGGCACCGCCTCGTCTTCAACATCTGTATCCACTCGCGAATACATAGGGCAAATTATGTCGGTAGCTGCGGTGTTAGCCCCACCTCCTTCGTATTGCACAGGCCGTGACGGATCAAAACTTTTTGACCAACCGTACATAGCATCGTGATTTGCACCATGTCCACACTCATTGCCTAATGACCAAATAATGATAGAAGCATGGTTTTTATCCCGTTCGACCATTTGTGTGTAACGTGACATAAACGCCCCCGCCCACTTTGGGTCAGATGCTAATCGGCCCATAGGAAACATACCGTGTGTTTCTATGTTGGCTTCATCCACCACATAAAGCCCTAATTCATCACATAACTCATACCAACGTGGATGATTTGGATAGTGAGCGGTGCGCACGGCATTAAAATTATTTTGTTTCATCAGCTTAATATCGGTAATCATGTCTGATTCGCATACCGCATGACCATTTTCTGGATGATGTTCGTGTCGATTAACGCCGCGTATCAATAGCGGCTTGCCATTTACGCATAATTGACCTTGGATAATCTCGACCTTTCTAAAGCCAATATCATAACCTTCTACATCAACAGTATTGCCTAGCTCATCTTGCAGGCTTACCACACAGCGATATAAATGGGGCGTTTCTGCAGTCCACTTTCTAGGATTTTCAATTTCCAGACTATGGAATACCACATCATGCCAACCACCTTTCTCATCTACTCTTTTATTGTTTGTGCTTTGAGTTTGGGGTTCACTGACCGCAGTCTCACCATCAAATACTTGAATACAAACTTTGTAATTTTCGGGCGCGTTAACAGTAGTTTTGACTGCCAAAGTAGCATCCCGATAACAAGCATCTAAGTCAGGGGTAATAAATACGTCGCGAATGTGTTCTTGAGGTTTAGTCAGCAAAACCACATCGCGGAATATGCCGCTTAACCACCACATGTCTTGGTCTTCAAGGTAACTGCCATCACTCCAACGAATCACCATAACAGCGATTCGGTTTTTACCCGCTAGCAAAAATGGCTGTAAATCAAACTCGCTTGGCAGGCGGCTGTCTTGTGAATACCCAACCCATTGGCCGTTGCACCACAAATGAAACGCCGAATTAACCCCATCAAAAATTATATGGTTACGCTGACTGAGTTGCTCTTGAGTGATATTGAATTCAGTTCGATAACAACCTGTTGGATTATCATTTGGCACAAAAGGTGGGTTGACCGCAAATGGATACTTAACGTTGCAATAAATGGGCTTATCAAAACCTTGAAGTTGCCAATTTGAAGGCACTGGAATTGTCTCCCAATTGTTATAAATTTGCTCATCTAGAAATGACTCGTCAACCTCTTCTGGCTTATCAAATAACTTAAACTGCCAATCACCGTTGAGTAGTTGCCTTTGAGGATTTTGTTTTTGACGGGCATCACTAATACTTTTAAAACCATTAAGTGGGCTATGAGCTCTGAGTGTATTGATTTGGGTAGTTAAGGGGGTTTCCCAATCGCGGCGCTGAATAATGTGATCGAATGACGTCATGGTATTTCCCGTAGGCATGTAATATAAAAATATTAGGGTTGGCTTATGTTACCTAATATAGCTAAAACCCTGTATTTAGATTATGCTTAAAACTATCTTATTTTTATCCAAAACTATCATTTTATATCATGACTCATCATATCAAAGACATCCTAGATATTGGCCCAAACTGTTATGAACGTTTCATAGATTCAGAGGTGTTAGCTGAAATAAAACCTCTGGAAATCACCTTAGCTGGGTGTTCCAACTTATCAGGAAGATATTCTGTAGGACGCACTGCGCCTCTTGAACATACGCTATTTTATACCATTAAGGGGCAAGGCAAGTTAACCACTATAGACAAAGAAATCCCTTTGCTAACAAATACCTTAGCTATTTTGCCAACTAAGCAGAGTTTTGAAGTAAGTATTGACGCAGATCAATGGGATATCATTTGGCTAAACCTCGCTAATACAAAACGTTGGCAACATTTAACTACAGAACCAGCTCGAGTAATAAATAATCAAAAACTCGAACCACTACATTTTGCCATGGAGATTTTATATAGCGAACCGGATGCAACTATGCGCCAAGGTGTTTTCCCCTTAATAAGTCATTATCTCAATGCGGCCTTGCTTGGTAACAATCAAAATAAGACAAATACTCGGCTACATAACTTATTTCAGGATATTGAAAAGCGTCTTCAGTTTGATTGGACGATAGAGGCGATGTGTGACCAGGTGCACTATTCGCCTCCCCATTTGCATCGCTTGTGTCAATCACAATATGGCAAAAGCCCCATACAAAAACTCATTTATATACGAGTCGAGCGCGCCAAAAGTCTCTTACTTAATACCTCTTGGTCTGTTCAACATATAGCTAGCTATGTGGGATACACTTCTATTTTTAATTTTTCGAAAAGCTTCAAAAAAGTGGTTGGAGTATCACCCAGTGAATTTAGGCTGAGTAATACCAGTCAACATAAATAAAACCATTCTAGATAAGCCCCAATCCTATTTTGCAAGTTCAGCTAGAGTCGATTCACACTTCACTAATTGCGACCTAGAGTGTAAATGAGAAATACTATCCACACAGGTTTTAGGGGTGCACTAAATGTTGAATTAAAGATGCGGCTGCTTGGCAGCGCTATGAGGTTAGTTGGCTGTGCTGCGGTGGTTATCATTGGCCAAGTTTGGCGAGAGAATGGACTATCTTCAAAACCAGCAATAGCGATTTCATCCGGCACATTGAGTCCTTGTAAACGCACTGCAAATAACGCCCTGCCGCTATTTCATGGTTACTAATTGAGTTGACGGATCGCCTCGTTAACTTTTAGTAACGTTTCCTTACGGACTGACCCTTAATTATTGGTTACGCGAGACACTGCTTTAAAAGACACACCAGCTAATTCGGCCGCATCTTTAATGGTAGTTTTTGTTTTCATTGTTATATCGAGTACCATTCCTTATATGTAGACGCTGGTACTAACTCTCAAAGTCAACATTAACCCAATAAATTTCAAATACTTAAAAACCCTCGATATTTATCTACGGAGCACAATACGAGTATTTTGTTGATTAAACATACAAGTTTGTTTGTGTTTATTTTGTAAAAAATGTTGCAGAGTTTATTTAATTCATTTAGATTACCCACAAATGACAGCGTTGTCACCTAGTCCAGGTGAACAACATATGCGCTGTCATTATTATTTCTTAATGAATGACAACGCTGTCAATAATAACAAGAGGTACATATCAACATGTCACAGTTTAATAAAATCACCAGGGCTATTAAAGTTGCCTGCCTAGTGGGCACAGCTTTTGGCAGCGTAACTGCTACCTCGGCCTATGCACAAGAATCCGCCAGTGAAGACACTGAAGTCATCCAAGTTAGTGGTATTCGTGGCTCAGTCAAAGCAAACTTAAATGCAAAACGTTTTTCAAATGCCATTGTAGATTCTATATCTGCTGAAGATATCGGAAAATTTCCAGATAAAAACGTTGCCGAAACATTAGCGCGTGTTCCTGGTGTTACTGTAAATAGAGACTTTGGTGAAGGCGAAGGCGTGACTATTCGTGGTTTCTCTCCCTCACAAAACGTGACTTTGCTGAATGGCCAAGCAGTAGGTACCGCACAATGGTTTATCTTGAATCAAACCGGCCGTAACTTTAACTTCGAACTACTAGCATCTGAAATGGTAGGTAAAGTTGATGTCTACAAATCACCTCAAGCGGACATTGAAGAAGGCGGTTTAGGCGGCACAGTAGTAGTGCACACCCGTCGTCCTTTAGATATGGAATCTGGCACAATTGCTGGTTCAGTTGAAGGTCAATATTCTGATGTCCCAGAAAAATGGGATCCTTCAGCTTCAGGTTTATACAGCTGGAATAACGATGATGAAACATTCGGTTTTGTGGTTGCAGCCTCTTTACAAAACAGAACGGTAGAACGTCATTCTCAAGAAAGTGATTTTGGTTGGTTTGGCCCTGGTATTGCCCGAATTGAAGGCGGTCTGTCTGCACCATCAACTGACGGTGTGGGTAACCCAGGAAATGAGAAAGGTTCGTTACCTTGGGGTGTAGGTTCTGCGGTATTTAAACAAGATCGTAAAAGAACGGGCATCGATGCAACCGCTCAATATCGTCCAAATGATAAGTTAGATGTTGCTTTACATTATTTATTCTCTGAATTGCAAGCTGACAACGTGAATTCAAACTTGATTGGTATTCCATTTCGAGGCCTATTTGTTGGTGCTGATAATGCCCGCCCGGGTAGCGTTGAAAATGGCTTTGTTACCGATCTAAACTTTACGGGTAATGCTGCACAACCAGGTTGGGCACCATTTTTAGCTTATGATAATATTTACCGAGATGGCTCTAAAGCACAAACTCAAGTACTCGATTTAGAAATTGATTATCTAATTAGTGATGACGCTAAACTTCATTTACAGTTAGGCACGACTAAAGGTGAGAGTCAGATTAATGATTTCTTTACTGAATTTTTTGCTAGTCCTAATGATTCACGTATAGCCATTGACTTTACCAATCCTAATCCAAGCAGCCATGGTGCCGCAATTGACTTTACGGGTGCTAACCCATGGTTAAGCAATCCAGGTGATGAGTTTCCATTAGCAGCTGTTTTCGATCAAGAACAACAAACTGAAGATAAAGAAACCTATTTACAAGCAGACCTTACATTGGATGTTGAACTAGGTGCGATTGAATCACTTAAATTCGGAGCTAAGTTAAAAGACCGCGAATTTGGTCAATACCGTATTCGTGATGATATTGGTGGAGCATCTAGTTTTGGCACTGCTGCAGATTTCTGGTCAGGCGAAATGTTAAATCCGAGTCACTCTGGAAACTCATTAGCTTCACAAAGTTACTTTGCGCCAGATAGAGCGTTGATGCAATCATACTTTGATGCATTACCAGAGTGTAATACCTCACCCGCTGGTGCATGCAGAAACTCTGGCGTAGTTCAGCATTTAGCTAACTTTACCATCGAAGAAACCATCACCAATTTATATGCCATGGCTAATTTTAGTGGCGACGGTTTCCGCGGTAATGTTGGTTTGCGTTATACAAAAACTGATTCAGATACGTCTGGTTTTGATGCTGCTGGTAACGCATTAGCCTTTGAAAATGACTATGACCAATTATTGCCTAGCATTAACGTTGCGTATGACGTGACTGACGATGTGGTTTTACGTATGTCAGCGGCTAAAGTGTTAACTCGTCCTTCTCCGTTTAGTTTGGCGCCTGCTTTTAACCTCACACCTGAAACTGGAAGAGGTAATGCAGGTAACCCAGATTTATTACCAGTAAAAGCTAATCAGTATGACCTTGGTCTAGAATGGTATTTTGATGACGCATCTTTAGTCTCATTGACTTGGTTTAAGAAAGATATTTCAGACTTTATCTTCTTAAATACTGTTCAAGCCGAAATTAATGGTGTTAACTTTAACCAATTATCTCGTCCTGAAAATGGTGGAAACACCGATTATGAAGGACTAGAGTTCCAAATCACTCATGACTTCGACAATGGTTTTGGTGCATTCTTCAACTATACCTATGTTGATGCAGCACCTGGTAGTATTCAAGAAGCGCAGTTAATACCTGCAGTTTTAGATGCTGATGGAAATGAAACGGTTGCCGCAAGTGCTGCATTAGTAAGCCGTGATGTTGAGTTCCCAGACGTTTCAAAAACAAGCTTCAACATCGGTGGCTTCTATGAAACTGAAAATTACTCTGCCCGTATCGCTTACACATGGCGTGATGAGTACTTTGTTGCCTTGACAGAGTTTGGGCCTCAGTTCCGTGATGATAATGCAAGTCTAGATGCGCAAGTATCCTATGATATTTCAGAAAACATCACGCTTAAAGTAGAAGCGGTTAACTTAACCAATGAAATCTTCAGAAACTTTTTAATTCAAGACGGTAACAATCCTCATCCATCTGATGGAACGAGAGTTATCTCATCTGAAGCAGAAAATGGCCGTCGTTTCTATGTAGGCATGAACTTTAAGTTCTAAAATAGCCAAAATCATTGGAATTGCACGGCGGCGAATGAATATAGCCAACAAACGTGCAGTTTCAAGGATGAAAGGTATAGTTGAAAATACTTGGGGCATAGTTTTATGCTCCAAGTTGTTTTAAGTCTTTGTAATGTTCACTTTGGATGGTTTAGATATGTACCCTAAAAAAATCACCATAGCGGGTGGCGGCACTGCAGGTTGGATGGCAGCAAGTTTATTGCAACATAACTGGCCAAATGTACACATTACACTGGTTGAATCAGAGAACATTGGCACTATTGGTGTGGGTGAAGGTTCAACACCTTATCTTAAAGAATTTTTTAAAAATTTAAGTATTGCTGAGCATGAATGGATGCCTAAATGCAATGCTACTTACAAGTCAGGAATAGAGTTTCCGAATTGGTCTGAAAAACCTGGATATGAGAGCTACTTTCATCCCTTTTTTTCGCACCTTGATATTGAGACAGGTGAATTGTTTTTTGAGAAAGCAAAAGCACAAAAGCAAGGTGTATGCAGCAATGCTCATCCCGACTATTACTTCGTAAATACCCAAATATCCCAAAGGTGCAAAGCGCCAAAAAGCGAAAACCAGCAAAATTTAGACATTGATTATGGTTATCATTTTGATGCAGGTTTACTTGCCAATTTTTTGAAAGAAAGATGTTTGCGACTTGGCTTAGTCAACATTATTGACGATATAACCGGCGTTGAGTTAAAAGCAAACGGCGACATTAGTGCCTTAAATACAAACAAAAGCGGTGCAATAAATGCCGATTTTTTTATAGATTGCACAGGATTCAAAGGATTGCTGATCCAGCAAGCCCTTAACGTTAAGTTTAATTCATTCAAAGACAGTCTTTTTAATGACAGTGCGGTTGCGATCCAAACGCCAAAAGACAGTCAATCACCTATTAAAACCAGTACATGTTCAACCGCATTATCAAGTGGCTGGGCGTGGCAAATACCTCTCGCTAATCGTTATGGCAATGGTTATGTGTATAGCTCTGAGTTTATTAATGCTGATCAGGCCGAACAGGAATTAAAGGAACATCTTAATATTAGTCACCTAGATGACATTCAAGTAAAACATCTAAAGATGAAGGTGGGTCGAGTAGAGAAACACTGGTATAAAAACTGCCTAGCAGTTGGCCTTTCTCAAGGTTTTATTGAACCACTAGAAGCGACAGCTTTAATGCTTGTGCAATTTACAGTAGAAGAGTTCATAAAAGCGTACTCCAATGATCAAGACCACATTGCTCAGCAAAAATCATTCAATGATAATGTCAATCACATGATTGAAGGGGTGCGCGATTACATTGTCACCCATTATAAAGTTAACAGTAAAAGCAATTCCCCGTATTGGAAAAAATGTCGAGAACACGCCACTATTTCGAACAATTTATCAGCGTTACTAAAGGCCTGGGGAGATCCTGAATTATTTGAAGACGAATTAGAAAAACAGCAAGACATACTAGTTTATCTTCGACCCTCTTGGTACGTTATTCTCGCAGGTATGGGTCTATTCCCAGAACAATCACTAAAACAAAACGACTCAGTGACACATCATTCTCAGGCACAAAAACACTGTTTGAATATCGTCAACAAATTGTTTCCCGATCACCGTGAATATTTAAGTCGCCTGTGAAACAACAAACGATTGAATGAAGGTTTAGAATGAAAAATTTAAAAAAACAATTATCAATTGTGTTTCTTGTCGTTGCGCTATTGTCTTGTGGTGGAAGCTCAGAAACCACGCCATCAATAGTAAAAGCGCCCTCCCCTGCAATCCCACCTGTCAGTACTAAGCCGGTACTCACGTTCTCAAACCAGACTAATGCACTCAATATTAAGGTGAATCACAGTAATGCACTTCAGCAATTTTTAACTGAGCCTATGCTGTTTTCTGCAGGAGTCGCGGTGGCGGATTACAACAACGATGGTTATTTGGACATGTATTTTGTGGCAGGTAGTGGAGGTACCAATCAGCTATATCAAAATCAAGGCGACGACACCTTTATTGAAGTCGCAAGTGAAGCCGGAATAGCCATATCAGGCGTTAAAGGCTCAGGGCCAACTTTTGCAGATATTGATGGTGATGGCTGGTTAGATTTATTTGTTGGCGCGGTCGATGATGATCAATATTACCTATTTCAGAATAACAGAAACGGTACTTTTACTGACATAACCACCAGCTCAGGATTGCTAATGACTGCGGCTAATTCAGTATCAAGCACTTTTGGTGATATTGATAATGATGGTGATATTGATATGTTTATCAGTCACTGGGGAAACCCTATTGCTAGTGATAAAAGCTTAGGAATTGTTTGGCGAAATGATACTCATAACTATGTGATTAAGTTTGTTGATATAAGTTCTGAGTTGGGGATGGATACACTTTATCAAGGGCAAATAGTGGATACCTCTTTTGTGCCAAGTTTAAGTGATATTGATAGTGATGGGGACATAGATTTATTACTGGTTTCTGACTCAGGTAAGTCCAAAGTACTTAGAAATGATGGTAATAAATTAACGCGTACTAACGACATCTCGGTTAACGACCAATTTGGTATGGGTTCTGCTGTCGGTGATATTGATAATGACGGAGATATGGACTGGTACGTAACCAGTATATATGCCAAAGCAAGTAACTCTCAATCATCAAATAATACAACAAGTTACAATGGTAATCGTTTATACATTAACGATGGAGAAGGTAATTTTAATAACAGTGCCTTTGTAAAACGCTTGGATAATGGAGGTTGGGCGTGGGCCGCATGTTTTGCAGATTTTGATAATGATGGTCTTACTGATATTTTTCATGTTAACGGCTGGGGTCAATCTGGATTAGATTTTTCTCAATATCAGGATGATATTTCTCGTTTTTATCTTCAACAAAACGATGGCAGTTTTAAAGAGTCTGCTGCTGAAGTTAACGTAAATGAAGTCAAACAAGGACGCGGTGTGATTTGTAATGATATTGATAGAGATGGTGATATTGATATCATTACTTCAAATAACGACTCAAATGCCAGTTTTTTTCGTAATGAACTCACGACTGGACATCACTATTTAACCGTTCAATTGCAGGGTAATTCTCCAAACACTCAAGCTTTAGGTGCAAAAATTCAAGTCACCCCGTCAACAGGTTCAGTACAGATCAAAGAACTCAGAGTAGACAACAATTTTGTTTCCACCAATGCCGTAGAAGCACACTTTGGGCTGGGGTCACAAGACCTACCGGTTAACATAACCATCACTTGGCCAAACGGTGTTGTAACAGAGCATAGTGCGGTGGCAATTGACCAACTTGTAAGATTACAACAGCCAAAACAGTAAATATAACATTACTTAAAATATTAAAATCTACTCAGTTCGGGTTGATTTTATAGTCACATCACGAACCGAGGTAAACATGCCGTTAGCTAAAACAACATTTCTTATTATTGCTGGTCTCACCCTAGCAGGCTGCAACGGTTCCGATTCTACTGAAGACATTCAGGTGCAAGAACGATCCCCTTCAGTGGCAAGGCAATGGAACGAGGTGTTACTTAACGCCATTAGGAGTGACTTTGCGCGCCCTACAATACACGCTAGAAATTTGTTTCATATTTCTTCAGCTATGTACGATGCTTGGGCAATCTTACACAAAGATGCCACTCCATACTTGGCAGGAGCCACTGTCAACAATTACCAATGTGATGTTAAGGGTATATCAGCCACTACCGACATAAAATTTCAAGAAGAAGCGTTATCTTATGCAGCGTACAGACTTATCGACCATCGCTTCTTTCGCTCCCCAGGCGCAGTCGAAACACAGACTAATGTCACCAACCTTATGATGCAGTTAGGTTTTGACACCACAAACAGCGCTACCGATTATGAAAATGGCGGCGCCGCCGAATTAGGTAATTACATTGCAAACTGTTATATCGAGTATGGATTACAAGATGGTTCAAATGAGCAATACGGCTTTAACAATCAGTTTTACTTAAATGAAAATGATTTTATAGAACCCGCTTCACCAGGCAACCCTAACGCTATTGCCAACAACAATTATAACAGTTGGCAACCGATTTCTTTGTCCAAATCCATTGACCAATCTGGCAATGAGGTAGAAAACACTCCGCCGTTTCTAAGCCCTGAATGGGGCAACGTCTTACCATTTTCTATGACGCAGGATTCAAGCGTTACCAAAATACGTAACGGTAATGAATATAAAATGTATTTTGATCCAGGCTCACCTCCTTTTTTAGGAACTGGCTCATCCGAATTTTACCAATGGAACTTTGCCCTTGTTTCAATGTGGTCATCTCATCTTGATCCACAAGACGGTGTGATGATTGATATCTCACCAAAAACCTTAGGTAATAACCCAGCGTTACCAAGCACCAATTCATTAGCGGCATATCAGCAATTTTACGCGTTAAATGAGGGTGGTGATTCTAGTCAAGGTTATGACGAAAACCCAATCACTGCTCAACCCTATCAAGAACAAACCGTTCCACGAGGGGATTATGTCCGAGCGTTAGCCGAATTTTGGGCTGATGGTCCTGAGTCAGAAACACCACCAGGACACTGGTTTGTAATCATGAACGAGGTATTTGACCACCCTTTGTTTGAACGCAGATTTGCTGGTTCTGGTGACATTATTGGTCCTTTGGAATGGGATGTTAAAGCTTACTTCGCTTTAGGTGCGGCGATGCACGACTCTGCCATTGCCGCTTGGAGTATTAAGGGATATTACGATTATTTAAGACCCGTATCTGCCATCAGATTGATGGCAGATCTTGGACAAAGTAGCGATCCAGCAGAAGCCAATTATCACGCCCTTGGTATCCCGCTTTCTGACGGGTACATTGAACTGGTTAATTCAGACGATCCTTTAGCAGGTACTCAACAAGAAAATACGGGAAAAATTAAAGTAAAAGCCTGGCGCGGCCCGGATTATATTCAAGACACCAGTCAAGATGTCGCAGGTGTAGGTTGGATACTGGCAGAAAACTGGTGGCCATATCAACGTCCTTCCTTTGTTAGCCCGCCGTTTTCAGGCTTTATTTCAGGCCACTCAACCTACTCACGAGCTGCCGCTGAACTATTAACACGATTTACAGGTAGCGCCTATTTTCCGGGTGGAATGAGTGAATTTACCATTGCTGCAAATGAGTTTCTGGTTTTTGAAAAGGGACCAAGTGTTGATTTAACACTGCAATGGGCTACGTACAAGGATGCGTCAGATCAATGCAGCTTGTCTAGGATCTGGGGAGGAATTCACCCACCAATAGATGATATACCTGGTCGAAAAATAGGAAAAATAATCGGCAATAACGTATTTGATAAAGCAACCAGTTATTTCTAGGTATTAATTACCTGAACTCGGTATAAACCATACCGTCCAGCACTGCAATTCTTCGTTTACAACTTAAATTGCAGACGCCAAATGTTGCAAAAAATGAAAGACAATTTAAAATAGAATGACAACGCTGTCATTGTTAGATTTAGGAGAAGTTCATGCAAATTATTATTTATGATAATGCTCAACTAGTAGCACAAAGTGCGGCGAATTGGGTAAAAGAGCTTATCAATAAAAAAACGGACCCGGTATTAGGTTTGGCGACGGGCAGCACACCAATTAGTTTATACAAACAATTAGTTGAACAGCATAAATCGAATAACCTTAGCTTTAAAAACGTCACCACATTCAATCTAGATGAATATCACCAAATAGATCCAGTCAGTTCACAAAGCTATCGCAGCTTTATGACTGAGCATTTATTCAAGCATGTTGATATTGATGTGAACAATACTTACTTGCCCACTTGTGCGGTAGGTGAGAACCCAAGAACACAAGGGTTGGCATATGAAGAAAAAATCAAACAACAAGGCGGTGTTGATTTACAAGTTTTGGGTATAGGCGCCAATGGCCATATTGGTTTTAACGAGCCAACCTCTAGCTTATCGTCGCGTACACGTATTAAAACATTAACCCAACAAACTATTAGCGATAACAGCCGTTTATTTAAACCCGGTGAACAGCAACCTACTATGGCAATGACTATGGGCATTGGCACAATTATGGATGCTCGTTATGTGTTGTTAATGGCGACGGGTGCCAATAAAGCAAATGCGGTCAAAGATATGATTGCCGGCGGTGTTTCGGCCATGTGCCCTGCGTCTGCGTTACAGATGCATGAAAATGCCATTATATTATTAGATAAAGCAGCGGCCAGTGAATTAAGCGATCAAAGTTACTACCAATGGGCTGATAACGAAAATCGTAAGTTGATTGAACATTACGGTTATTTCCATAATTATTAGGTACTTATTTAATGGCATTCATCATTAAACAAGTTCATCGTTTCTGTTAATCACTGCGTCTTACTAACAAATTTTAATATGTGTGTCTTGTCCGGAACAGTTATGTTCTGGTCTTTTTTGAATGTTATTTATAAAGACAAAGTGGGCGTTAGTAGATTGGGGATACAGAAAAGTATTGATCTAATCATCATACTGGATCTCAACATTTTCCTATAAGACATTTAAAGAACACCGAACAAGACACAGGGTCAAATAGGCTAAAAAGTAAAGACTCTTAGACTATTTTCACGACCAGTAAGTAAATAACATTCCCTAAACGTTGCAAATAATTTAATAACAAGTAAAATGACAGCGCTGTCATTATCAAAAAGAAAGAAAACTGCAACATATATAAAAATAAAATTAGCAATGGTGGATAAACAAAGTATGCATTGTTTTAAACACAGAGGAATTATTTTTGACTAACTCGACAGACTTCTTCATAGGTATTGATGGCGGCGGCACCAAATGTAAAGCGCGCCTAGAAGATGCGCAGGGAAATATTTTAGCAGAAGCTATTGCCGGCCCAGCTAATGCAGCCCGAAATTTAACAGGCTCTGTTAAAGCCGTACTGGAGGCCAGCGAAAAAGCCATATCCAAAGCGAATATCAAAGGGTTGTCTTTAACCAAAATCCAAGCTGGAATTGGGTTAGCAGGCATAAATATCCCACAAGTTAAACAAAGGTTTTTGAACCACTCGCTACCATTTGCCAGTTGGCATATAACCACTGATTTACATATAGCTTGTCTTGGCGCTCATCTTGGCGAAGACGGCGCCATTGTTATTGTAGGTACGGGGTCATCTGGGATCGCTATCAACAAAAATCAACAGTTTGAAATTGGCGGACATGGATTTGTGGTTGGAGACAAAGGAAGTGGCGCTTGGCTTGGCAAGATGGCTATAAGTCATTGCCTTGAAACATTGGATGGGATCACTGCTGACAATCTATTCAGCGAACAAGTAATGAAACAACTTAATTGTACTAATGCATATGAGTTAGTTAGTTTAACTTTGGAAGCAAAACCGGTATTTTATGCGTCACTTGCCCCACTAGTACTAAAACTAGCGGCAAATCAGCAATCAGATGCATTACGACTAGTAAATCAAGCGGCTTCTTATATAAACAAGGTATGCCAACGATTATTAAGCGGAGATTTAAACCGCTTGTCGTTAATAGGTGGTGTCACACTGCCGTTGCTGCCCTATTTGGATAACCAGTTACAGACAATCATTCAGCCCGCCCAAGCAACGCCGGAGCAAGGCGCGGTATTATTTGCCAAGGCAAGACTAGCCAACAGATTATAGAGGCACAAATGCAGCGTTTTTTTGCAGAAAACTTGTTTGATGGGATAACCATCAGACAAAATCAAATGATTACTGTTGAGAATGGAACAATCCACTCAATTAAATCAGCTCAATTTCCAGACAACGCTACGCAGTTGTTGGGCTTAGTGGTTCCAGGTTTTGTTGATGTTCAAGTAAATGGTGGGGGCGGGGTTTTATTTAATAATCAACCAAACGTCGATGCCCTGTTCACCATGAGCCGCGCCCATCAAAACTATGGTAGCACTGCTATTTTACCGACACTTATCACCGATGACTTAGAAACTATGCAACTAGCAGCCGATGCCGTGGCGTCAGCGATTGCTCAAAATGTAAAAGGCATAATAGGCATTCATTTCGAAGGACCTCATTTAAGCCAACCTAAAAAAGGCATTCATCCTACGCAACATATTCGCTCAATCAGTCATGAAGAGATGGCTTTGTTTAAACGCACTGATATCGGTTTAGTGTGTGTTACTTTGGCTCCCGAAAACGTATCTGTAGAGTTAATTAAAGAGCTGGTTCAAGCCAATGTAAAAGTGTGTTTAGGTCACTCTAATGCTAGTTCTGAGCAGACCCTTGCAGCACTTCAAGCTGGCGCACAGGGATTTACTCATTTGTTCAATGCCATGTCCCCTTTACAAAGCAGAGAAGCAGGGATGGTTGGGGCAGCATTATTAGACTCAACTAGTTATTGTGGTTTGATTGTTGACCACGAACATGTAGATAAAACCAGTTGTCAATTAGCGATTAAATGTAAAACTCCCGACCGAATCATGCTGGTGACTGATGCTATGTCTCACGTTGGTAGTGATCAAATTGAATTACAATTTGCCGGTATGCAGATTAATCGGCAAGGTAATAAATTAACGATAGAAGGGGGCAGATTAGCGGGTTCGGCTCTTGATATGGCAAGTGCCATTCGTCATAGCGTGCAGGATTTACATTGCTCAATTCAAGATGCGATAAAAATGGCTTCTAGCACTCCCTCAACATTTTTAGGTTTGCAACAACAGAAAGGCTATTTGGCTCCAGGGTTCGATGCAGACTGGGTCGTATTAACCGAACAATATTATGTAAATGCCACTTATATTGCTGGTGAGCAGGTATTTGGTTAACGCCAGTTTACTACTGAAATCAAATAACATGTGAACAATACAACACCTAAGACACAGCTAGTTCACTCTTTGAATGTGCATGTATAACAACATTTTCAACCACTCTTTTTATTGGAAGTATTCATGACTGATTTGCTCTATCCCGTACCAGAACAAGCTAAGCAAAATTCTTTTCTAAGTGCCGAAAAATACCAATCAATGTATCAACAATCAATTGAATCTCCGGATGAGTTTTGGCAACAGCAATCAACTATTTTGGACTGGTATAAAGCGCCAACTATCATCAAAAACACCAATTTTGCGAAAGATGATCTGCAAATAAAGTGGTTTGAAGACGGGCAATTAAATGTCAGTTACAACTGTATTGATAGGCATCTAGCTAAACACGCACAGCAAACCGCTATTATTTGGGAAGGCGACTCACCCGACACTGACCAAAATATTAGTTATCAACAACTACATGATGAAGTCTGTCGGTTAGCCAATGGCTTGAAAAAGCTAGGGGTAACTAAGGGGGATAGGGTCGCTATCTATATGCCCATGGTGCCAGAAGCAGCTTATGCAATGTTAGCTTGCAGCAGAATTGGCGCAATACATTCAATTATTTTTGCTGGTTTTTCGCCTAATGCCATACAGCCATTTTTGCCTGACGACTCGGCCAATGCTGACCCGCAAGTATTAGTGGAAGTGAGCAACCATATTGATGACATTACATCAAGAACAGCCAGTCTACTTTCTGAATGGGATGTGCTTAACGAACCTTACGACAATCACTATTTAATGGACGCATTTGGTGATCAAATTATGCTTGATTGGTTTGAGCAAGCCCGTAAAAATTTGCCTGAGCATAAACTGTATATCAACGACTACAGCATTTTATCATCGGCTGGGTCAGACACAGCCCACCAACAACATTACCAAGATACCATTGAATATTTATACGCCCAAGGTGCACCCATTGATGGTATTGGGTTGCAAAGCCATTTTAATGATGTGCTCACAGACATTACTAAGGTGTATAGCATCATTGACCGTTTCCATCTGGCATTCCCCAGTGCCTCCATACGTTCAACGGAATTTGATGTTTCAACACTTGATGAGCAGTTACAAGCCGATTACACCCATGACTTTATCACCATATTTTTTAGCCATCCGGCTACGGTTGGTGTACAACTTTGGGGATTTTGGGCTGGTAGGCATTGGTTCCCAGATGCCGCATTGTATGACCTAGAATGGCGAGAAAAGCCAAATGCTGTTGTATGGAAAGACTTAGTATTTAATCAGTGGCACAGTCAATTTGAAACGAAAACCAGCTCCGAAGGCACCTTTACCGGTAGGGGCTATTATGGTGAATATGACATTACATTTAGCCATCAAGGTGCAGAGCAAACCCTCACCTTTAAGATTGAAAAAGGTGCTGAGAATAACATTGTACTAACAGCGCAATAAACCCTGACACCATGCCAGTGACTTGCCTCTTGGTCACGTAAAAATGTTATGCAAAAAGGCACATCAAGTGTGTGCCCTTTAATCTAAGCTAAGTTCGGTCTCACTACTAAAACGCCTATCCTGTTTTGTAATAGGGTCAATAAATTGTAATTGTTGTGCTAATAGTTGTAGGGGTTGGCTGTAATCATCAGACTTATTTACCTGTAACGTTGGATAATAAGTATCGTTCATTAATGGCCAGCCAAGGCTTTGCATATGCACGCGAAGTTGGTGAGTTTTACCTGTAATCGGGTTTAGTTCAAATAAGGCTTTGTCGGCTGAATGTTGCAAACACCTAATACGCGAATGACTGTTGGCAAGGCCTTCTACAATTCGCATTAAAAATTTCGGCTCTGATTTCTCTAAGCGATTTTTAACTTCCCATTGTTGGTTGTCTTTCACTGGCTGGTTAACTGTACTGGCAATCGCCTGATAAGTTTTAGTTACTTGATGGGTGGCAAATAAATTGTGGTAATGAGCACGTGAATCAGAGTTAACCGCAAACAATACTAAGCCTGCAGTGCCGTTATCAATGCGATGCACGGCTTGTAATTGTTGATTGCCGGTTTTATTTCGCAAGCGATTTTGCAGGCATTCTTCAACATATTCTCCGCCAGGCATGACAGGTAAAAAATGCGGTTTGTAAGCCACTAAAATCAACTCGTCCTGAAAGACAATTTTCTCCGCAAAAGGGATTACAGGCTCACGAGTTACTTCACGATAATAATAAACTCGTTGCTGCGCCGCATAAAGTGACATCATGTTAATTAAGCTCCCATCATGCCAATGCACCTTGCCATCAGCCATTCGTTGCTGCCACACATCACTTGAAATGGCTGGAAACTTGAGAATTAGAAATTCTAGAACAGTCGTAACACCGGGATTCTGCTGAGGTAGGCTGACTTTGGACGGAGAACTAGCGATAGCCATAATTGCACTCGTTGAAGATTTTTTTGGGTTTATGAGACCTACTATAACAACACGAGTATATAACGTTTTAGCTTGGCCATCTGCATAATGTATAAATCGTACTTCGAGTATTTATGTATTTAAGATAGCTAAATTAAAATTCTCAAAAACTATAAGTTGAATCCAAAAAAATAAAAAAAGAATCAAAGTAAATTTGATTCTTTTTTCTAAACACTTATCACTGTCTACCATTGAGTGATCTTCCCCCAGTTTTGTAGACACTTAGCTTGCCTGTGAATACATGATTTCATATTCATCTGGAGACACATGGCCAAGATGGCTATGCAGCCGAGTTCGATTGTAAAACACTTCTATGTAATCAAACAAATCTGCTTTGGCTTCACTTCGGGTTGCGTACACTTTTCGCTTTACACGTTCAGTCTTGAGCGAGTGGAAAAAACTTTCTGCAACAGCATTATCCAAACAATGTCCTCGTCTGCTCATACTCGGAGTCAGATTATGCGCTTTCAGGAAATCTCGATAATCACCGCTTGCATATTGGCTTCCTTGATCGCTATGAACAATCACCTGTGTTGCTTCGGGTCGTCGCCATACGGCCATCAGCAGTGCTTTAATCACAATATCTGATGTCATAGTCGGTTGCATTGACCAACCAATCACTTTGCGTGAGAACAAGTCCAATACGACAGCCAGATACAGCCATCCCTCGTATGTTTTAATGTAAGTAATATCTGATACCCAAGCGGTGTCAGGCTCGCACACAACAAATTGCTGCTGTAGATGGTTATCTGCTGCAATATGGAGCGTAGAAGACTTAAAGTAGCGCCGTTTATAGCCAATATTAGCTTTGAGTTTGGCTTGCTTCATCAACTTAGCAACACGGTTTTAACCGCATGTTTCACCCGAACGACGCAGCTCATGCGTGATGCGTGGACTGCCATACACACCGCCACTTTGTACATAACTGGCTTTAATCCGTTCAAGCAATCGTACATTGTCTTTTTCCGCATTAGAATGAGGCTCTTTCAACCAGGCGTAAAAACCACTGCGGTGGACATTTAACATCTTGCACATAGTGTTAACGCGGTAAACATGGAGTCGTGATTTTATGAACGTGTACTTTTCTTTGACTCGCTTGCAAAGTACACGGCGGCCTCCTTTAGGATGTTACGCTCTTCTGTCAGGCGTTTAACCTCTGCCTTAAGTTGGCGTATTTCTGCTTGCTCTGTGGATTGACTGGCGGGTACTTTCGCCTTACTCACCCAATAATAAAGTGACTTATCTGATATGCCTAAACGCTTAGAAACATCAGGAACGGAATAGCCTTTTTCAACCACTTGGCGAACGGCTTCTTGTTTAAATTCATCGGGATATTTTTTATTTATAACACTTTTTACCTTACTTCGGTTTCTAAGTAAAAAGTGTCTACAGATTTAGGGGAAGATCATCTGAAACATTGTTTTCCGATAAGAAAGGTACGGGAAATCTTATTAACCACGACTGGTCCTCAATTGAATATATGATTGAAGTATTTAACCTCTGGTTTAAAAAAGGTGTCAAGGTTTCAACTTATATGGATGTTCATGAAGACAAAGCCTCTATATCTCATAGAAGAGAGCTGCTCTTGTCATTTAAAAATGGGAATAAATACAGTGTGGGATTTGATCAGGGAGTTGGTTATTGGAACCATGACCTAGGTTGGAATAAGCATTATTTTGACTTTAAAGATGTTAATACTCAATTAAGTCAATTGTTTACGGCATGGGACAAGGGTAGGGTTAAAAACGGATATGAGTGGAAAACTGTACTTTATGTAAATAAGGTCTGAGTTGACTTGTATCGAGATTCGGCGAATTTAAAAGACAAATATCGAAGGCTATGTTTGTATTAACTGTTGTTGAACACTAAACATACTGTTTTTATTGAACTTTTCATCATTGTCCAAATATCTAAACCATCCTAAATAATGATCTAGATATTTTGTGGCCACTCCGTGAA
>Ga0209495_1000491_pt1 | contig 30749 bp, 29 predicted proteins | sample EN1Hudsemesocosm_FD_184629 | JGI IMG/M metagenome (GOLD analysis project Ga0209495, IMG submission 184629) | Methane-oxidizing microbial communities from mesocosms in the Hudson Canyon - EN1E Hudson Canyon (SPAdes) (version 2) | ecosystem: Environmental > Aquatic > Marine > Cold seeps | place... | reverse complement strand
TTCAGTCGTCGAAATCAGGCATTATTCATATGCTTTATGGACTAGCGGCTATATCGGATGGGCAATACGAAAAGGGTGAGGCTGGGCTTCGCAAAGCGGTTGAGCTGCAACCAGAACAGGCAAGGTTCCACTTAGCATTAGCTAATTATTATCGAACGATTTTGAAAGACAGCGGACAAGAGAAAACTGCGCTTGATGAAGCATTTAAGTTGGCACCAACAGATCGTCAGGTTCTTACCGATAATGTGCGCTACTTCGAACGTATAGGGCAACAATCATCAGCGCAAAGTGTGCTTGATAATGCATTGAAAACAGATCCTGAAAGCTTTGGTGCGAATGCGGTAGCCGGTTTATATAATGCCTCCAAAGAAAATTTCAAGCCAGCGATTGCATACCTAGATAAAGCTATTTCCTACGCGCCACGTGAAAAAGATAAGCAAAATATGATGTTTGCCAAGGGGCGTGCAGCCTTGGCAGCAAGCGATGCTGAAATGTCCGTGAAAGTATTCACTGAGTTAGTGGAAAGTTTTCCAGCTTCGTTTAGTGGCTATGAGGGGCTTTACGAAGGCATCCGCTTAGAAAGTGGCCAAGAAACAGCTGAAGCTAAATTAAATACGCTTTCAAAATCTGGTGAAGTGTTGGCGCCCACGATGGTGTTAATGAAGTTAGCGGCAAATGCGCAAGACTATCCGCGCGTCACGCAGTTATATGAGACTGCAGAACCGCAGCATGAGGATCCTGATCAAACAACCTTAAATCGGTTTATGAGAAGTATTAACTACCGTCACGCTGTGTTTTCATTGCGCCAAAATGCCTTTGAAACGGCCAGGAAGCTGGTCGCACCTTTGGTTGTAGAGGAGCCTAATAATTCGCGTATTCTTGGCTTATTGATCGAAATTGAAATTCGCTCAGGTAATACGAAAGAGGCAGAGAAATTGTTAAGTCAGTTAGCTCAATCGGCCGCGGATCGAAGTTTAACCGCGGTTCTTAGAGGTGACTTAGCGTTGACACAGCGTAATTTAAGCGAGGCAGAAACGCAGTATCGTCTTGCATGGGAAGCTGATCAGCCTGCTGTGGCGGCGGAAAAACTTTTTCGAGTCTTGGGAAGCAAAGGAGACGCTGCGGCCAGATCAGCCTTATTAACCGAGTGGATTGCGGCATACCCTGATAGCTCTTCGGCAATGTTGTTTGTTGCGATGGATAAGCACCAAGATGGCGATGTATCAGGCGCGCAAGCGTTGTACGAAAAAGTACTCCAGTTACAGCCTAACGCATCGGCAGCGTTGAATAACTTGGGTTGGATTTATTTTGAGCAAAATGACCGACGTGCCTTGGCTCTGCTTGAACAAGCGGTCGAGGCAGCTCCGGAGAATCCTGCGGTGCTCGATAGTTACGGCTGGGCCCTGTTTAAGTTTGGTCAGCGCGATAAAGGTCTACCCTACTTAGAAAAAGCGCTAAAGCTTCAGCCCGAAAACAGTGAGATAGCGGATCATCTCGCTGAGGCGAAAAAACGAATGTAGATCGGGGCTAAGCTTGATGCTCGTGAATAATATCGAGAGGCAGTTTCGGTCTACTTAGATAGTCTTCTAAGCACTTCCAAACAAGCGGACTGCGCAAGTGGTCCTTTCTCACTTTCAGATCGTCAATGGATAACCAATGCGCTGCCACTATGCCCTTATCGAGTTCGGTGTGTGTGTTTTCAATTGGGCGCCCTACAAAGCAGTATCGATGATAGGTAACCCCATTTTCGGGTGCGGTGTAAACATAAAAACCTACGAATCCAGTAAGCACTATAGTCCAACCCGTTTCCTCTAGCGTTTCACGTATTGCGGCATCAAAAACAGATTCATCTTTTTCTACGTGCCCTGCGGGTTGGTTAAAAACACGCTTGTTGTTGCTATGCTCCTCAACAAACAAAAATTTGTCGTCTCGTTCGACGATGCAGGCAACGGTGGCATGAGGTGTCCAGATCATTATTTTTTTTTACCTGCGTCAGCTGCTGATTTCATGACGTATTTTTCCGTTTGCTGCGCTTAGTTTCATTGCGGCTGCTTGATGGCTTTTTCGATCTGTACTGGTTTTTGTTTTGTTTATTTTTTGACGTGTTCTCTGGCAAAAATACTTGCGATTCGCCGTAGTTCCCCGGTGCGATATTATTAATAGTCCACGGTCCAATTTTGTGCCTAATTAATCGCAAGGTTGGAAAGCCTACATGGGCTGTCATTCGCCGAATTTGACGATTTTTTCCTTCGCTGATACCTATGTTTATCCAAGAAGTTGGGCTATTTTGTCGCTGGCGGATCGGTGGTACGCGCTCCCATGCATTGGGTGCATTAATCCGTGCTGCTTCCGCAGGGGCGGTGATCCCATCTTTCAGTGCGACGCCTTGGCGAAGTTCATCGAGCGAATTATCGGAAATTTCACCCTCAACTTGTACCCAGTAATATTTTATTAGCTTATGTTTTGGGTCTGCGATGCGCGCTTGTAATCGGCCATCCTCGCAGAGTAAAAGTAAACCCTCTGAGTCATAATCAAGCCTGCCTGCAGGATAAAACCCTTTCATTTTTACATAGTCAGCGAGGGTCCTGCGTCCCTCGCTGTCTGTAAATTGGGAGAGCACTTGAAAAGGTTTGTTAAGCAGTAGTATTGAAGCCATGATAGCGACTATCAAGCGTTTAAATCATTTTGACAAGTGTAAAGTACAATTGAATGGAAAAACACTTTTTGATGACGAGCTGCTATGCTCCGTGCGCTCTAAAGATCGCGATCGATAGCTTTCAAGTGCATTCGCTGGATGCGGGCGAGCACCTACCAGACCGTAAGCGAAGCCGCTTTTGTAGTTGAGGTGTGTAATACACTGGCTGAACCCGCGATCCTCACGTTAATACGCTCGTGACAGACGGCTTGCGGCTTGTATTAGGAGACTGCCACCTTGGTCTTTTTCTCAGTTGCTATTTCTTCTTCTCGACTTACTGGACTTGCAGGTTCATTTACAGAGATCACTTCCTCGTCTAGTGAGGCGTCCGCCTTGTGAGGATGCGCGGTTTCGACAGAGCAAATTTTTACAGCATGTGTTCCTTTGCCGCTGGGTTGCTTGTCAAAGGTGACGGATTGCCCGGCTTTGAGCGTTTTATATCCTTCCATTTCAATTGATGAAAAGTGCGCAAACAAATCTTCCGCTTGGCCATCTTCGACAATAAATCCATAGCCTTTGGCGTTGTTGAACCACTTAACTTTACCTTGGAACATGTTCGACTCCCGTGTCGCATTTCTGCCGACTCTGCGCCGCTCGCAGAGCCTAATGCAAAAATAGCTATTTATTTTTATTCGTGTTTAACGCGTACACAATTTAACCCGTCTGATTTTGATCGACTGGCCGAAGCTGTCAAGGTTTTTACGAGCGAAAGTTGATCTGTTCCTCGTTGACATAACGTATTTAATGCATAAAACACCCTTTTTACTAGTTAACAGAGAATAGCGATACTCGGTAACGTTCGGTCTGATTAACGCGTAATGTGCGTAAAGCTATTGAAATATCGATCAATGCCCATAGTATTGAATAAATAAACAAAATCATGCTGCGTTGTGAGTAAATTGCTAAATTCTCTACTAATATTAAATCAAGGCTCCGGTGACGAGCCAAACATGCCAGATCTTGGCGATGGCATGTTGGTCGCCCCCGAAAAGCTTGACTTGAAACAACCATCGTTATATCAGGTTTTGATGTTAAACGATGACTTTACGCCTATGCACTTTGTGGTCGAGGTCTTGGTTCGATTTTTCCGGATGAACGAAGAGCAGGCGACGCAAACCATGCTTGCGGTTCACACACAAGGACAAGCCGTATGTGGAATATTTACCAAGGATATTGCAGAAACGAAAGTTGCGCAGGTCAACCAGTATGCGGAAGAGTGTGACCACCCTTTACTATGTGAAATGCAAGAAGTAGATTGATATTGAGACTTTCTGAGGTGCGAAGCCATGTTAAGTAAAGACTTAGAGCTAACGTTAAACGAAGCGTTCAAGAATGCCAGAGAAAAACGGCATGAATTTATGACCGTTGAGCATTTATTACTAGCTTTGTTAGACAACGATGCCGCGCTAAAAGTTTTGGGCGCGTGCAACGCGGACCTGAGTGGACTACGGCAGGAGCTTTCTGACTTCGTCGATTCCACCACGCCGCTTATTCCAAGCAATGACGAAGAACGCGAGACGCAGCCAACCCTTGGGTTTCAGCGCGTCTTACAACGAGCGGTTTTTCACGTTCAGTCGTCAGGTAAAAAAGAGGTCACCGGTGCGAATGTATTAGTGGCGATCTTTAGTGAGCAAGAGAGCCAAGCCGTCTATGTCTTAAAAAAGCAAAACGTTGCGCGTATTGATGTTGTAAATTTTATTTCTCACGGTATTTCAAAAGTATCTGGGCATACCAGCGATGATCAGGTAAATGATGCGGAAGTTAGCGATGATAGTATAGAGTCATCACCGCAAACAGATCCTCTCAACAGCTTTGCGACTAACCTCAACGAGGTAGCCGCGCAAGGACGAATTGACCCGCTAATCGGTCGGGAACTGGAAGTCGAGCGAGTCGTGCAAATCCTGTCTCGCCGTCGAAAAAATAATCCATTGCTTGTTGGTGAAGCTGGCGTTGGTAAAACCGCCATCGCAGAAGGTTTGGCGAAGAAAATTGTTGAAGGCGAGGTGCCAGATATTATTGCCGATGCCGAAGTTTACTCTCTCGACTTGGGCGCCTTATTGGCGGGTACAAAATATCGCGGCGATTTCGAAAAGCGATTTAAAACGCTGCTAGCTGAACTAAAAAAACGAGACCATGCAATTCTTTTTATTGATGAAATCCATACCATAATTGGTGCAGGGTCTGCTTCCGGGGGCGTTATGGACGCGTCGAACTTGTTAAAACCTTTATTAAGTTCGGGCGAAGTTCGTTGCATTGGTTCAACAACGTTCTCTGAATTTAGAGGCATATTCGAGAAAGACAGTGCATTGGCACGTCGTTTTCAGAAAATAGATGTCAACGAGCCAGATGTGGAAGACACCTTTCGAATATTAAAAGGGTTGAAGCCTCAATTTGAAAAGCATCACGAGCTGAAATACACGGATAAAGCGCTCCGTGCCGCCGCTGAGCTGGCTGATCGTTACATCACTGACCGTCATATGCCGGATAAGGCGATAGATGTGATCGATGAAGCTGGGGCAAGCCAGCGTTTGAAGCAAGAAGCGAAACGTAAAAAAGTCATCAACGTTCAAATGATTGAAGATGTGGTTGCAAAGATCGCACGTATTCCGCCGCGTAATGTGTCTTCATCCGATAAAGACATGTTGAAGAACATTGAACGAGACTTGAAAATGGTGGTGTTTGGTCAGGATGAAGCGATTGGGTCGTTATCAACTGCGATTAAGTTAGCGCGTGCAGGTCTCAAATCTCCTGAGAAACCAGATGGTGCGTTCTTATTTTCTGGCCCAACTGGTGTTGGTAAAACAGAAGTGACTAAGCAGCTTTCAAAAGTTATGGGTGTTGAGTTGGTTCGATTTGACATGTCCGAATATATGGAGCGCCATACGGTTAGTCGCTTGATCGGTGCCCCACCTGGTTATGTAGGGTATGACCAGGGTGGTTTGTTGACGGAAGCGGTCAATAAACACCCTCATTGCATATTGCTGTTGGATGAGATCGAAAAAGCACATCCTGAAGTGTTTAACTTGCTTCTGCAGGTAATGGATCACGGTACGCTAACGGATAACAATGGTCGTAAAGCGGACTTTCGCCATGTCGTGTTGGTGATGACAACGAATGCAGGCGCCGAGCAAATGAGCCGTCGCTCAATAGGGTTCAGTGAGCAAGATCATAGAACAGATGGTATGGAAACTCTCAATAAGTTGTTTACCCCTGAATTCCGGAACCGATTGGATAGTATTATTCAGTTTGCATCGTTGTCACGAGACACTGTGTGTTACGTTGTAGATAAGTTCCTAACCGAGCTGCAAGCTCAACTAGACGACAAACGCGTCGTTCTGCATGTTGATGAAGATGTGAAGGCTTATCTGGCAGAGAAAGGATACGATGACAAAATGGGTGCCCGTCCGATGGCGCGACTGATTCAGGACGAAGTGAAGAAACCGCTTGCTGAGGAAATTCTATTCGGTAGCTTATCTGAAGGCGGTGATGTGCATATTCGAATGCAGAAGGGTAAGTTGGCATTTGAATATGAGAAAGAACCGGAATCGGCCTAATTAGTTTGGCTTTGGACATCGTCGCTGAAGCGATCCTAAATAAAAAGGGGCATCAGCCCCTTTTTTGCATCTAGCATGGTCGCTATTTAATCTAACGTGGACCAGTTAGCGTGCCCGGTAGGTAATGCGGCCTTTGGTAAGATCATATGGCGTCATTTCCACCTTAACCTTGTCGCCTGTTAAAATACGAATATAATTTTTACGCATTTTTCCTGAAATATGGGCGGTCACGACGTGACCATTTTCAAGTTCAACGCGAAACATTGTGTTTGGAAGGGTGTCTACGATGGTACCTTCCATTTCAATGACATCTTCTTTTGCCATCTAGTGCATAACCTCATCAAATCTGTACTCGAGCACAGATTTTGCCCGAAAATTTAGCCGCCACATAATGGCAGTTGCTCAAAAGAGCGACATTCTGCCTGAATCGCAGGCAATTGGCAAAGTTGATTCCCTTATCAGTTCGATTCTTAGGGTAAAACTTTGATATCCACTAATTTCTGCATGGCTTCCTCATTGAGCCATGTGTTCTCAATGTGGGCTTCGAAAGGTTTGAATGCTGTTTTATAGGACATCTTTGTGCAGGCCTTTATGAAGTAACCGAGATAGAGGAACGGCAGAGTTTTCTCTTTTGCAGCTTGGATTTGCCAGAGAATGGCATAAGTCCCCAAACTAAGGTGCGCATAGTCAGGGTCGAAAAAAGTGTAGATAGCTGAATAGCCATCGATCAGTATGTCGACGACGGCAACGCCAATGACTTGCCCATTTAACGAGAATTCAGCAAAACGGGTTATCGAGGGGCCTTCAATAAGAAAAGAACGGTACTGTTCTCTGCTCGGAGGAAACATATCGCCATCGGCATGGCGTATGTGAATATATTTTTCATAGATTAAGTAGTGATCTTCATGGAAGTCGGCACTCATCAGGCGCACTTCAACGTTTTTATTTAGCTTAAGAATTCGCTTCTGGCTGCGACTCGGCCGGAATGTTGTTACCGGAATGCGTATAGGAATGCAGGCATTGCAAGCTTTACAATGAGGGCGGTAGTAATGGTTGCCGCTGCGACGAAAACCTAAATTTGATAGCTGAGTATAAATATCAAGATCGACTTTAGCTTTTGGGTCGACAAAAATCGTGGTGGCTTGTTTGTCGGCTAAATAGCTGCAGTCATGCTCAGGCGTGGCATAAAACACCAGAGTCTGTAAGTTGCTCATGTATTACATACTCTCTCAAGGTTATTTAAATTTAAGGCTGGCTGATAACGTTCAAAATATCCTCATCAAACTGCCATGACACAAGTGATGAGGTGTCCTCTGTATATTCAGTTAGCATAGCTAAAAAGTCATGCCGATCAATTTTTCGAGCGCCCAAGGACATTAGGTGATCATTCTCTACTTGGCAATCGATCAATTTGAAGCCCCATCGCATAAGTTGCTCACTCAGGGCAGCAAAAGCGACTTTAGAGGTATTCGGGCGAAGTGAGAACATCGACTCTCCAAAAAAAACTTTGCCGATAGCTAAACCGTAAAGACCGCCTGCCAATTCACCATCTTGCCTTACCTCTAAAGAGTGAGCATGACCCAGCTTATGAAGGTAACGATAAGCGTCAATCATGTCGTCAGTAATCCAGCCATCGCTCTCTTGCTCTGCGCGAGCGCAATGGGTGATCACTTCCTGAAAATGTTGGTTAAAACTAAGCGATAGCGACGATTTGCGGATAAATTTGCGTAAAGAGCGGGATCGGTGCGCTTCATCAGGAATAAGCACGCAGCGAGGGTTAGGTGACCACCAAAGAATTGGTTGGCCTTCATTAAACCACGGAAAGATGCCCTGTTTATAGGCTTGGAGGAGGCGCTGGCTAGACAAATCGGCGCCCGCAGCGAGCAAGCCGTTCGGATCATCTAATGCGCCCTCGCAAGAGGGGAACGGGTCTTCAGGCCTTAGCCAGGGAAGCATGCTCATAATAGAATTTTGGGAAGATGGTAGCGCTGAGATAGACGCTAGTGCGAGTAGCGTAACTCACACTAGCAAAGTTAGATTCTCTATACTTCGAGGTCATCCAGAAACTTCTCAGCATCTAACGCCGCCATGCAGCCAAAACCAGCGGACGTAATTGCTTGACGATAAACCTGATCAGTCACGTCGCCGGCGGCGAAAACACCCGGTACGCTTGTTTGTGTGACGCCACCAGATAAACCTGATTGAATGGTTATATAGCCATTTTCCATCTCAAGTTGATCGTGAAAGAGATCTGTATTTGGCTTGTGACCAATAGCGATAAATACACCCATTAGGTCAATGTCTTTCGCTTCCCCTGTTTTGGTGCTTTTAATACGCATGCCTGTTACGCCTGCGTCATCACCGAGAATTTCATCAAGGGTATGGTTCCATTCAATACGAATATTACCATTCTTTGCTTTTTCAAAAATTTTGTCTTGGAGAATTTTTTCCGAGCGCAATGAATCTCGCCGATGGACCAATATCACTTCTTTAGCAATGTTGGATAAGTAAAGTGCTTCTTCTACTGCAGTGTTTCCACCACCAATGACTGCAACCGTTTGGTTGCGATAAAAGAAACCGTCACAGGTTGCGCAGGCACTTACGCCCTTCCCAGAAAATTTTTCTTCAGAGTCGAGACCAAGGTATTGCGCCGAGGCTCCTGTCGAAATAATCAGAGAATCGCAGGTATATTCGCCCGAATCACCAGTCAGACGAAACGGGCGTTGATTAAGGTCCGCTTTGTTGATGTGATCAAATACGATTTCAGTTTCAAAGCGCTCTGCATGTTGTTGCATACGCGCCATTAGATCAGGCCCTTGTAAGCCTTCTACGTCACCGGGCCAATTGTCTACATCGGTGGTTTGCGTCAACTGACCACCGGCCTGTATGCCAGTAATAACCACAGGATTTAAATTTGCACGTGCGCCATACACGGCAGCTGTATAACCAGCCGGGCCAGACCCAAGAATTAGTAATTTGCTGTGTTTCGCTTCACTCATTATACAACCTCAAAAGTGTAAAAAAGCATCATGGACATTAAAGTGGCGATGATTCTAACATGATGTAGCGGTGGGTAGGATTGATTTGATTAATCAATCTCATATTAGAAATTAATCGCTAGATATGTATATTTACGTGTCGAATCTAGGCTTGGTTTTGCGACCTTAAATCACCGTAACGGTCTTTAGGATTTCTGAGCTATGTAGGGTTTTCCCCTGCGTGCTTGGGCCTAAACGATGGTCCGCTACATGCGGGAAAACCACTTGAATATCATCTGGAATCACGTGTGACCGTCCATCGATAAAAGCCCAGGCTTTCGCTGCGTCTAACACGGCTTCGGCTCCGCGCGGCGAGAGGCCATGGCATTGCGCGTGTGCTCGGGTTGCAGAAACCAGTCGATATAAATAGTCAATGAGTGCTTTACTCGCATTTACCCGCTGAACTTCTTGTTGTAATGCCAATACCGCGTCTTGGTTTAGTACTGGCGTCAGCATTTTCAGGAGATCTCGGCGTTTTTTGCCAGACAATAAGGTTTTTTCAGCTTCGGCACTGGGGTAACCTAAACTGATTCGCATCATGAATCGATCCAACTGTGATTCGGGTAAAGGGTAAGTGCCGGCTTGCTCGCTCGGGTTCTGTGTTGCGATCACAAAAAACGGCTGATCGAGAACACGCGTTTCTCCGCCAAGTGATACTTGCTGCTCTTCCATTGCTTCAAGCAGGGCGCTTTGTGATTTTGGCGGTGCTCTGTTGATCTCGTCCGCTAACAATATTTGCGTAAAGACAGGGCCTTCTTCAAAGCTAAATTGTCCAGAGTTTCTGTCAAAAATATTTGTGCCAAGTAGATCGCTAGGTAACATGTCGCTTGTAAATTGGGCACGTTTATACAAAAGTCCCGTTGTTAATGCGAGTGCATTGGATAGGCTGGTTTTACCCATACCTGGGATGTCTTCAATTAATAAATGACCTCTTGCAAGCAGACATGACAGGGCAAGCCGCACTTCGTGTTCTTTGCCAAGAATGATTTCATTAACTTGCGCCAAGGTGGCAATAATTCGTTGATTCGCCATGTTTAACCTTGCTTATCTATTATTCTTTAGTTTGTTTAGGGCGGTGTTTAAGCACGCTATGAATAACCTGATTAGATTCGAAATAAACGTTAAAATCTTCATACTCCCATGATGAGATCGGCGGTTGGCCAGTTGCTTCGATTCTTTTTAAGGGTTCGCCAAACTCTTCATGCACAAGCGTTTTAGTGTCTCCACGACTAGGCCGCTGAATTTCTTGTTTGGCAATGGCTTGTTGGCCGATACCAATTTTTATGGTTTGCGCGAATGTTTTCTGTGACAGAATAAACGCGAAGACCAGTAAGCTCAAATGAAGTGGATGGCTTAGCATAGCGTTACCTAGAAGTTGTGTGTTCCTTAATTAAAGCAAAGCTTTGCATGCTTCGCCGACAATTGCTGTTCGTACCATGAGACATGTGTTTTAATTCGCGCATGATAAAGATGTACCCTACCAGAATCGGTTTTCGCTATACCTCCGCAAAGCGACGAAATCATTTTATAGCATTTATTTCACTTATTTCCATGGTGGGCATGGTGATTGGTGTTGCGTTGTTAATTACGGTGCTTTCCGTGATGAATGGATTCGATCGTGAGCTTAAACAACGAATTTTAGGTATGGTGCCACACGCACTGATTAAGCCTTATGCAAGTCTTGAAGACTGGCAAAGCATTGATGATCAGGTCACTGCGCACCCTGATGTATTGGCGGCAGCGCCTTTTATTCAAGCGCAGGGTATGATGACTGGACAAGGCTTAGTGCAGGGTGTTCAGTTAAATGGTGTGCTACCAAATGAAGAGCCACAGGTATCAATAATCGCCGATCATATGCTGCAGGGCAGTTTAGAGGCCCTAGAGAGTGGCGCGTTCAATATTATCATTGGAAATATACTCGCGAGGCAGCTGCGCTTAAGTATGGGCGACAAAATTACAGTTGTGTTACCTGAAGCTTCTCTAACTCCTGCGGGTGTTTTTCCTCGGTTGAAACGCTTTACCGTTGTGGGAATTTTCAGCGTAGGGGCTGAAGTAGATGGACAATTGGCACTCATCCACCTTGAAGATGCAGCAAAAGTATTGCGCATGAAGGGGGAGGTGCACGGCGTTCGCTTGAAAATGAATGATTTATTTGATGCGCCATTGGTTTCTCGGCAACTCGCAGCGGAATTAGATGATACCTATTACAGTGTTGACTGGACGCGCACGCACGGAAATTTATTCGAAGCGATTCGTATGGAAAAAACAATGATTGCTCTCTTGTTGATGGTGATCGTTGCGGTCGCCGCCTTTAATATTATTTCTACATTGGTCATGGTCGTCACTGATAAAAAACCAGATATAGCCATTCTTCGGACCATGGGCGCGAGCCCTCAGGCCATCATGGCGATCTTTATTGTACAGGGCGCCTATATTGGTGTTGTCGGTACGTTTATCGGCACGGTGCTTGGGGTTTTGCTGGCTTTAAATGTCGCGGAAATTATTGGGTTTGTTGAGGCCGTACTGAAGATGCAGTTTCTAAGCCCAGATGTTTATTTTATCAGCAAGTTACCCTCCGAGTTGCGAATCGACGATGTCGTAATGATCTCTGGTGTGTCGTTAATCTTGAGCTTACTCGCAACATTGTATCCGGCTTGGAAAGCATCGCGAGTTCAGCCTGCTGAGGCCTTGCGTTATGAATAAGGTTGCTGAGGCAGGAGTGCGCTCCGGTCAGCTAGTTATCGATGCGCACAGCGTAAGCAAGGTTTATGATGATGGCGTCAGCCGTATCAGTATTTTTGAAGGCTTGGATTTTCGATTGGCGGCCGGTGAATCTGTTGGGGTTGTGGGGAGTTCGGGTGCAGGTAAAACTAGTCTATTGAATATTTTGGCAGGTTTAGATACGCCAACATCCGGTAATATTCAATTGTGTGGTTTAGACTTTTCGAAGGCATCAAACAAAGAGGTGACGCGTTTACGTAACCGTTATATGGGCTTTGTCTATCAATTTCACCACTTGCTTGCCGAATTTAGTGCGATAGAAAATGTTGCGATGCCTTTAACGATCGCAGGGTTGAAACGAAAGGATGCCGAAGCGCGCGCGATGGCGATTTTGTCACGAGTTGGCCTCGCGGACCGTGCTAGCCATAAGCCGTCTGCGTTATCCGGAGGCGAGCGCCAGCGTGTTGCAATAGCGCGTGCATTGGTGAATGACCCAAGTTGTGTGTTAATGGATGAGCCAACGGGCAACCTTGACGAGCAAACGGCGCAAAGTATTCAAGAGATTATGCTGGAATTGCAGCAGGATCTGAATACCAGCTTTGTTATTGTGACGCACGATATACCTTTGGCAAATCGAATGGACCGCACCCTGCTGCTTGAGGCCGGTGAGTTAAAAGACATTAGCGTTTAGTCGTTATGAGTTTTATCCTCACCATCCGTTTTATCGGGCTCACTTTTTTGTCTTATTTTTCGTGCCTTCCAGCGTTTTAAGGCGTTCCTTTTCCATAAAAAAGAAACAGTGAAAGCCCCAAATGTGCTGAGTACGATACCGCAGGCAACGGCGCCAAAATATAGCGGCACACCAATCTCGTAAAGTTTATCTTTTAACCATTCAATGCTGAACTCATTTTCAAAAGCGACGGTGGGCATGTCTAAGATCCATGCCCCAACGAGATACTCAAAATAAAAAATTGGGGGCATCGTAATTGGGTTGGAAAACCAAACAATCGCGACAGATAGTGGGAGATTTGCGTTTAACCAAAGTGCAAATAAAGCAGCAGCAACCATTTGAAACGGCATTGGCATGCAGCCCCAAAATAAGCCGATTGCAAACGCCTTGACCACGGAGTGTCTGTTCAAATGCCAGAGGTTGGGTTCGTGAATCATATCACCCAAGAAACCGAGTGATTTATTGTTCTTTATCGACTCGGAGGACGGTAGATATTTTTTGATTAATTTTTTTGGCATACTGAGTTGGCTGTTGTTTTCACTCTTTTGTAGCGACAAGGCATTGTTAAAAATGACTCCAGATAAGGATATCGTAGGTCATATATAAATGTAGCGTAATTAAAACCTAACAACCTACACCAACATATTTACTCATGGATGAGTTGCATGACACGCTATCTTCTGGCTTTTTCCGCCGGAGCAATCCTACTTTATTGTGGGGCTCCGCTCCTAGCCCCTAGCGCCGCTTTATTTAATTTTTCAGGCATGGCTAGCGCTTTTTTGTTCGTTTTTTACGCGGTCTCGCGACAACGTACCCTCAGTGTTTATTATATCTGGCAAATTATCCTGTGTGTTTCTTTATTGATGACGGGGTTCGGTTATGCCTCGAAGTATGCAGAGAAGCGCATAGATTCTGTTATACCTGAACGCTTTGTCGGAGAACGCCTAATGTTTGAGGGTCGCCTGTGCGATCTGCCGCTTATGCGCCACGCTTATCAGCAATATACGTTTTGCAATTTACAGCAGCTAAACGATGATCTAGGCAATGATGCGTTGCTTATAGAAAAAGCCAAGCTGAGCACGACGACAGCAATTGATGTAAAAAATAATGGACAGTGCTGGCGTTTAGCGCTCACATTAAAACAGCCACGCGCCACGTACAATCCTTGGATGTCTAGTTACGAGCAATATTTGTTTTATCACGGTATTGCTGCTTTGGGCTCAATAAAGTCAGCCGAGCCAACTGTGTGTATAGCGGAGTCGCCTAAAACCTGGCTTTTTTCATTGCGGTTAGCGGTGAGTAATCACCTTGATGTTGTCTTAGCTGACATGCCGCATTCAGGTTTGATCAGAGCGCTGGTGCTGGGTGATCGTAATAAAATATCTACACATGAACATCAAGTACTACAACGCAGCGGAACTCAGCATTTAATGGCGATTTCTGGTCTGCATGTTGGCTTAATTATGTGGTTTTTATTTGCCTTGCTCGGCACTTTTTTGAAAGGACGCTCGCGTGTTTTATGTTCAGCACTGGGTGGTATAATTTATATAGCGTTAGTCGGTTTTTCTCCTTCGGCCCAGCGAGCTTGGGTGATGGCATTGATTATAATGCTTTATCAGCAAGGTTATTTCGCCCCCAGGCTTTTTAAACCCTTTATCGTTGCACTGGCCTTCGTGCTGATATTAGACCCTTTGGCAACCTTGAATGCAGGTTTCTGGTTTTCCTTTTGTGCAGTCGCTTTTCTACTTTGGTTAATAAAGCTCAAGGCTGTGAGCAGCAATGCTTGGTCTTTATTGAAAGTGCAATGCTTTATCACGGCTTGGATGTATTTTCTTCTGGCGAGTTTTTCTCAAGAAACCAGTGTTTGGTCAGTACTGGGAAATATTGTAGCGATTCCTTGGATATCTTTGGTCGTGCTGCCTCTAGCCATGTTTGGCTTTTTGTTGAGTTACTATGTTGATACAAGCTTTGTTTTCATCTTTCTAGGTGAAGTGCTGTCTCTTCTTCTTACTTATTTGGATTCGTTAGCGGAACAAGCGGTTTACTTACCCTCGCCAAGCGTCGGCATTGTTTCGCTATTATGTAGTTTCGTTTTTTTAATTGCGCTACTGCTTAGGCGAATCACTGTTTATTCGAGCGCACTTGGGCTTAGTTTTGTCGCATTAGTATCTTTCGTTAATCAGCCAAATTCCGATGCTTTGTCTAGGCTTGTGGTGCTCGATGCCGGCCAGGGGTTATCAGTCATTGCTAAATCGAACGCGCATGCATGGGTGTATGATGTGGGCCCTAAATATGAACGCTTTGTGTTTTCTGAACGTGTTTTATGGCCACTCTTAAGATCCTTCAAACACCGTACCATCAACTTGGTTTTGAGTCATGGTGATAATGACCATGCTGGCGGTGCTAATGAGTTGCTTGAAAAAATAGGGCTTCAAAATCTTTGGCTGGGTGAGCCGGAACGACTGTCCAATAATCAATTTTTTGGCAGGCAGTGTGTTGAAGGTATGCGCTGGGCCCGCGAAAAGTTCACAGTTGAAGTGCTATTCCCTTCAACAGCCTATCTGGCTAAAGACGTGCAAAATGCTAATGCGCGTTCTTGCGTGATCAAGCTTAATATAGCGACTACAAGTATGTTGCTAATGGGGGATATTGAAGGTCAAGCTGAACGTGATTTTTTAACGCATTTTTCCGAACGCGGACGTCTATCAGCGTTAGAGGTAGATATTTTGATTGCAGGGCATCATGGCGCAAAAGCGGCGACATCGATGACCTTACTTAAGTGGGTGAAACCGAAATATGTGGTGCTTTCGGCCGGTTACGCTAACCGGTTCAATCATCCTCATGACGCAGTGATGGAACGAATAGAACGAATTGGCGCACAGGCATTGTTGACAGCTGAGACGGGTGCGTTGTTATGGGAAACAACAGGCGGTGACGGTGAGCCTGACTTTCAGCTCGTGCAAAGCAGGAAGCAAAATCTACCATTTTGGATTATGCCTTGATCGCATCTTGCATAAGCGTAATCTACTTTGACAAGTGGCAGGCTTTTCAAACCAATGGTTTGTGATACAGTATCACGGCAATAACCCAAATTAAAGCCTGTTGGTTCGTAGGAGATTTGTTCGTGTTAGATTTACTGAAGCCCGGCGGCGTGATTATGTTCCCGCTCTTGCTATGCTCTGTTTTGGCCTTGGCGATCATTATTGAACGCTTCTGGACGCTGCGGGTCAATCGTTTGGCACCCAAATCCCTTACCAACGACCTATGGGGCTGGATAAAGCGTAAGGAGCTTGACTCTAAAAAACTGCGAGAACTGAAAGATGCAGCACCCATTGGTCGAATTTTAGCTGCGGGTCTGATGAATGCAAAACATGGTCGAGACATCATGAAAGAGAGCATTCAGCAAGAAGCGAGTCACGTTGTGCATGAAATGGAGCGCTTTCTGACAGGGCTTGGCACTGTCGCTGTGATCGCGCCACTTCTTGGCCTGTTGGGCACCGTTATAGGGATGATCAAAGTGTTCGCGCAGTTACAGCTCGAAGGTGCGGGCAATGCAGCCGCGCTGGCAGGTGGTATCTCAGAAGCCTTAATCACAACCGCAGCAGGCTTAACTGTCGCTATTCCTGCGCTGATTTTTCACCGTTACTTTTTACGTCGTGTCGATGAGATTGTTATTGATATGGAACAAGATGCGCTGCGCCTTGTTGAGATCGTGCATGGCGACCGAGAGGCGACTCGTTCTGAGGAACCCACGTCTTGAATTTTAAGCGACAAGCTTCAGAAGAAGTTTCAGTAAATCTGACGCCACTGATAGATGTGGTGTTCTTGCTACTGATCTTTTTTATGGTGTCGACGACATTTACCAAAGAGAGCCATCTTGAAATTGATTTGCCGCAATCCAGTGGCGAGCCTGCCAAGCCTGCGGTAGACGAAATTGAAGTGATCGTAAACGCGGAAGGCGAATATTCGGTAAACGAGCGCGCACTGATAAATAACCAAGAAGATACGTTAAAGAAAGCGATTGAAAAATTGTCAAACGGCAATACCAAAGTGCCGTTCATTATTACCGCAGATGCTAAAACCGATCATGAATTTGTGGTGCGTGTGATGGATGTTGCTGGGCAACTAGGATTTGTTCAACTTAGTATTACGACGCAGCGTACGCAGTCGAAAAACTAAATCGAGCGTAGTTAATGATAAAAGGCGCGCAAGCGTTACCTCAGAAAGACGATACAAACTGGCAGCTTTACCGCCGCCTGTTCGTATACGTAAAACCGTTAAAATTCTTTTTTGCGTTAAGTGTTTTTGGCAATATTGTTTATGCCGGCGCGAGTGCCGGGATGGTGCAGGCGCTCGAATACGTTATTGAGGTAGTCGAGTCACCAACTGATGAGAGTCGTCTGCTGCTCCCCGCGCTTATCCTTGCGTTGTTTGCAATGCGCGGTATTGGTGGTTTTCTCGGTGGCTATTACATTGCTTATGTGGGGCGTAATGTTGTGCACACTATGCGCGTCGAAATATTTGATAGTTATTTAAAATTACCTACCGCTTTCTTTGATAATAGCTCGTCCGGCCATCTGATCTCACGGATTACCTATAATGTTGAGCAAGTCACCTCGGCTATCTCAGATGCCGTGACGGTGACGGTGCGCGAGGGCCTAACCGTCATCGGTTTGCTTGCGGTCATGTTTTTTGCAAATTGGAAGCTTACGCTTATCTTCCTATGTCTTGGTCCTATTATTGGCTTGGTAATTCGATATGTTAGTAAACGTTTTCGAAAACTCAGCAAGCGAATAATGAATTCCGTAGGTGATGTAACGCATGTGACGCAAGAAATTGTGACCGGCTATAAAGTTGTGCGTATTTTTGGCGGCGAAGCCTACGAGCAAAAGCGCTTCTTTACCTCAAGCCAGTATAACCTGGTGCAAAGTTTAAAGATGGAGTTCACCAAGATGATCAGTACGCCGATCATCCAACTATTGGTTGCTTGCTCAATTTCAATTTTGATTTGGCTCGCGCTCGCGCCTGGTGTGCGCGGCAATATGACGGGCGCGACCTTCGTGGTTATCATTACCGCGGCATCGACGATGGCGAAACCGATTCGTCAATTGACACAAGTTAATGAAAAGATTCAGCGTGGCGTGGCGGCTGCGCGCGATTTATTTACGGTGCTTGATGCGCCACCGGAAGAAGATCGAGGCACACGCCCACTTGCCGAGGTAAACGGCGAATTAGTATTCGATCAAGTCAGTTTTAAATACCATGGTAGTGAATCGGCAGTGCTCAAGGATTTCAGTTTGCGTATTGCGCCCGGGGAAACCGTTGCTTTAGTTGGACGCTCAGGCAGTGGTAAGTCAACCGTCGCTAATTTAGTGCCGCGTTTTTATGAGCCGGTATCTGGCGAAATTCGTTTAGATGATGTTGCATTGAGCGAGTATACCTTGCGCTCTTTACGCGATCAGATTGCTATTGTCACTCAGCATGTCACCCTGTTTAACGACACGATTGCTAACAACATTGCTTATGGCAGTCTTGATGGCGCGAATCGAGAAGAGCTTATCGATGTTGCGCGCAAAGCCAACGCGCTCGAGTTTATTGAAGCGAAAGACCAGGGCTTTGACACCGAAGTAGGCGATAACGGTATTTCCCTTTCAGGAGGGCAGCGACAGCGCCTCGCTATATCGCGTGCTTTGCTTAAAGACGCTCCGCTATTAATTCTCGATGAAGCAACCTCAGCTTTAGACAACGAGTCTGAAAAAGTTATTCAAAAAGAATTAGATAAATTGATGGAGGGTCGCACGACTTTAGTGATTGCACATCGGTTGTCTACGATCGAAAACGCCGACAAGATTGTGGTTATGGATGAAGGCTCCATCGTCGAGCAGGGCACACATACACAACTGCTCGCTTTAGAGGGTGAGTACGCCAAACTATACAATATCGCCTTGGAAGATTCGCACTAGGTGCTGTGATGGCAGGCATTTCCGATACGTTCATCAAGGCTTGGTATAACGGGGCTTGGTGGTTAGGCTTGCTATTACCCTTATCATGGTTGTTTGGTCTGGTTACGCGTCATCGCCGTCGTCGTTATCTCGCTTCTGTAAAAAATGCCGCGTCATCAAGTGTCCCTGTGATCGTTGTCGGCAATATTACGGTTGGAGGGACCGGAAAGTCGCCGCTGGTCGCGCACTTGGTGCATGCTTTTCAACATATGGGCATTAAGCCTGCTGTGGTGAGTCGTGGTTATGGCGCCAAGATTCCTAATGATCAGGTTCGGCAAGTCAAAATAGACAGCCAAGCAAATGAGGTGGGTGATGAACCAATGATGTTACGTCATTTAGTGTCTTGTCCTATTTTTGTGGCGCCAAAGCGTTGTTTGGCGGTTGCAGCCGCGCAAGCTGAAGGTTGTGAACTCGTAATAGCCGATGATGGTTTGCAGCATTATGCGATGCCGCGAGATATTGAAATTTGTGTACTTGACGCAACGCGCGGCTTAGGCAATGAGCATCTATTGCCGGCGGGGCCATTGCGAGAGCCAGTTAGTCGCCTAAAAACTGTCGATTTTCTCTGTTGGAATCAACAAGATAATCATGCGATTCCCCCCTGCCATTTAGCGAGTGATAATGTGTATCGGATGCACATGCAGGCGCTTTATTTTTCATCATTGGATGGTGAACAACGTTTGTCAGTGGATGACTTTGTCGCCCGCTTTGGCTCGCAACACACTATTCAGGCCTTCGCGGCGATTGGTAACCCAGAGCGTTTTTTTAGCTCTTTAGAGGGTTTGGGGCTTCGTCATATCGAAAGACATGCTTTTCCCGATCACCATGCTTATAGAAAAGAAAATTTTTCGAGTGATGACTCGCTGATTGTCATGACTGAAAAAGATGCGGTCAAATGCCGACAGTTTACTTTGCACAATGCCTGGGTACTCTGTGTTGAGGCGGTATTAACGAATGCGCTGACAGAGAAGGCAAATAGTGACTATGCAGACAAGTTTGCCGTTAGGTTATACAATATGCTGCAACATTCGAAGCGGTTACCACGAAGCGCAAGTGGCGACTAAATAAGTGGTAAATGTGTTTTTAAAATGATGTTAGGAAAATGTCTTGGATAAAAAACTACTTTCTATCTTGGCCTGCCCGATCTGCAAAGGCGAGCTAAAATATAATAAAGAAGCGTCAGAGTTGATTTGCAAGGCTGACGCTTTGGCGTTTCCGATTCGTGATGGCATCCCCGTCATGCTTGAGAATGAAGCACGCGCGCTCACTACAGACGAGCGCCTCAGTAAAGACTGATCACTATTGTTCGCCGAGAGCCCGTCACTGTCATGAAATATACCGTTGTTATTCCAGCCCGATACGCTTCTATGCGTTTGCCTGGCAAGCCTCTATTGGATATTGCGGGTAAATCTATGGTTCAACGTGTTTATGAGCAGGCGACTCGTTCTTCGGCGTCGCGTGTCATCGTTGCTACCGATGATGACCGCATCCTGAAAGCGGCTAAAAATTTTGGCGCTGAGGTCATGATGACGCGTAACGATCATCTATCGGGTACGGATCGTCTCGAAGAGGTAGCGAGAACGCTGGGTCTCGCAGACGATGAGATTATTGTAAATGTACAAGGTGATGAACCGCTCCTTCCCGCCTCGTTAATTGAGCAGGTAGCAAACAACCTTGATATGCACCCTGTGGCGGGGGTAGCGACGTTGTGTGAACGCTTGCATGATCTGGACACTGTTTTTAATCCCAATGCAGTAAAGGTGGTATTTAGCGACCAAGGGTTTGCCTCCTATTTTAGCCGTGCGCCAATTCCTTGGGCGCGCGATGCCTTTGCGAAAGATGAGAAGTATCTCCCTGAGAATACTGAGTACTACCGCCATATTGGTATGTATGCGTATCGGGCAAGTTTTTTGAAACAATACGTGTTGTGGTCGCCTAGTATGACCGAGCAATCAGAAAGCCTAGAACAATTGCGCGCGCTCAGTCATGGTGTGCCGATTCATATTGAAGTCGCGCATGAAACCCCACCCGCAGGTGTCGATACGCCCGAAGATCTAGCGCGTGTGCGTCACCATTTTAGCCAATCGTAAAATGAGATTACTGGTTAGATGATCAAAGTTTTGTTCGTGTGTTTAGGGAATATTTGTCGGTCACCTACGGCTCATGGTGTGTTCGAGCAGGTTGCTGCTGAGCAAATAAAAAATCAGCTATTAGTCGTAGATTCGTGCGGCACGGCGGCATGGCACATTGATAACCCTCCTGACAATCGCTCTACGCTTGCGGCGAAAACACGAGGCTTTGAGTTGTCGCATCTTCGTGCGCGGCAACTTAGTGACCGTGATTTTTATGACTTTGACTATATTTTGGCAATGGATAAAGCTAATTTAAAGGACATTCAGGCCGTCGCGCCAAACGACACACGCGCGCATATTAGTTTGTTCCTAGATTTTAGTGATATCCCTCGCGATGAGGTGCCTGATCCATATTATGGGGGTGATCAGGGCTTTGAGCAGGTGCTCGATTTGGTCGAGTCAGCATCGCATGGTTTGCTTGCACACATGTTAACACGCAATGTGCTAAGTTGATTCGGTGTATTTTTCATGGACCAGGTAAAAGACACAAGCGTTCAAGATCTAACCACACAAAACACCTTGGCATTAAAAAGTTGCGCGCATGACTACCATGAATTTACTGATCGTGATGCACTGTCTACTTACCTATACACCCTATCGAGTGAACTGCCTCTCCTTGTGTTGGGTGGTGGCAGTAACCTAATTTTACCAGAGGTTGTGACGACGCCCGTTATCAAGTTGGGGTTTGATCAATTAGAATTCGCCGAGGAGGGCGATGCGGTTATCGTACGCGCGGGTGCAGCCATCGAGTGGGATAAGTTGGTCGCTGAGGCTGTTGCCAGAGGTTATGCGGGAATTGAAAACCTCTCGTTAATCCCGGGTTCCGTTGGCGCGGCACCGGTGCAAAACATAGGCGCATATGGTGTGGAATTAGTTGATGTTCTCTTATCTATTGAGGCCTATGATCGAAAAGAAAAGCAGTATGTCACCTTGACACCAGATCAATGTGATTTTGCTTATCGTGACAGCATATTCAAACAAAAGGTTGGCCGATATATCATTACCGAAGTGGTGTTAGAGCTCTCCACTCAGCTTGATCTAAAGCTGCATTATGGCGAGCTTAAAGCCTTACTTAATGATCCTGCGAAGGCGGGTGCCAGGAATAATGAATTGAGCCTTCAGGCTGTACGAGACCATGTCATAAAAGTTCGACGAGCAAAATTGCCTGACCCCGATACGATTCCAAATGTAGGTAGTTTTTTTAAAAACCCAATTGTCCCCGAAAGCGTCTATAAATCGCTTAAAGAGCAATATCCTAAATTAGTAGCCTATCCGCAGGAAAATAAAGAATTTAAGCTTGCGGCAGGTTGGCTAATTGATCAGGCAGGCTGGAAGGGTAGGGTAATGGGTAATGCGGCGGTGCATGACCGACAGGCGCTAGTGCTCGTTAACAAAGGAAAGGCGACTCAGCAAGACATTTTAGCGCTTGCCTCAGCAATCCAAGACGATATTCAACGAATTTATGGCATCGCACTCGAAATTGAACCGGTTAGCCCGCTCTGATTTTAGTGCTTAATTTACGGCTGCTAAATAGGGCTCAGCGTTAACTGATACCCTCTTAAACGCCTTTGCATGCACTTTTCGATGGTCAACTAAAGATAAGGTATCTTCAAATGTTGCGTCTCATTATTTGTAACGTCTAAAAAAATGGGATTTTCTTCATTTCAAAGTGATTTTGGCTGAAGCTAGAGCATTACATTATTTTATTCTTAGGCTTGAATTGCCGCTTCTATTACTAAATTCGATAAAAACATTTACATTTCCAACAGCGATAGCTTCTGCAATATTTCGATTTGTAGACGCCGATCCAAACAGAACTACGCCGCCGGGGGTTGGTGTGAAGCTCGCGAATGCGGTGCAATCAAACTCGCCGCTTGGCGATAGATTAGCTACGCAAGTACACGTTGTAAATTCGCCTACCAAAAGGTCTGCTGGCTCACACTTTGGTTTTATAAATGTCACAAATTCATCCGTCACAAGCAGATCAACTGAGTTAGTAAGCTCAACAGTGCCGTCATCGTATTTAGCGCTTATCGCTGTTAAGCCGTTCTCGATCGTATGCACACGGCCTTCGTTACTTGGAGAATTACTGATTGACGCGATAGCTTGATTACTTGATGACCAGATCACTTGGTTCGTAACATCTAGGGTCCTTTGGTCTGAGTATTCTAGAAAAGCTTCATAATTTACATCGACTCGCTGTGGTAAATTGCCAGCTCCTGGCACAATTTTTAGCGCAATTGGTATTGCGGTCGTTACGGTGAGCAACGCGGTATTGCTCGAGATGCCATTCAATGAGGCAGAAATATCAACGGTATCAGGTAACGTTCCGGTATATGTTGGAATTGTATCTGCTTGGCCTGCTATACGAGGGTTGAAGGAGGCAAGAGCAGAATTAGCGCTGAGCCAATTGACACGATTGGAAACGTCTTGTGACGAGCCATCTTTAAAATAGGCAAATGCTGCGAAGGGTTGTGATTCACCGAGAGGAATGGACGGATCTTCTGGATATATGCGTAACGTGTCCAGCTCAGGAGCCACAACGGTACCTATTACCGTGTCACTAAGACCCGAAAGAGCCGCTGTGATATCGGTTTCGCCTGGCGTGATTGCGACGGCTAAGCCACTATTGGCACCAAATGTCGAAATTTTCGCAACTGCCTCATTAGAAGAGGTCCAAACTACGGTGTCGGTAATATCTCGAGTTTGTTGATCATTGAATATGCCGGTTGCGGTGTATTGCCCTTCTGTTCCGCGCACCACGGTCACGCTTTTAGGATTCACCTGAATACTTTCTAAACGAATGGGGATGATATTTAACTCGGCGTTAGCTGTTGTTGACTGACCGGCGAAGCTTAGGCTAGCAGTGACAATCGCAAGCCCCTCACTTATGGCTGTGGCCTGGCCCTGCAGTCCAATTTCATTTGAAATAGACGCGAGACTTGGGTCGTCAATCGACCACACTACTTGTTCGGTGACATCTAAATATTCTATTGGGTCAGTGGCAAGCGTAATACTCGCCGTGAAATTTTCATTTACACCAATCGGCAAATAGCTCACTGGGGGTGTGATCAAAAATTCCGTGGGTTCACCATCAACCACCTCTAAATTGGCTATTCCAGTGAACGAGGAAAATTCAGCAGATACGGTCACAAGTCCCGCTTTGAGGGCCTCTGCCCTGCCCGTATTATCAGCGAATGTTGCAATCTGCGTGTCGGATGATGTCCATTGCGTGTCGAGTGTGACCTCTTGACTAGAACCGTCCGTAAATTCAACGAAGCTAGAAAATTGACGCGTCAAACCAACCAGGGTCACCGCTTCGCCGGGCAAAACCGAAAATTGGGCAATGGTTTTGTCAGTAATAATCAGATTAGCGGTTGCGAGCATGCCCTGATACTCCGCTGAAACTCTCAGCTCTCCTGCGTTCAAAGCGCTTAGGCGACCACGTTGATTTATCGAAGCAAGCGCCTCTTGATCGATGCTCCAGGTTGATGCTTCGGTGATATTTCGCTGTGAGCCGTCTTGGCTCACGAGATAGGCTTCATATTGCTGGGTGGTCGCTTTGTTGATACTCGCCTGCAGCGGTACGATCGTAAGTTGTGTGCTAGTGGTGTCACTTGCGCCCGCAAAAATGGGGTTGTCATCGGTACATCCCGCTAAAATGCTGAAGGCCAAGAATAAGATATATTTCATAACGAATTTCATTCTGCGCCTAGCTCCGTTCGGTAGAATTCCAGTTTAATTCGTCTATTTGCGAGGTCACTCTCCTCTCCCTTAGTATTGCGAAGTGCCTCGCGCTCTCCGCGCCCGAGAATCGCAATTCGTTCGGCGGAGACCCCTTTGTCAATTAGATATTGTTCGGCTTCAGTAGCGCGCTGTTTGGCGAGTTTTTCGTTAAAAGAGGCGCTACCTTTATCATCGGTATAGCCGACGATACGAACGGAATAATGCGTATTTTTTTTGAGAAATTCTGCCGTATTGAAATCTGGGTGCTCAACAATATCTTCGATGCCAAATTTAGCGAAGTTAAAGGATAAGTTGATGTTAAAACGATACTGCGGACAACCCGCTTCATTTACAGGTACATTAATCAGGGTGTCGGGGCAGCGGTCAAGGTTTCGGGTGACGCCATCAAAATCTTCATCAATATAGCGGGGTCGGGGCGAATCGAAGTGGTAGCTCAGGCCTGCTAACACGCTGAGCGCACCGCGATCCTTTACAACGGTAAGCCCCGGGCTTTGCAGAAAACTACTGTCAATATTATAGATATCGTAACGGGCGGTAAGATCAAGCGATAGCGAATCGCTTAATGGGATGTCGGCGCCAGATTGCACAGTGAACACAACAGACTGCCCATGGCGGTCAATTGAATCTAGGTTAAGGGAAGGTGAGTCATCGATATGCATAAATGCATAACCGACTCCCGCACCGAAGAAGGGTTTGATCGCTGAATCTTCTAATTCGGTTGAATGGAGTATACCCAGCCCCGGGATAAGAACTTTGCGGTCTGTTTGTTGTAGCCAAGCCAAATCTAAGTAGGGTTTAAAGTAATCGCTGTATTGGCTATTGAACGTTGCAGTGCCGTTTATGATAAAGCCATCATTGCTTGGGTCGAGTGCATCGCTGGCCCCTCCATTTGTATCGCTGCGGTCTTCGATCGCGCGCGAGTAACCGGCTTTTATCGAAATTTTTTCCGTCTCGAGTGCGAGCGCGAGTTGCGGCGCGAAACAAACTGAAAGAATGAAAAAATGAGCAAGTAATTTGTTTAACAAAACGTTTTTATCCAGAAAATTTAGAGGTTCAGTTGACGCTTACGCAGCAACTTCCCGAGCGAGTTTAATACCCATGAATCTGGATCGAGTATCGATCGCACTGGTTCGCTGTAACGACAAAAAGCTTCTCGTTACGGCGAAGCTTACGACACGCGGCCGCACATGCAAATTAAAAAGTGATAAGGTGTGTGTTCGCTATTAAACAAGGCGATAAGTGAATAAGCAGCGCAAGGCATAGATTCGAGTGTTGGGCGCGTTCTTTATGTGCGTTAAAGTGGCTATTTTTGGCTGTTATCTAAACAAAAAAGGGAGCAGCGTTACACCGATCCCTTTTGAAGAGCGGCCGTTCGTTTGCGGCCGTTGCTTATATAGGCGGTTTGTTAGCTTTGTTGTGTGCGACGACGTGTATACACGAGTGACAACAAACCAAGGCCTAGTAGTGCCAGGGTAGATGGCTCTGATACAGGAACCGAGAAGCGGAAAACTTGGAATTCACCCGCGCCGCTACCCGAACCGTTTAGGTTGTCCGTTCCCCACACCCAATCTGCATCAGTCGAAATCCCTGCGATAACACCCCATGGGCTAACGCCGTGTTCTACTGATGAAAGTGGGTCCCAAGAGGTTCCGCTAATTACGGTTTCCATCGTGTCAGTATCCGGGGCATCATCGCCTGAGTTGAGGTCGTCGTTACCGGAAATGTATGCCCAGTCGTCGTTTTTTTCCGTAAAGTAGGTGGTGCCATTGATTGTAAACTGGCCAATAAAGGCTTGCGCAACACTGTTATCACTCCATGCCGCTACGTAGATATCATCCCCTGCTTGCATCTCGAAGTTCCAAGTTTCCGCGCACGACCAATTGTAACTGCCACTGCAAGGATCGTTTTCATTGAATCGACCTAGCTCATTCCGCATTTCATTTTCAGAGATATCGAGATGAGTGAGACTGCTTGTGGTTCCGTAATATAGTGCGTAGTGGTTGTCTGCCGTGACGACCGCTTCAACTGAAATGACCGATGCGAAGCTAAGGCTGGCGATTGTGCTGAGTGCGATGCCACCAACGAGAGATTTTAACGATTTCATGTGCAACTTCCTGATTATACAAATGAGTTAAAAAACGGTTTCTTTAGTTGTAATCATATAAGCAAGTACGGGGCCAGTTTTTTTGAAATCTATTAGGGTAAGGTTGATTGGCGTTATAATTTTTTTAGGGCATTGATTTATATAGATAAAACTAATGCTGCGATAATGTGAACTTGTTAAAAGTACTCGTAAGTAAAGTTGAGCTGGTTTGAGATATTAACGTTTGTGTAAAATTTTCTGACAGAAAGATTGGCAATGTGACCATATTCACAAGTCGCCTGCTGCCGCTGATATCCGCCGCTTATTCTGGTATGGCGATTGTTTTGTTAGGCTGCGTGTCAACCGATCTTTGAATTACCTCTAGAATCATATCGGCTGCGTAGAGAGACATTTCTTCCACTGCATCTAGGCTGACAAACACCCCATCGGTTTTTAATCGACACAAACCATGCAGGGTTGCCCAAGTTATTTGCGACATGCGCGTCTCATCAAAATAGGCGGGCATGCTGCCTGTCTTTTTTAAGCCGCCAATAATGCTGGTGTAGCGCCGAAAGGTCGCATGGCCTTTTTCAGTGAGTTCTGCGGAGGGAGTATTTCCCCATGTGACGGAACCAAACATCAGCTCATATTTTTCAGGGTTCTCCGCGGCATAGCGCACATACGCAATTACATATTCTTTTAAATGTTGTTGAATCGAGGCGGGATCATCTATACCGGTTTGATCTAGGAGATGATTCAGATCATCAAACGACCGTGCGGCAATTGCACACAGTAAGGCATGTTTGGACGCAAAATGATGATAAGGCGCTTGACGTGAAACGTTTGAGCGCTCAGCAAGCTCACGCAGGGTTAAGCCAGAAATGCCTCGTTCACTCAATAGTGCTTCGGCATTTTCTAGCAAGGTATCGCGTAAGTTCTGGTGATGGTAGGTGTTACTTGTCTTGCTTGTCGTTTTTTTCATAAAACTGACAATACCAAATCAATCTTGACACTGTCAAAATAGATGGTATCTTGACATCGTCAAGTTAATAATAAAGTGATTTAAAAGATTCTGAGAGATAAGACCCTATGACCAATCAACCTTTCCCGCATATGTTAGAACCGTTAGACCTCGGTTTCACCACCTTGAAAAATCGCGTGATCATGGGTTCCATGCACACGGGTCTTGAAGACCGTTTTTGGCAAATGGATAAGCTAGCCGCTTATTTTGCAGAGCGTGCGAAAGGCGGCGCCGCGCTGGTGGTGACAGGGGGTTATAATCCAAATAAGCGCGGTTGGTTCTACCCATCAGCAAGTTTGTTTAATAGCTATTTAGACATTCCTAACCATCGGAAAGTGACCCGTGCAGTGCACAAAGAAGGCGGTAAAATTGCGTTGCAAATTTTGCATGCGGGCCGCTATAGCTACCATCCGTTCTCGCATTCAGCGTCTGCGAAGAAAGCGCCAATCAATCCTTTCAAGCCAAAAGAAATGTCGGACCGTCAAATTCGTTCGACCATCAAAGATTTTGCAAAAACCGCCCGTTTAGCAAAACTTGCAAATTATGATGGCGTTGAAGTGATGGGCAGCGAGGGTTATTTAATTAATCAATTTATGGCGCCTCACGTAAATAAGCGCAACGACAGATGGGGCGGTAGCATCGAGAACCGTATGCGTCTTCCCGTTGAAATTGTGAAAGAAATTCGCAGAGCCGTGGGTGAGGATTTTATTGTTCTGTTCCGCTTATCAATGATGGAGTTGGTTGAGGGCGGTATGACCGCGAGCGAAATTGTAGAGACAGCGAAAGCGCTCGAGTCGGCTGGCGTTACTATTATGAATACGGGTATTGGTTGGCACGAGGCACGTGTGCCGACAATCGTAACGTCGGTACCGAGGGCTGCCTTTCGTGACGCCACTGCACGCGTGAAGAGAGAGCTGTCTATTCCAGTATGTGCGTCTAATCGTATTAATACGCCGGAGATCGCAGAAGACATTATTGCATCTGGCGATGCGGATCTTGTTTCGATGGCACGCCCATTTTTAGCAGACCCGCAGTTCGTCAATAAGGCAGCGGAAAATCGCGCAGACGAAATTAATATTTGTATCGCCTGTAACCAAGCTTGTCTTGATCATACTTTTGAACTGAAACGCGCGTCATGTTTAGTGAACCCGCAAGCGTGCCACGAGACGGAACTTAAGTATATTCCGGTCACCAATAAGAAAAAGGTTGCCGTAATTGGCGCTGGCCCTGCGGGTTTATCAGCGTCTACCGTTGCGGCAGAGCGTGGGCATGACGTAACGCTCTTTGATATGGCTCATGAGATTGGTGGGCAGTTCAACTATGCGAAACAAATCCCAGGTAAAGAAGAATTCTATGAGATGATCAAATATTATCGTCGTCGCGTTGAGGTCTCAGGCGTTGATCTTCAGCTCAATACTAAAATAGATACCGACTATTTAGAGCAAGCCGGTTATGACGAAGTGATTGTGGCGACGGGAATTAATCCGAGAAAACCGCCGATCGAAGGCATTGAGCATGAGAAGGTGCTCTCATATCTTGACGTATTAACCGGTGCGGAAGTAGGTAAAAAAGTTGCGGTAATTGGGGCGGGTGGCATTGGTTTTGATGTGGCTGAGTTTCTAGTGCATCCCGGAGCGAAGGCAGACAGTACGCCTCGTCCACAAAGTATCGAGGAGTGGAGCGAGGAATGGGGTATCGACTTTAGCAGCGACAACCCCGGCCAGTTGGTCGATAAAAGGCCACATGCGCCAGCGCGTGAGGTGTTTTTGTTACAACGAACAAAAGGACAGCTCGGTGCAGGGTTAAACAAAACCTCGGGTTGGGTTCATCGGGCGGTGCTCAAGATGAAGGATGTTGAGATGATCGGTGGCGTGAGTTACGACAAGATCGACGATGAGGGATTACACATTACCATAGATGGCAAGCAGCAAGTATTAGATGTGGATAACGTTGTGATCTGCGCGGGTCAGGAATCTCGAAAGGCTCTTTATGTCGAAGATCATGCGAGCACTAATTTCCATATTATTGGCGGGGCTCAATTTGCAGGCGAGCTGGATGCTAAGCGTGCGATAAAACAAGGGGCAGAGGTCGCCGCAGCGTTATAACTAACCTAACCTTTTCGCCTAGAATATTGAGCGTAAGGATGACATAGTTTTTACGCTCTTTAGAACTTTTTAAGAAAGATAACAGGACACCTTCATGGAATTTAAACACATTGTCTACCAAGTCGAAGACGGTATTGCCCATGTGATGCTCAACCGACCCGAGAAATTCAACGCGTTTAATTTCGATTTAATGTGCGACATTATCAATGTTCAAAAGGTAATCAAAAAAGATCGAGATATTCGCGTGGTGATCATCTCCGGCAAGGGTGAACATTTTAGCGCGGGCATCGATATTAAAAGCGTGATGGGTAAGCCGAGTCAGTTTGCGAAAATTGGCTGGAAACTTAACCCTTGGGGCACCAATATGGCGCAACGTTTTTGTATTGGTTGGCACCGTTTGCCGGTTCCCGTTATCTGTGTCATGCACGGTATCAGCTACGGTATGGCCATGACGCTCGCCTTGGGTGCAGACATGCGTTATGCCCGTCCGGATACCGAGTTAGCGATTATGGAGGCCAAGTGGGGCATGGTGCCTGATATGGCAGGTCTGCAAACTATCCGTAGTACGATTTCACAAGATATCGCCAACGAGTTGATTATGACGGGTGACCCAATTAAAGCAGATAAAGCACTTGAGTATGGCCTCGTCACGCGGGTGGTAGAGGACCCGATGGCAGAAGCCCTAGTCATGGCAGAAAAGCTGAAAGCACGCTCACCTGATGCGACCGCAGCGATTAAATTTACCAATCAAAAAAGTTGGAACGGGTCTACTCGCAGCTTGCTCGCGCGTGAAACGATTTACCAAATTGCCCAGTTAGTTAGTAAGAACTGGCGCATTATGGACATTCGTAATCGTAAAGATCCGAATACGCCATTCGTTAAACGCCAATGGTGGTGGTAGCGCTTACTCTTTCCTCTGCA
>Ga0209495_1000488_pt1 | contig 30863 bp, 24 predicted proteins | sample EN1Hudsemesocosm_FD_184629 | JGI IMG/M metagenome (GOLD analysis project Ga0209495, IMG submission 184629) | Methane-oxidizing microbial communities from mesocosms in the Hudson Canyon - EN1E Hudson Canyon (SPAdes) (version 2) | ecosystem: Environmental > Aquatic > Marine > Cold seeps | place... | reverse complement strand
TTGTTTAGCAAACAAGTCCTTTCGGCCACTCAGGCACCTCTCCTATTAAATGAACTCCCTCTTTTGAGGAGTGCAAATATAGTTTGCTATTTTCAATGAAACAAGCCTTTTTTAAGAGTTTTTTTCACCTCTTAAATAAAGTACTAAAACACAAGTAAATAAAGACTTATAATGTTGGATACTCTATCCTTAAATGGTGAATATTCAAGAGTTTCTTAATAAACACTTTCTTAATTTGACCGATTTCTTTTATGGTGATAGAAGCGTGATCAAACTGACCCTCGTTCATCTGACTTTGAATAATTTTATCAACTAAAACAGTAATATTTTGAGCGTTCTTCTCTGGCAAGCTTCGGGTTGCCGCTTCTACAGAATCAGCCATCATTAATACAGCAGTCTCTTTAGAGAAGGGCTTTGGGCCAGGGTACCTAAACATTTCAGTCTCATTCATCTTATCTGGAAATTTCTTAACATACTGACGATAGAAATACTGAACCATTCCTTCACCATGATGTGTTCTAATAAAATCGATAATCTGTTCTGGTAAATTGTGTTTTTTAGCCTTCTCTATTCCTTTAATCACGTGCGAGATAATCACCCTGGCACTTTCGTCCGAAGAAAGCTCATCGTGTGGATTAATTCCTGCCATTTGGTTTTCGATAAAAAACAAAGCATTGTCCATCTTCCCAATATCGTGATACAAGGCTCCAGCGCGAACTAAAAGGACGTTCCCCCCTACTTCCATAACAGCTTGTTCTGCAAGGTTACTTACTTGTAAAGAGTGTTGAAAGGTTCCTGGAGCCTTTTCAGCCATTTCCTTAAGCAATGGATGGTTTGTGTCTGCAAGTTCTAATAAAGAGATGTCAGACACCAAAGAGAACAACTTCTCGTATATATAAACGAGTGGATAGGTAAACAGCGTTAAAAAAGAACTCATCAATAAGAAGCCATAAACCATATAATCTTGTCCAAAAATATCACCCTTAGTAATAAGCGATATTCCCATGAAGGTTATGAAGTAAACAATAGCAATTTTACCAACAGAAATAAACAAGTCAGAGCGCTTATATAAATTCTCTATGGTGAGTACAGATAGTATACCTGCCATTAACTGAATAAAAACAAAATGAAAAGGGTCAGGTGCCAACCATCCTACTAATAATATACTTATGGTATGTACAAACAAGGCTAAACGCAAATCGTAAAACGAACGAATTACTAGTGGTAATGCACAAAAAGGAACAACATAGATTAAATTATTATTCGAAAATAATAATGAAAATCGTGCCAATGCTAAAAACAGAATAACGTTCAACAAGATGAACTTCAACGAACTAGAATCTCTGAATAAACTCGCTCTATTCTTTAGTACAAATAAGAAGATAATGAGAAAACATAAACTAATGAGTAGTGTTTGCCCAACAACGATAAATCGATTCGCTCTCACACTAATTTGCTTTCCTTCGAACTCCTGCTTAAAGGATAGTAACTTTAAGTAAGTCTTTTGACTTACCAACTCTCCTTTAGATACGATTAACTCACCTACCTCAACCTTTCCACTAACTTTAGAAATTTTCGCTAATTCAGTAGCCAGATTAATATCAGTATCATTATTATTATATAATACGTTCTGTGTCAATGCTTCAATCAACACATCCACACAATCGTTATAATCTCCCTCATCGCTTATCTGAATTTTTTTAATAAGGTCAGTAGATTGTGCTATGGTATAAAATTTATCTAGATAACTTTTACTCTTACCATCTCCTCTATCAATAAAAATTACATAATTCGCATCCTTGCCCTCTATATTTCCATTATTCTGAATAACACCTTTCTTGTAGATTTTAGTCCATATAGATCTAACTTTTTGCTCTAAACTAGAAATGTATTTCTCATGCTCCTTTTGAGTTCTTAATGTTGGCTTATCATCTGCTTTCTCTAAAAGAAAATTCTCTAACTCATAGTTTAACTTTACTAAGCCTTCTTCTTGCTTTTGATGTTCCAGAGTAAAGAAAAATGTCTTTTGGTCTCTTACTTGCTGTTCTTCATGGGCAATTTTTTCTATCGATTTAAGAATAGAAAACTCCATATCCGAAATTAAGTTCTCGTGCGGCCAGGGCTTACCCTCTATAGGCTCGTATTTAAAACTCTTTTTTCGAGGCATTAAATAAACAGATGCAGCTATAGCAATCAAAAAAAGCGCAATTCTATAAACAGAACTATGCTGATTCCTAACGAGTTCCAATAATTTCTTCATATATAATTCCTTTCCTACGAACTTAAACAAAATTGTAAAGCACACAAAGAGAATTTCTACTCATTTGAGCTTGCATTTTTTGTAACTTGCGGTGCTTTAAAAATCTAGAGATATGAAAGACGTAGTTATAGTTTCTGCCGTAAGAACTCCAATGGGAAGTTTTGGTGGCGTATTATCATCTGTTGCAGCTCCTCAGTTAGGTGCCGCTGCTATTAAAGGTGCTTTAAATAAAATTAATTTAGACCCAGCTCTTGTTCAAGAAGTGATTATGGGTAATGTATTACAGGCGAATAACGGACAAGCTCCTGCGCGTCAAGCGGCTTTAGCTGCTGGACTTACGCACGATGTTCCTTGTACTACTGTAAATAAAGTTTGTGCTTCGGGTATGAAAGCTGTTATGATGGCTGCTCAAAGTATTAAAGCTGGCGATAACGACATCGTTGTGGCTGGTGGTATGGAAAACATGTCTGCTGTGCCTTACTATATGGACAAAGCGCGTAACGGTTACCGTTTAGGTGATGGTGCTATTATCGATGGATTGGTAAAAGATGGTCTTACTGATGTGTACAACAAAGTTCACATGGGTGTTTGTGCCGAAAAATGTGCCGACGAAATGAACTTCTCTAGAGAAGAGCAAGATAAGTTTGCATTAACTTCTTACGAGCGTTCTGCTTCAGCTTGGTCTGCGGGTAAATTCTCTGACGAGATTGTTCCTGTTGAAGTTCCTCAAAGACGTGGTGATGCTATTGTTGTTGCCGAAGATGAGGAGTACAGAAAAATCAACAAAGAGAAGTTCTTAAAGTTACGTACGGTATTTAAGAAAGACGGTACAGTAACAGCTGGAAACGCTTCTACTTTAAACGATGGTGCTTCTGCCCTAATCTTGATGTCTTCTGAAAAAGCAGCTGAATTAGGCCTAAGTCCTTTGGCTAAGATTTCTTCTTATGCCGATGCAGCTCACGAACCAGAATGGTTTACGACTGCTCCTGCAAAGGCGGTTCCTATTGCTCTTACTAAAGCAGGAATTGACACAAAAGATGTTGATTATTGGGAATTAAACGAAGCCTTTTCTGTAGTTGGTCTTGCCAATGTTCAGAAATTAGGTTTAGATGCCGATAAAGTAAACGTGAATGGTGGTGCTGTTTCTTTAGGTCACGCCCTAGGAAATTCTGGTTCTCGTATTATCGTTACTTTGATTAATGTACTCAAACAAAACGGTGGTAAATACGGTACTGCTGGTATTTGTAACGGTGGTGGTGGTGCTTCTGCTATTGTGATTGAAAACTTATAGGTACTAGGTAATAAGTACCGAGTATAAGGTATATAGTGAGTCTCGAAAGAGGCTCACTTTTTTTTATGCTGATTAGAAACTTGTCAATCTGATAACATCTATGACTTATGACTGACATCTTCTTGTTAATTACTTTCTAGATACACAAACACAACAACCCCAAAACACCTTATATTTACCCCTATCAATGAAATACGGAATAGCACATATCAGCATCATACCGATGCGTTTCGACGCAAACGATAGAGCCGAAATGGTGAACCAAATTCTTTTTGGGGAGCATTATAAGGTCATCGAAAAAAGAGCCAAATGGCTTAAAGTTCGCTTAGCACATGATAAGTACGAAGGCTGGATTTGTTGCAAGCAGTATTTCGAAATTGATAAAGCACAATTTTTAAGTTTATCTGAGGAAACTCAACATTACAATTACAACTTAATTGATGCTTTAAGTACCGACAAAGGAGATATGATTCCTATTGGATTAGGCTCTACCCTACCTTTTTACGATGGAGAGCACTGTTTGATAAACGACTCAAGATTCCACTTTGAAGGAGCCCATAAGCCTTGCGAAAAACATACTAAAAAAGATATTGTAGATACCGCATTTATGTATTTACATGCTCCTTATTTATGGGGTGGTCGCACCCCTATGGGTATCGACTGTTCTGGATTCACACAAATGGCATATCGATTAAATAGTAGAGCTATTCCTCGCGATGCTTCTCAGCAAGTAAAATTAGGAACAACTTTAAGCTTTATAGAAGAAGCTGAACCTGGCGATTTAGCTTTTTTTGATGATTCTGAAGGAAATATAATTCACGTTGGGATAATCCTTGAAAACAATCATATACTTCACGCCTCTGGAAAAGTACGTATCGATCGGATTGACCAACAAGGTATCTTTAACAAAGAACAGGGACAACATACACACAAATTGAGAATTATTAAGCAAATTTATTGACTTTTCTCTCAGCGTTAACATTAAATAAAATGTCATTTTTCACACTTTTATGGGAAGGAATAAAAGCCACATCAATGCTTGAGTGGTTAGCAGTTGCTTCTAGTATTATTTATGTATTTCTAGCCGCAAAAAGAATCATTCTTTGTTGGTTATTCGCATTTATTGGCTCTACACTTTTTGTATATCTGTGCTATATTGGTCAATTGTACATAGAATCATTTCTCCAACTTTTTTATGTTGCCATGGCTATTATAGGCTGGTTAAGTTGGAATAACACTAATTCTGATGTTCGCACCATAAAAAAATGGAGTACCAATAACCATATTCTGAATATTATTGTATGTGCATTTGTAGCCTTTGTAATTGGTTTTGTTTTCGATAAATACACCCATCAAGCCAATCCTTATGTGGATGCTTTTACAACTTGCTTCAGCTTATCTGCTACTTTTATGGTCATTCGGAAAATTATTGGAAATTGGGTTTATTGGATTTTCATAGATTTAGTTTCTATATATCTATATGCACAGCGTGATTACCATTTAACTGCTGTTCAATACGGAATCTTTACACTATTAGCGATGTATGGTTATATGGCATGGAAAAAAGAATATAAGCGTCAAAAACTATGCTAAGAATCGCCATTACAGGTCCTGAATCTTCGGGCAAAACCACTTTGTGTAGTTTACTTTCCCAACACTATAATGTTTCCTATATTCGTGAATTTGCCAGAGCTTATTTAGAGAAGACTCAGGGTAAATACAAGCAATTAGATTTAGATAATATTGCCCAAGGACAGCTAAAAAGTTTACTTTCATTTGAAGATAAAATTGTGATTAGTGATACAGATTTCTCAGTATTAGAAATATGGTCGAAGTATAAATACAATAATGTATCAGAAATAATTCGAGAATTGGTTAACAAAGAGTTGTTTGATTTACACATTCTGTGTACACCAGACATCCCTTGGAAAGAGGATAAACTTAGAGAAAACCCTCATTCTAGAGAGCATCTTTTTGAACTTTATCAATCATCTTTATCAAGGAATAATAAGAATTTTATTGTGGTGAGTGGTACTCAGCAAAACAGAATTGAAAAAAGTTTGAAAGCCATAGAGGAACTTATAAATCTTTGATGTAATTTTGTCGCATCTCTAAGGGGTGCTGCTTTTAAGCGGCTGAGATTACACCCATTTAACCTGCTCAGGATAATGCCTGCGAAGGGAAGTGATAAAAAAAGTGCTAAAACTAACACCATAGAATTAGCCCCTGTTCTTGGATTATATTTTTAAAATATGAAAACAAGAATTTTCTCAAAAATTTGTGGTTTGATGCTTTTCATGCCCTTATTAGGATTTTCTCAAAACAACATCAAAGGAACGGTAAAAGGAATCGATGGAAATCGTATTTCTGGCGTTCAAGTAGAAATCCAAGAAACCTTTTTCAAAACTTTCACCAACCAAGAGGGTGCTTTTGTGTTTAGTAAATTAAATGCGGGTACTTACAAGCTCAACTTTTCTTCGCTTGGCTTTGTTCCCTTTACCAAAAGTATTGAAATTGAGAATGCAGATCAAGAGTTTACGGTTGTTTTAAGTAAACATGCACAACTGATTGAAGAAGTTACGGTTTCTGCAATTCGAGCAAATGAAAAAATTCCAACGACCTATTCTGAAGTACAGCTTAAAGAAATTGAGCGCAATAATTTTGGTCAAGATTTACCTTACATCCTAAATTCTTTGCCATCTACGGTAGTTACTTCTGACGCTGGGGCGGGGGTAGGATATTCTGGTATTCGAATTCGGGGCGTCGACCCTACAAGAACAAATGTTACCATTAATGGTATTCCGGTTAATGATTCCGAATCTCATGGTGTATATTGGGTAAACATGCCTGACTTTGCTTCTTCCTTAAACTACATTCAAGTTCAAAGGGGCGTTGGAACCTCATCCAATGGAGCTTCAGCTTTTGGGGCGAGCATCAACATGCAGACCAATAGTCTAAATAAGGAAGCTTATGGTATTCTTGACAATTCATTCGGTTCTTTTAATACCTTTAAAAACACCGTTAAGGTAGGTACAGGCTTGCTTAATGACAAGTTTATTATAGATGCTCGATTGTCTATGATTAAGTCCGACGGCTACATAGATCGATCGGCATCTGAGCTCAAATCCTATTACCTTTCTGGTGTTTGGTTGGGAGAAAAATCTAATCTTCGAGCGACCATCTTCAGCGGTAAAGAAAAAACAGCTCAAGCTTGGTACGGAACTCCTGAATCTGTCATTAACGGAAGTCAGGAAGAAATAACAGCCTACGCTGATCGCAATTATATTTTTGGTAGCGACAGAGACAATCTTCTTAATTCAGGTCGAACCTACAATTACTATACTTATGACAATGAGGTGGATAATTACCAGCAAGACCACTACCAATTGCATTTCAATCATGTGTTTAACAACAATTTAAAGTTCAGTAGTGCTGCACATTACACCCGAGGAAAAGGGTATTATGAGCAATACAAAGCTGATGAGGACTTTAGTGACTATGGTTTTTCGCCCATTTTTTTTCAAGACACTATCATCCACACAACAGATTTAATCCGAAGAAAATGGCTCGACAACCATTTCTATGGCGGTATATTCTCTTTAGCTTATGCTAAAAATGGACTTGATTTAACCTTCGGGGGGGGGGCTAACCAATACGAAGGAGGGCATTTTGGCGAAGTTATCTGGTCAGAATATTCTTCAGACAGTAAAATTCGAGATCGTTATTACGACAATGATGCTCAAAAACAGGAAGCACATTCCTACCTAAAGGGTACTTACAAGACAGGTCCATTAACCGTTTATGGTGATTTGCAATACAGATATATAGATTACACATTTTTGGGCGTTGATGAAGTAGATGGAGCCATTAAAGACAATGAGCAAACCCGAAACTTTAATTTCATCAATCCAAAGTTCGGATTGATGTATGATTTTGATGAACGAAACAACGTATATGCCTCTTTAGCCATAGCGAATCGAGAACCTGTACGAAAAGATTTTAGGGAAAGTACTCCACAAAATCAACCGAAGACTGAAAACCTAGTAAATCTGGAAGCAGGATACCGCTTTAAAGGACAAGATTTGATGGTGAATGCGAATATGTATTATATGCATTATAACAATCAGTTGGTTTTAACTGGGCAGATTAATGATGTTGGAGATTATACAAGAACCAATGTAGACATTAGTTATCGTGCAGGTATAGAATTAGAAGCAGGGTACCGTTTGTCAAAAAGACTAAGCCTTACAGGTAATGCTACCTTGAGTAACAATAAAATCAAAGAGTTCAACGAGTTTGTCGACAACTATGATGTTGGCGGACAGGATACCATTTCCCATACCAATACCGACTTGGCTTTTTCTCCAAATATCGTTGCAAGTATTGGCTTACAATATGAACCACTGGAAGATTTAACTATTAACTTTTCAGGAAAGCATGTGGGAGACCAATTCTTAGACAACACCTCTACAGAAACTAGAAAGTTAAATGCTTACACGACTTTTAATCTTCAAATGGAATATACTCTTGAAGATTTGTTATTTGAGGAAATGACATTTGGTTTATTGGTGAACAATATATTCAATGAGTTGTATGAAAACAATGGTTATACCTGGGGGTATATTTATGGAGGAGAAAGAACAGTAGAGAATTTTTACTACCCTCAAGCTGGACGAAATTTGATGTTAAGAGTCTTGATTAAATTATAGTTGATGATTGTATGATAGATATAAAAAAGCCCTCCTACGAGGGCTTTTTTATTTGTTTCTAATTATATTTTACAAGTTGAACTATTTTCGGCTTGTTGGACTTGTAATTCCTCCGGTGGATAAGGTAATCAAGTTAGGAATAATGTCAATTTCTTGCGACTCTAAAACCGATCCTGGTGGATACGCTTCGGGGCAAGAAAATTTAGAGCAATTCGAAATCTCAGATCACCGCCATACAGATGAATTCATAGGAATCATCAAAAAAAACTAGGCTACGAAACGGTTTGGAAAGACAGGGGCTATAGTTTAGAGTAATAAAAACTCCCGCCTTAGCGGGAGTTTAAAAATTAGGAGTATTTCCAATCGAGGGGCAATTGATATTATAAATCTCCTAATCCTCCTCGGGTATCAGCACTCTACTCTTAAATTCGTTTGAACATATAACCATTAGAGGTAAGTAATTCAACTTTACTATGGCGCATTAAGTGAACACTTAATGTGTGCTTATACTGATTCCCAATTTCTTCCATAGGAAGAGACTAGCAGTGTTTTCAAGACCTCATCTATCACGCATATAGAGCTATACGGGGAAGGAGATATGAGCTTATGTACTACAATTAATATATGATACTAGCTATAGCCCTCCTTACTGTAGGATAAGAGAACACAAAACCATTATTAATAAGCTTATCAGAAGAAACCCTACTTCCATTTAGCAACATGACGGACATCTTGCCCAAAAGTATATATAAAGCCCAAGAGGGAATATTAGGTATCCATAAATATTTCTCTAGGGTTTGAGCTAGAAGCTTCGTTAAATCCTCATTATTAATGTGGTCAGGTGCAACCGCATTATAAATTCCATGAGGGATTGTATTTTCAACAAGTTGTGTGTAAATAGCGCACAAATCATCCATATGAATACAAGGCATGTATTGTTTTCCAGAGCCTAAGGGCGCCCCTTGCCCCCGTATAATGGGTTTGCATATCTTTTCGAGCGCTCCACCTTTGTCCGAAAATACAATGCCTGTCCTAACTTTAGATACCCTACAGCCCAAATCACTAAATCGATCGGCAGCTTGTTCCCAGCGCTTACATAATTGTCCTAAAAAATGATTTGAGGCTTTAGTCTCTTCAGTATAAATATCCTCAGTAGTTTCTACACCATACCAACCAACTGCAGAAGACGATATGAAGGACTTTAAAGGAATATTAAATTCTTTAATTTTTAGAAATAGAAATTGAGCGGTATCCACTCTACTCGATAAAAGTTCTTCTTTACGCTTTTTTTTCCATCGTTTCTCTGCTATTCCTGCTCCAGCTAAATGTATTATACAATCTAAATTTTTAAATGCTAGTAGATCAATTTCAGCATTTGATGGATCCCATAAGTATTGTTTGTGTTCTGCTTTCTCATAAAAGTTTCTAGTCAAAACAGCAATTTCATGACCTCTACTTTCTAAAGTCTTCGATAATGCTGTTCCGACCAATCCTGTACCTCCTGTTATAAGTATTTTCATCATATTAGTATTTCCTTCAAATTAAAAAAAAATCAAATGCTATTCTTAAATTGCATCAAAATTTAAGAGAAATGAATCTTAGTAAAATAGAATTGTCTAGATATAGTAGACATATTAAACTGAGTAATGTAGGCATTAAGGGGCAGGAAAAATTAAAAGCCGCCAAGGTACTTGTGATTGGTGCTGGAGGTTTAGGTTGTCCGGTTTTACAATACCTTACAGCTGCTGGTGTTGGAACAATTGGTATTATTGATGGCGATACGATAGAGGAAAGTAACTTACAAAGACAAGTTTTATTTAATCAAGCCGATGTTGATGCTCCAAAAGCAAAAACTGCTGCACTAAAATTAAAGGCTCAAAATCCGAATGTGAACTTTAAAGCGGCAAATACAAATGTATCTAAAGACAATATCCTGAACCTTATCGAGGTTTTCGATATCATTGTCGATTGTACGGATAACTTTCCGACTCGTTATTTGATTAACGATGCTTGTGTGATAAGTAAAAAGTCACTTGTTTTCGGGGCTATACACCAATATGATGGTCAAGTATCTGTATTTAATTATGATAATGGACCTAGCTACAGATGCCTTTTCCCTGAAGCGCCCTCAGATATTCCGAACTGTTCTGAAGCAGGTGTAATTGGAGTTCTACCCGGAATCATTGGAACTCTACAAGCCAATGAGGTGATTAAAATTATCTTAGAAATTGGAGATGTATTGACTGGAAAAGTACTTAGTTTAAACGCATTGAATTATGAATTCTCAATAATCGAGTTCGACAAATCAGAAGTCTCGAATATTACTAAGCTAGGCATCTACGACTATAGCTGTGAAACTGTTCAACAAAATCTACCTAAAAATATCACTGCAGAAGAGCTTGCTGAAATGCTTCAATCAACTACTAAAATCAACATTCTAGATGTGCGTGAATATTTTGAATGGGATATCTGCCATATCGATGGCGCATCAAACATACCCATGAATTTGATTGATGAATGCATCGATGAAGTTTCAAAAGAGATTCCTACTGTAGTTGTGTGTCATCACGGCGTTAGAAGCATGAATGTGATTCACTATTTAGAAGTAAAAGGCTATGACAAGCTGATTAACTTAGAAGGTGGAATCCACGCATGGGCTACTCAGGTGGATACTGAGATGGCTACTTATTAACGTTTTCAGGTACTAGTACAAGGTTTTAGGAGTATGAATAATTTGTGTATTGGTGGCTATTAACTTCACATTGAAAAGATTTGTCTTTAGAATTATTTTGTAGAGTTAGTAAGAAATTTACTGAGCAATACAATTCACCCCTTCTACAACAACTATAATTAAAGATATAAGCTGAAACTGTTAGCTAAACATTTTCCCAAAAAAGCTCGCTAAAAAGACAATTACACTAAAACTTAAGGCTTTGCATTTATAAAAATGAAAAGAATGGTATACAGCAGCTGATGTGTTCTCTAAACGAGAGACATCATTTTTAGAATCTTCTGTGCTAAAAAGTATGAGCTTCATAGTATATCCATATTACTAGGAATCAAAACTACATAATTAGTATCGAATTCAAATTGAAAAGGGTTTAAGATTAAAAGGCTTTTTCTATTTTTGAAACTCAAAATCAGAATTATGAAAAAAATATTCATCGCAGCATTCGCATTGAGCTTTAACTTTGCCTCTGCTCAAGATGCTTTAAGCTTTCAAAAAATCGTTCAGTGGGATGCTAATCCTGTAGAAAGTCAGGGAAGAACTGGAACTTGTTGGAGCTTTTCAGCTTCATCTTTCCTAGAATCAGAATTGATACGAATGGGAAAAGGAACTCATAATTTATCGGAGATCTTTATTGCACGCCAAGTGTATTTAAACAAAGCCGACAATTATGTACGCAGACATGGTAAAACACAATTTGGCGAAGGAAGTTTAGGTCACGATTTATTAAATGCAATAGACGAATACGGAATCGTTCCCAACGTCGTATTTAATGGTTTACAGACAGAATCAGAAACTCACAATCATTCTGAATTAGCTTCGATATTAGAAGGCTATGTTAAATCTGTAGTTTCTAATAAAGGGAAAAAGTTAACGCCACTTTGGGAAAAAGGATATTCTTCTCTTTTAGATATTTATTTAGGTGAGTACCCAGAAACCTTTACTTATAACGGGAAGAACTATACACCAAAAAGCTTCGCGGCATCATTAGGTATCAAAGGAGAAAACTACATCACATTAACTTCGTACACACACAAACCTCTCTATACTAATTTCATTCTTGGCATTCCCGATAACTGGGATAATGGTAGCTTTTACAATCTTCCTTTAGATGAAATGCTAGAATTGACTAAAAAGGCTCTTAGAGATGGTTATACCATTGAATGGGATGCTGATGTGAGTAATGAAGGTTTCAATTCTAAAGAAGGTATTGCTGTTACCGCTAAAGAAGATGAGGAACCTAATTTTGAGCTTACCGCTGAAGAAATGGATGTGACTCCAAAAATCAGACAAGAGAACTTTGATAATTATACCGTAACCGATGATCACTTAATGCACATTGTTGGCTTAGTTGAAGGTGTAGATGGTAAAGAGTATTTTGTAGTTAAAAATTCGTGGGGTGACGAACGTGGTTTAGATGACTTTAAAGGTCACGTACTCGTTTCTGAAGCATATTTTAAGATGAATACGATTTCGGTACTCATTCATAAAGAAGCGCTTTCTAATGGCTTAAAACGTAAACTGAAGATTTAGACTGTAGACAAAATTAAAAATGGTCATTTTGAGCATTGTCGAAAAGTAAATTTTTATCGTTGGAATCTCAACAAGCACTACCAAATTATCGGTCATAAAAAAACTCCCTCGAAAATACGAGGGAGTTTTTTTATGGTAATTAATATCGATTAATAAACGATCAATTTCTTGATATCTCCATTAGATGTTTTCACTAGATATACTCCAGAACTTAGCTGTGGTAACTCAATGTTGTTTACACCTTTATTTAAGCAAGTTGTATAAACCTGTTCTCCAACTAAATTAACTATGGTCAACTTAGATTGACGATTTGACTCCACCCATAATTCAGATCCATTATTAGGATTAGGATAAATTCCCCAATTAGTTGAGTCTACTTCATCAATAGCAACATTATAGACTTCACAGCCTAAGAAAACAACTTGATCTTGAGAACCAAAATCGGCACCTTCAAGTAATACATTACCACATACCGTTAGTGTAAAGTATCCATCGCCAGTTGTTAAACCATCGCCATAAGAATCCTGAATTGTAAAAGTCATTTGCTCATTGGAAGAAACACAAAATGCAGAATTGTAAACTGTTTCGCTATCATAAGTTTCAACAGTAACCTCAGCTATTAACTCTCCAGTTTCACTTAATAATGACCATGAAGTCTCACTACCCCACTCATCTGTTTGAATACTGATATAAACTTCGTTATAATCTGTATCGCAAGATAAAGTGTATTCACAAGAACCATTGTCAACATTCGCTTGAGGATTATAATTCAATGCATCTACATCTATACAGCCTTCTACAACAGAAATACAAGAACCATCATCATAGTTGGCATCTATATTATAATTGAATGCCTCTGAATCCATACATCCAAAAACAACAGAGGACTGATCACAAGTGACCACAAAGTCCTCTATCAATTCAGTAAAACTTTCATCACCTCCAGATACTAACTCTTGATCACAAACCACAATAGAATATGAACCTCCAGAATTTATTCCATCGCCATAATCATCATTAATCATGAACTGCATAGCAGTCCCAGGAGCGGCACAATAAGTTAATTCATAGGTATAATCAGAATTAAGCTCACCTACAGAATACTCATCAAATATATATCCATCAGAATCAATAATACTCATCGATGTTTCATCAGAACTATATACATCCGTAATAAAAGTCAACAAAATATCTAAATACCCTACCTCACATTCTGATGTAGTAAATAAGTAAGTTGACTCAAAGCTATAAGACCCTGAATTAATACCTAATAAGAAATCTATTTCAGTTGATGTTGGAGTAGTTTCAGATAAAGAACAAGAAAATGAAATGATAGATGATACACCATCTTCAAGTGGACTCGAAACTAAAGTACTCTCTTCAATCACTAAATAAGGACAAGTTGAACTCAATTGAGAGATTAATTCTTCTGAAGATGAGGTTCCCAAATTAGATACTGGAAATTGAATTATAAAACTCTCACCTAATTCCATAACTCCATTTCCATTCCCATCAGAATCATCAATAATAAATTCACCAGTAGTAATAACAGGTGCTGATAAAATAATTTGAGAAGACGTATTCCACGTGTTTCCACTAGCATCATTAATCTCAAAATAAATTGTAGCTAAGGTTCCATCTGGAACATCATTAGAAATTGAAAGTGTTAAAACATCATCTGCCCAAGAAACAGCATCGACATTAATAACTTCCATGCTAAACGAAGCTGAAAGAATGGTTAAGTATGGGTTAGTGGTACTCGCAGTAATGGTTAGTTCATCAGTATTTTCAATACCAACATTTTCAAAAGCTACACTGTATGTTAATTGGTCTCCATAATCAGCTTGACCATCAATACCATCTGCTAACTCTGATAGACTAAGCCCATTCTGAATCACAAAGGGTCCATCAAGAACGATTGATTGAATATCTGCGATATAAGGCACATTATTAAAAGTAGTCACAGTCAATGTAAATACTCCAACATCACTGATAGCATCAAAGTTTAATACTACTTGCCCATCTTCGATAACGCCTTCTGCAATCAACTCATTTTGAAAGCTTAAAGCAACTATTGCTCCCTCATTTCCAGAACTTACCGTGAAGCTATTGGATCCTAAAGGAAGGACTTCATCATGGATTGCACTTACATATTCAACTTTGTTAGTGCGAATCATTACAGAGGGATCTCCAAAGATCATCCAGGTATCTGTCATCTCATCGCCAGCAGAGCCATAATCATCATTCATTTTCATGCAACCTTGCATAGAAATCGCTCCAAAACTTCTACGAATATTATCTTCATATTGCTCAGTCAAAATATCATTCATTTCATCTTGCCCTAGCATAGGTGGGTTCCAACTTTGATTTATAGTTGACATAAGAGCCGCAATAGCTCCAGTTGGTTCACCTTCAGTATTTGTAGCTCTTAACCATTTTTCAGCAAAACAAGTTGAATTCATAAACTCACCATTTACACAGGCTACAGAAAAAATAAATGGAAATACTGTATTATTGGTTAAAGCATCTACATCCGAATTATTAAATCCTGTTGTTACAAAAGACTCTGGACCTCCATGTCCTGTATAGTTAATCAGTCCAAGGCCATTATCTACAAGATTAGCTAAATCTGAAGCAGAAGGATATCCTGCTAAATCTAAAGCCCCCTCATAGGGTCCGCCTTCATAAAGTTCAGAAACTGATGAATAAGTATAAGCCAATAAATCACTTTTGATATTCATTTGGTGATGCCAATCAGCTTCATTTGCATCTCCCATACCTGTGCTAGGTGAACTCGGATCAGTAGATTCAGTACCATCCTCAGATCCAATTCCAACTGCCATTTTATATGAATTGTCTAATACAGGATTTAATTCGTAGGCAATTGTTCTATCGACCATAGTCTCTACGTTACTTACACTTTCTGCCGAAAAACGGCCGACAAATAAATCAGGGTAATGATCATCTCCAGCAGCATATGCGTAGCTATTATCAGAATAACCAGCAGAAAGTAAATCGGCTGGAACTTGTTGATGATCCCCAACTAATAAAAGGTAAGTTAAGCCACTAGTATCGTAATACTCTTGAACATACTGCTTAATATCTTCAGCATCACCAATTGTAGCAACATCTACAATTTCATTTTCTATACCTATTTGAGTTTTCCAATTACTAAATGGACTCATTGCTTCTATAAAATCAATATGAGAGATAATTAACATCTTCCCTTCTTCAGAAACTGGGTCGTATTTAGCAGTCGAATAATTAATGAAATGCTCTTGATAAAGCTCTTCAAAAGAACGATCTATACGACTTGGTGTTTTAATAGCCTTATCTGAACTGAAACTAACTTTAATACTCAGTTCACTATAAACTCTCAAAGTATTTTCAGTTGGCAAAACTCTAAATGGATACACCCATAAAGCACGACCATGAAAATCTCTTATTTGATACTCCGATTGAAATTCCGCTTGAGCTTTAGGATACCACTGATCTTTACGATAGCTAGCTCCAAATTCATACGACACCTCATCGGGGTCTATATTTCTATACAAATTTCCTTTTGAAGGACTAATTGTAATACCCTCAATATCTTCAAACTTTTCACCAAAAACCTCAATAGAAACTTCAGCTCCTTGAGGTAATTGTAATGACTTGGAAATTTTAAGTAAATCTGGTGTGCTGGCTTCCATTATTGGAGTAGCATCTTCCATTTGTGGACTAAAGGTGCTCTGCCCATTAATTTCAGTTTCTAATAAATCATACTTACCAAACTGGTAATGCAATACAATAGAATTAGCATCTTCACCTACTATAGTGACTTTAGTTTCTTGTGCCTGGCTAACAAATCCAACAAGTAGCAAAGCAAATAATGAGTATAGTTTCTTCATTTTGGAATATTTAGTATTCAATACTTGGTAAATCATATACCAATCTCTGTTAAAGGAAAATAATAGACTTTTGGAACTCGTATGTCTCAGACTTAAAATCTAGCATATAACTACCAGATGGCAGTTGATCTTTTGAGATATAGATATACTTTTCATGATTATTTGAAATCATTTTCACAATTTTCCCAGAACTGTCAATCAATAAGATTTGGGTAATATCTTCTGGACAACCATCAATCTGTAAAAGATCATTTGCTGGCTGAGGATAAATTGAGATAGCAGCTAGTAAACTTTCATTAATACTAACGGAAGTAGGTGCTAATTGCACATCTAACACAGTGGTTTCATTATTCAATATAGTAGTAGAAGTAATTGTTTTAGATTGATAACCTTCAGCAGAAAAGTTGACATTGTATGAACCAGAAGCTAAATAACGGTGATAGTCACCTATAGGTAAATGAGATGATACGTCAGAATTATCTGCATCATGACTCTCAATAAAGATTTGTGCTAATAAAGGTTCTCCAGAAATTGAATCTGTAACTATACCATGTAAACCATACAAACTCTGTTCTATATATGCTAAAAATGAATTGTAGTTAGCATCCCAATAATAAGGTAATTCCGATCCAGGTGGAGTTTTACTATCAGACAATTCTAGAGTAAATTCTCTACAATGTTTCTCGTAATTCATATAATCCTGACGCCCCCCGTTAACTTCGTACCAGTCAAAACCGTTAGTTACACCCTCGTCAAAAGAAGTGAAATAATTACTACTAGAGTTTTCTTGAGCCAAGTCTGCATATTCGTGCATCACATGGATCCACCAATCGTAATCGGCAGGATATTGACTCCAAGTATCCCAAGGGTAATTGGCAACTTCTGCACCTCCATGAAAGTTTGAAGATATATCAAATGCACAACTATCAGCAAAATCCATAAAAGCTAAAGTTTCACTTTGATATAAATTCCCATCTGGGTGAAGTCCATCTTCAGGGTCTGGGTAATTTCTATTTAAGTCTACCCAATTTGCATTATAACGCGTAGCACCATAAACAGTACTATTATTATTAGTGTATGCTCCATCAGGGTTAGCAAGTGGATTAATCCAAATTTCAACATTGTTAACAATCTCTGTTACTTTATCATCAAGACCATAATTATTGATTAAATAATCAATCAATCGTAGTGAAAGTACAAAACCAGTTATTTCATCCCCATGCATAGATGAAGTATATAATAATCTTGGTTCTCCTTCTTCTGCATCTAAATGGTCAGTGATTTTTGCAACTAACAACTCTCTACCATTAATCGTTGTTCCGATGGAAGATACTTTACACAACTCAGGATATTGCTCTTCGAAAGCATACATCATTTCTACATAAACTTCATAAGAAGGGTAAAAGTCCCAATCGCTCATCTGCTTCTCATCTAATGACAAAAGCATATTTAAATCCTCGAATATAAATCCTGGGTTTTCCTCAATTTTATAGTCAAGCTCTAAATTTAAAAATGCCTTAAACTCTCGCTTGTTTGCATAAGCGTAGGCATTTGTAAATGACGAACCATGATCGATTGAGACTAGACTAGAGATCTCGTTAAATTGTTTAATAGAAGATGCTTGAAAGGAAAAGTAAATTTCTCCTTTATCTTTAAAACAGCTCTCAACTTCACAAATTTGAGAGAATGCACAAAAAGGAATCAGTAGTAAAACAAATAAAAATTTCATAGGTATAATTTGTGCAGTATATGACAAAATACATGCCAATAAATAAACCTTAAAAGAGTATAAATCAATAGATTCTAACATCGAGAAGAACTTCTTCTCCTATTTCATCATTTAACATTTTCTTGATGCGCTCTTTTGCATACGAAAGCTCTTGTTTTAATGCTGCATTATTGAGTTGTACAAACAAAATTCTCTTTTCGACTTCAATGTTTACAGTGTATTTAGTCACAGATGGCCCCATCAATTTATCCCAAAGAGTAACAATATGTGCTTCATTAAACTTTGAAGTAATGTCATAGTTCTTTAAGAGGTCTTTAATTACCTCACCTATACTTTGTTCTCTAGCTCTTCTCATACTATTCCGTCATCCTTAACATCAAAAATCTTATAGGAATCATCAATTTTCTTAACAATTTCTTCAGTACGTACCTTATGAGTATCAGTAATGAAAATCTGACCAAAATGATGCTCAGAAACTAAACGTACAATTGACTCCACTCGTGTGTCATCTAATTTATCGAAAATATCATCTAAAAGCAATAAAGGTTTATAACCAACTAAATTCTTTATAAAATCAAATTGAGCTAGCTTCAGTGCAATTAAGTAGGTTTTTTGCTGACCCTGAGAACCTTGTTTTTTGATTGGAAAGTCGTCGATTTTAAATAATAAATCATCTTTATGTGTACCGCAAGTAGTGTACTGCAAGATTTTATCCTTGGTTAAACTCTCTTCTAATAAAGAACCTAAATCTCTATCGTTCAACTGGGATTTATATTCCAAACTTACTTGTTCTTTAGAACGCGAAATAGAATTATAATACGATTGAAAAATAGGATTGAATTGCTCCATAAACTCACATCTCTTTTTATAAACCTTAGAGGCTAAGTCAATCAATTGTTCATTATAAATCCCTAATGTTGTTGGGTCGTAAGTAAAGTTTGATGCAAAATATTTCAATAAAGCGTTCCGTTGAGAAATTACCTGATTGTATTTTATAATATGTTGCAAATAGATTTTATCCGATTGGGCAATCACACCATCAATAAACTTACGACGTGTTTCACTACCTTCAATAATCAAATTTCTATCTGCTGGAGAAATAATTACAAGCGGAAACAAACCAATATGATCTGCTAACTTATCGTACTCCTTTTTATTTCTTTTAAAAATTTTCTTTTGCCCACGTTTTACGCCGCAAAACACCTTTTCATCAACATCATTTCTTTCAAAAGTCCCATCAATGGAAAAAAATGGTTTTTCGTGGAGTATATTCTGGCTATCGATAGGATTAAAATAGCTCTTACAAAAACACATATAATAGATGGCATCTAACAAGTTAGTCTTCCCAACTCCGTTGTTACCAACAAAACAATTGATGTTTGAAGAAAACTCTAATTGAGCTTCATCATAATTTTTAAAATAGATTAAGGAGAGGTCCTTGAGATGCATTTGAAATTAATTTGGGTAAAAATAAGACCTGAATTTAGATTTATAGCGGTCATTTCAGAATTTCTTTTATTTTTGTGCTTCAATAAACAAAACAAAGACGAAAATGGCTGAAAATACAAACCAAGCACAAGAACAATTAAAGACGATTGAAGAAAGCCTTACTAAGGCTGAGATGTATGTAGAAGAAAACAAGAATAACCTAATGATTATTGTTCTTGCTATTGCTATAGGTTTTAGTGCTTTCTTCGCTTACGATCGGTTCTATGTTCAACCAAACGAAGAGAATGCTCTTACAGAAATGTATATGGCAGAAAAGAACTTCGAGCAAAACAAGTTTCAAGAAGCTCTTGATGGTGATGAGCAGTACGCAGGATTAATTGAAATTATTGATACTTATGGCGGTACTAAGGCTGCTAATTTAGCTGAGTACTATGCAGGTATTTCTTTCCTAAGACTAGGTGATGCTGAAACAGCAATAGATCATTTAGATAACTTTTCTTCTGATGATGAAATGTTAGCTCCTATTGCACAAGGTGCTATTGGTGATGCATTCTCTGAATTAGGTCAGAATGAAGAAGCTTTAAACTACTATGTAAAAGCTGCAGAATTAAGAACAAACAATTTTACGACTCCTGTATATTTGATGAAAGCTGCTAATGCTGCATACTCTTTAGGGAATAAAAACCAAGCATTAAGCTTATACACACGTATTCAAGATGAATTTTCTTCTTCTAGAGAAGGACAAAACATAAGTAAATACATTTCACGTATTACTGCAGCTCAATAATTTATGGCTACAACAAATTTATCACATTACGATAAAGACTCAATCCCAAACGCAGATGGTCTGCGCTTTGGGATTGTTGTTTCTGAATGGAACGAGAAAATTACCGAAGGTCTTTACGAGGGTGCTCAACAAGCTTTAATTGACAATGGTGTTGTGCCAGAAGATATTATTCGCATAAACGTACCTGGGAGTTTCGAATTGACTTTTGGAGCTTCGATGTTAGCTGAAACGACTAATGTAGATGCCATCATTACTTTGGGTTCTGTTATTCAAGGAGAAACAAAACACTTCGACTTTGTTTGTCAAGGAGTGAGCAACGGAATTACACAGTTGAATATTTCATTAGATATTCCAGTAATTTTTGGAGTTCTAACAGATAATAACATGCAGCAAGCAATAGATCGCTCTGGTGGTACTTTGGGTAATAAAGGTGTTGAATGTGCCATTGCTGCTATTAAAATGGCTTCAATCAATCAAATTCTACGCGCTGAAGACTAAAATTTAGCATTCAGCTTTCAGTAATAAGCTTTCAGTGAAAAATAGATAAGCTTGTCATTCATATGAATGACAAGCTTTTTTTGTTGGGTGATATTTAGATTTCTCTACTTACGTTATACGAATTCATTTTACGTTTAAAGATTTACACATCAAATAGTGAAGTCCAATAAGAGGGATTTTATACATCTCTCCGAGTTTTGTAAAACCCATTTTCTCATAAAACCCTACAGCAATTACACGTGCATCACACCAAAGTATATCATGATTTTGATTTTTTAATCTTTCGAATGCAAAATCTAAAAGTGCTTTTGCAGCTCCTTGTCTCTGAGCTTTAGGCATGGTTGCCATCGCACGTAAACGATATTGATTATGTTCAGAAAATTGAGCGTGATTTTGCTTAAAGAAAGAGCCAATACATACCAATTCGTCCTTCAAAAAAACGCCTAAATGAAAGGCTCCCTCCTGCTCATCTATATCAATCCCACAATCTTCCAAATTTTTATGTTGCCATAAAATCTGTTGACGGATAGGATAACAATCTCTAGCTTGTATTTGTTTGACATGTATCAAATAAATTCTAACCTACCAACTTATTAAAATCCCCACCAGAAGGATGTTGGAATACTTCCAAACCAAACTCAGGAGCAGCTGCATATAGATGATCAAAAATATCTGATTGTATATTTTCATATTCTCCCCATTCGGTTGTTTTTGTAAAACAATAAACCTGAATAGGTACACCAAACTCATTTCCTTCGGTCTGGAAAACCATTAGTGTTAAATCGGGATGAATAACATCTAAACTTTTCACATAAGCTTCTGCGTAGGCTCTAAAAACACCAATATTTGTCAAGTGCCTTCCATTAATTAAGAAGTTCTTATCAACCTGATTAGTGGTATTAAAAGATTCTATTTCTTCTACTCTTTCGCTTAAATACTTATTTAGTAAATCATAATTCTTAAATCGACTTACCATTTCTTCAGTACAGAATTTCACTGAACCAGATTTCATTACAATCGAACGTTTTATTCTACGTCCTCCAGCCTCAGCCATACCGCGCCAATTCTTAAAAGAATCCGAAATAAAAGAATAGGTAGGAATGGTAGAAATCGTTTTATCCCAATTTTGAACTTTTACGGTATTCAAGGTGATCTTTATCACATCACCATCCGCACCATATTTAGGCATAGAAACCCAATCGCCAACTCTAACCATATCGTTAGCTGATAATTGAATAGAGGCTACAAATCCTAAAATCGTATCCTTAAACACTAACATGGAAACTGCAGTAAGCGCTCCCATAGCAGTTAATATACCTTGTGGGTCCTTATCAAATACTCGAGATACTACTAATACACCTCCAACAAAATACACTACCATTCTTGCCAGTTGAAAATAAGAATCGATTGGCTTATCTTTTAGAGATTCTGTTTGTTTAAAATAATGATCAAGGGTATTAAATATGGAGATAACTACCATTAAAGCAACGGCAATCATATAGGCATCTGCCATACGAATCACAAAAGGAATGAAATCTTGAAAATCTGCAAAAACAAAAGCGGCAGTAGCTTGCACAACCAATGCAGGTGCTAAATGAGCTAATCGATCAAAGACTTTATTTTCTAAAAGAACATCATCCCACACGAAATTGGTACGCTTTACTACAACTGTAATAATTCTAACAAAAATCTTTTTAGCAATTGTATTAGCTATAAAACACAAAAGTATAAGAATTAATACCTCAAGGGCAAACTGAACTTGATGTGCTATAGATTCGGCTAAACCTAAATCCAATAACCATTGATAAACGATATGATCAATTCTATTTTCCATTTTCTTGTATTTAGTCTGTAAATTTACAACTCGTTTTAATCGTAAGTCATACTCATTAATCCAGTATAGTCTCTAACCTAATTGCATGTTTGAGCATTCGCGCTTGGTAGACTTCCCTGCTCCATCCCATTGGTCTCATCTACTTTATTTAATAAGAAAAATCCAACAAAAAAGAATAAGAAGATAACTGAAATTCCTACTCTCTGACTTTCAAATGTAGCTGTAAGTATACCAAGTAAAAATGGCCCTGTAAAGGCTGTTGCTTTACCTGAAAAGGCAAAAAAACCAAAGAACTCATTCTTCTTAGACTCTGGAGTAAATCGTCCCATCAGAGAGCGACTTGCAGCTTGATTAGGTCCAGAAAAAACTCCAATTAAAACTGCTGCAATCCAAAAAATATTTTTCCCATTTACCCATTCAGGCACAGAACTTCCTCCAAGAACATATTGTAACCATGGTCGGAAATCTGGTGCGAAAACCGCTAAAACGATTGCAATCATTAAACCTACCAAAGTTACTTTAATCGTCATTCTCCCACCTACTTTATCATCTAAATAGCCCATTAAAAATGCTCCAAGACCAGCTGTAATATTCAGTACAATACCAAGCATCATAATCTCATCAAATGAGAAGCCCAAAGTACCAGCTGCATAAATACCACCAAAAGCGAAAATGGTTACTAAACCATCATTATATACTAATCGAGCGATAAGGAAATTCATAATTTGAGGATATTCCTTTAACTCCTTTGCTGTAGCTCTGAAGTCCTTTACTGTATGTTTAGCATTTTTAAAAAATGCTTTGGTATCAGGTTTATGATCTTTAACAAATAAAAATGTAGGAATACTGAACAAGGCAAACCAGATAGCTACCAATAAATTTGTAGCTCTAATGTTTTCATAGGCTCCTAGCTCACCTTTAGCGAAACCAAAAATTGGTGTGTCTGTTTGAATTAAGAATACCATAGCTAAAGCCAGGGCAATTAATCCACCAACATATCCTAAAGACCATCCATACCCAGAAATACGACCTATGTTTTTAGAATGAGAAATATCTGGTAAATAAGCATTACAGAATACTGAACCCATTTCGAATCCTATATTAGCAATTACAAACCAAAATAGAGCTCTTAAAATTTCGCCTGGCAAAACAAAATATAATGCCGTAGTTGCGATAATTGTAAGCCAGGTAAAACCTAACATAAACATCTTTCTGTACCCTCCTTTATCTGCTAAAGAGCCCATTAATGGAGATAATAATGCAACAATGATGGCTGTAATAGATACGGCGTGTGACCACTGTTGCGTACCCACAATTTCGTTGGCAGCTATTACAGTAGTAAAAAATGTTCCGTAGATAAAAGTTACAACAAGATTTGTGAAAGGTTGGTTTGCAAAATCATACATCGACCAAGCTAAAACTTCACCTTTATTTTCTATTTTTTTTGACATCCTATTCTTAATTGTTCATTTTTAGAGTGTATTCATCATACTGCACCAAATGATTGTATTTAATGACTTGCTCCAACCTCCTTACATACTCATCTCTAAGCTCCGAATATACCTTTAAATGAGGAATTAACTCATACACATCATTCGTTTTTTCGCGTGTATTTCTAAATTCAGAATAAGGTCCACGGGCTAGTGTATTAAAATATGAAGAAATGGATTCTGGAAGAGAATCATATTTCCTCACATAAACTGCTGTTCCTTCTCTGTCTTCAGATGCTCTAATTCTAGGCTCAGATTTACTATATGACCAAACACCAAATATATTATTGGCCTCACAATAAAACCTCGAAGTCCCCCAACCAGATTCTATAGCCGCTTGTGCTATAACTATACTTGTAGGATGGGTTAGGAGTCGAGAAAGTAATTCAGAATTGGTTTTACACTTATACCTCTTCTGTAATTTATCTATATACTTTAGTTCCAAATCCGTTAGGGCTACTTTCTTCTTTATTAAATCTTCAACTTGCAGTCTCGTTTGTTCTAGCTCAAATTTTGCAATTAGAATTGAGGGTAACATTAAATTAATGAAATTTTGCTTTTTCTTTTGAACATCCACTCCATTTAAATCTATAGAAGATCTGTAAACATAAGCCTCTACCACTTCTGAAACAGGCATTATATCGCTAGTTAAAGTTCCTAGTATATCAATACGATCTATAGAATTATGCTGCGCCAAAGCACAAATATTTACTATCAAAATAAGTACACTAAGTAAATATGATTTATTCATGAATTGAGGAATTACATGCAAGATAAGATTTTAGTCGACAAAGGTATTTTCTATTGAAGTTGACACATAATCAATACAATTTCTTTCTCTTCAATAAATAAGAGAGTAATACGGGCTCAAACCCTTGAGAGCAATCAACAGGAAGGAAATCAATTTTATATTGCCCACAGCGCAGTTTTAACTCTTTTTCGAAAGCGCTCATCTTTTTTACATACTCATCCTGAAGCTCAATAGGATTCACCTTTAAGTCCTCACCTGTTTCTAAATCAATAAACTTATGTAATCGCGAGTCGAAATCGAAATTTAATTCTCGTTCTCTATCTACAACATGAAAAACAATGACTTCGTGCTTATTGTATTTTAGATGTTGTAAGGCTGAAAAGAATTCCTCTGAGTACTCTTGAGTATCTAGGAGATCGCTGAATAAAATTACAAGAGAACGTTGGTGAATACGCTCTGCAATTTCGTGCAGAGATTCAATTGCATTTGTAGATTCCATCTTCTTATCGTCAAATGGTTTCGCTAAAGATTCCAATTCAAATAACAACCTATTATGGTGTGCAGCACTGGTTCTTGCTTGTGTGTGAACCTGTACTTCATTAGAAAAAACAGAGAGTCCTACAGCATCTCTTTGTCTTTTAAACAAATTCATTAATGCTGCCGAAGATAGAATTGAAAAGCCAATTTTATTAGGCGAATCCGCATTTAACTTCTTTTGTACAGGAAAGTGCATTGAAGAAGATCGATCAATAACAATCTGACAACGAAGGTTGGTTTCTTCTTCGTATCGTTTAACAAAAAGCTTGTCGGTACGTGCAAATAGTTTCCAATCGATATGTTTTGTACTCTCGCCAGCATTATACAATCTATGCTCGGCAAACTCCACAGAGAATCCATGATAAGGACTTTTATGTAAGCCTGTAATAAAGCCCTCTACCACTTGTTTCGCAAAGAACTCTAAGTTCTCAATCATTTTTAATTCTTCGTGTGATATGTACATTTATGCTAATTAATGGTTGTTGATTATTGGTTCTTCGTTGTTAGTTATTCAAACTTACTTTAACTCATCTTCAAAAAAAAACTCCTGTATACTAAGCGTAAACAGGAGTTCAATTTAAAAATTTTATTCGCTTATAACAAAGCGTTAATTTTTTTAGCTAAATCTCCTTTAGGAGCAACACCAACGTTTTTATCAACGATTTCACCATCTTTAAAGAATAAGATAGTAGGGATATTACGAATTCCATATTGAGCTGCAATTTCTTGTTGGTCATCAACATTTACTTTACCAATAACAGCTTTTCCGTCATAGTCAGTATGTAATTCATCAACGATAGGCCCTACCATACGGCAAGGTCCACACCACTCAGCCCAAAAATCAATCAATACTGGTTTATCAGATTTTAATACTGTTTCTTCGAAGTTTGCAGAAGTAATTTCTAGTGCCATTTTATTTTGATCTTATGTTTGTTGTAACAATTTACTGTCGCAAAAATACTATTTCTGACAATAAATCAATGGTTTTAATTCAATTTGTATTGAACGTCAATTAGTGTGCCAATATCTTGTATCAATTGCTTCGTAATCTTCACCTTATGTGTTCTAGAAAGCATCTCTAAAGAAACTGTTTCATCTGGGTCAAAAACATTTAACTTTAACTGATGATTTCCTTTGTGCTCTTCTAAGATATATTTAAAGTTTTTTGTAAACTCTTCGTCAATATCAAATAGATTAACTCTGAGCGTAATACTTTTTGTTAACTTCTCTAATACTTCTGAAAGAAGATTAATTCCGGTAATCTTGATTTCCAATTGATCTCCCCAACGACGAGGTTGCACACGAGCTTTCACATACACAAAAGCACCTTGCACCAACATCATTTTAAATTTCATATAATCCTCACGGAACAACATAAACTCCTTAGAGTCAGTAAAATCTTCTATAGTCACAACTCCATAAGGATTACCATTTTTATCAATTCGATGCTGTACATCAGAAATAATCCCGGCAAGTGAGAGGTCTCTATTTTTAATGACCTCTAAATCTTTAAACTTTTCTATACTGTGATTGCAATTGTGTCTTATTTCAAAAGCATAATCATCTAAAGGATGACCGGAGATGTAAATACCAACCACTTGTTTCTCTCTAGCCAAAAGATCTAGACGAACCCACTCATCACACATCGGCATAGGGGGTTCTGGTAGCTCTACTCCTTCTACACTACCAAATAAATCTGGCGGAGCATCTAAACTTTCTTGATAAGCATTTCCATATCGAATTGCCTTATTCAGGAAGGTATATCCCTCTTTTAACTCATAAAAATACATTGCTCTGTGTTCTCCTTCAAAAGAATCGAAAGCACCTGCAAGAGCTAAATTTTCAAGAGTTCTTTTATTTACCGAACGTAGTTCAACGCGTTTTGTAACTGAATATATACTATTGAAATAACCGTTTTCGGCTCTCTCATTTACAATATTCTCAACAGCTCCTTCTCCAACCCCTTTAATAGCACCTAATCCAAAACGAATTTCACCTTTTGGGTTTACGTTAAATTTATAAGCAGATTCATTAATGTCTGGACCCAAAACTGTTAAATGCATACGCTTACACTCCTCCATAAAGAAAGTAACTTTCTTTATATCGTTCATATTATGCGTCATTACCGATGCCATATACTCGGCAGGATAATGAGCTTTTAAATAGGCTGTATGGAATGCTACAATAGAATAACAAGTAGAGTGTGATTTGTTAAAGGCGTATGCAGCAAAAGCTTCCCAGTCCTTCCAAACTTTGTCTGCAACTTTAGGGTCGTGACCGCGCTCCGTACAACCATCAATAAATTTAGGCTTCATCTTCTCTAGTAAGGAGAAAATCTTCTTACCCATTGCCTTACGAAGCATATCGGCATCCCCTTTAGAGAATCCTGCAAGCTTCTGAGACAAACGCATTACCTGCTCTTGATATACGGTAATACCGTAAGTTTCGGCAAGGTAATCTTCCATCCCATCTAAATCATAAACAATCTCTTCTCGACCGTGTTTACGTGCAATAAAGTTTGGAATATATTCTAAAGGCCCTGGTCTATACAAGGCGTTCATTGCAATTAAATCGGCAAACTTATCTGGCTTTAATGCCCTAAGGTGCTTCTGCATCCCAGGCGACTCAAACTGGAAAGTACCGTTAGTAGAACCTTTTTGGTACAGTTCATAAGTAAGCTCATCATCTAAAGGAATCTCATCAGGATCGATATCAACATCGTGCTTGATCTTTATTAACTTGATCGCATCTTTAATGATACTTAAAGTTTTCAAGCCCAAGAAGTCCATTTTTAGAAGACCTGCATCTTCCACCACAGAGTTATCAAACTGAGTAACTAATAAATCGGAATCCTTAGCCGTAGTCATTGGTAAGTGCTCGCGAATATCACTTGGGGTAATAATTACCCCACAGGCGTGAATCCCAGTATTACGCACGGAACCTTCTAAAGCAATAGCTTGATTTAAAGTATCGGCAGCTAAATCGGAACCTTTAGCAATGCTTTGTAACTGAATAGCCATTTGCATCTGATCAGCATTCAGCTTTTCCTTTAACTTTTCTTCAGGTAGATTGAACACCTTATGCAAAGAAGTATCGGGAACCAACTTAGCTATTCTATCAGCTTCGTGTAAAGGTAAATTCATTACACGTGCAGCATCTCTAATAGATGACTTTGCAGCCATCGTACCGTAGGTAATAATTTGTGCTACTTGTCCTTGACCGTATTTCTCAACTACGAAATTGATAATTCGACCACGTCCTTCATCATCAAAATCAATATCAATATCGGGAAGTGATACACGATCGGGATTTAAGAAACGCTCAAAAAGTAGGTCGTAGGCAATTGGATCCACATTGGTAATAGCAGTACAATATGCCACTGCAGAACCTGCAGCCGACCCTCTTCCCGGACCTACAGAAACGCCCATATTACGAGCTTCTGTAGTAAAATCCTGTACAATAAGAAAGTAACCTGGATAACCCGTTTTTTCGATGGTCATCAACTCGAAGTCAAGACGCTCACGGATTTCATCAGTTATCTCAGCATAACGCTTTTCGGCTCCTTGATAAGTTAAGTGGCGTAGGAAAGCATTCTCTCCTCTTTTACCGCCATCTAATTCATCTTCGGGGTGAATAAATTCTTTAGGAATATCGAAAGCTGGAAGTAATACATCTCGTTTAAGATCGTAAATTTCAACTTTATCAATGATTTCTTGAGTTGTTGCGATGGCTTCTGGAAGGTCTTTGAATAAATCCTTCATCTCGTCTTGAGACTTGAAATAAAATTCATCATTCGGGAAACCATAACGGTATCCTCTTCCCCTACCTATAGGTGTTTCTTTGAGAACACCATCTTTTACACATAGGAGGATATCGTGAGAAACGGCATCTTCCTTTGTAGAGTAATACACGTTATTTGATGCAAAATACTTTACTCCATATTTACGTGAAAAACCTAGTAACACTTGATTTACGTGCTCTTCCTCATCTAATCCGTGGCGGAAAAGTTCTACATAAAAATCTTCTCCAAAAGTTTGATGCCACCATTGAAAAGCTTCTTCAGCTTGATTCTCCCCAACATTTAAAATCAGATTTGGTATCTCGGCGGTTAAACCACCTGTTGTAGCTATTAAACCCTCTTTATGCTCAAGTATTAATTCTTTATCTATACGAGGGCAACCTGCGTAAAGTCCATCTATAAAGGCTTGAGAACTTAATTTGGAGAGATTGTGATAACCTGCTCTATGTTTTGCAATAAACACAACCGTTGAACGTCGGTCAGGGTTTTCCTTGGTAAACTTTCTAATTTTATGATCGACAGTTAAGAACAACTCACAACCTACAATAGGCTTAATATCATTCTTAATCGCCTCGCGTACGAACTTATAAGCTCCGTACATATTTCCCGTATCGGTTAATGCTACGGCAGGCATTTTATACTCTACAGCTTTTGCGATTAAATCGGGAACATCACATTTTGCTTGTAATATAGAATAAGAAGAATGACAGTGTAAATGTGAGAAGGTTAATCCCTTCATCTCAGCAGTAGTCGATTCTACATTCTCTGTAATTTCAGCATCTACTTCTTGCTCAACATTCGTTGAATCAATTGCTTTATAAGGTTCTATGTTAAGACCTAAAAGTTCAAAAGGATTTGGGTTACGCTCAGAAAATCGCTGATTGTACTCATCATCATAACCTAAACGCTGATAATTGATAACACGCAAACGAACCAATTCCAGAAAACAACGTGTAGTTGCTTCTACATCGGCAGATGCATTATGCGCTTCGCTAAATCCTTCCTTAAATAGTTTTACGTGAAGCTCGGTAAGTGTAGGCCATTTAAACTTTCCTCCTCTACCACCAGGAATAGCACAGAATTCTGTTCCTTCATTTTTTGTATCAATATTCTTCTCATCCATTAGAGAAGTTTCCATCTGAATTCTGTAAAACTCAGCTCCCATAATATTGATATCGAAAATGATATTGTGCCCTACAATATATTCTGATTTTGCAACCGCCTTATTAAATTCCTCGAGTACAAAAGCTAAATCTACCCCTTGCTCTTGCGCACGTTTGGTAGAAATTCCGTGTATCTTTTCTGCATTATAGGGAATGGTAAATCCTTCGGGACGCACGATGAAGTTTTTCACTTCTATCAGTTCTCCCATATCGTCGTGAAGCTGCCAAGCAACTTGCACCAAACGAGGCCAGTTTTCTGAATCGCTTACAGGCGCAGAAAAATTCTTAGGGAGTCCGGTGGTCTCGGTGTCGTAAATCAGATACATACGGGCAATACTGGGATTTTAAATAAGAAAGTAAATGTAGTTTTTTAGCGGGTAAATTATCGACTTGTTGATAAATATTCGTTAGAATC
>Ga0209495_1000486_pt1 | contig 30897 bp, 25 predicted proteins | sample EN1Hudsemesocosm_FD_184629 | JGI IMG/M metagenome (GOLD analysis project Ga0209495, IMG submission 184629) | Methane-oxidizing microbial communities from mesocosms in the Hudson Canyon - EN1E Hudson Canyon (SPAdes) (version 2) | ecosystem: Environmental > Aquatic > Marine > Cold seeps | place... | reverse complement strand
ACTTGATTTCGAAAATGCCCCTGACAGCGCCAAGAACTTTGAGCAATATGTAAAAGACGGTTTTTATGATGGCATGATCTTCCACCGGGTAATTAGTAACTTCATGATCCAAACCGGTGGTTTTAAACCTGATATGTCACAACCGGCAACTCGTGACAACATTAAGAACGAAGCTAAAAACGGCTTAAGCAATGTTGAAGGTACGATTGCTATGGCACGGACGATGGACCCACACTCAGCTTCTGCCCAGTTCTTCATCAACGTAAAAGACAATACCTTTCTTGACCACACAGCTGAAACAATGGAAGGCTGGGGTTACGCGGTATTTGGTAAAGTAACTGAAGGCATGGATGTCGTTGAAAAAATCAAATCAGTTAAAACCGGTTCAAAAGCTGGCCATCAAGATGTACCTGTTGAAGATGTGATCATTGAATCAGCAACGATTATCGAAGCTGACAGCTAGGGACACATAAACTCATCATGTCAATCTACTTTATCTCAGACTTACATCTTGAGGAATCTCGCCCTGATATCACTCAGGCGTTTCTTCAGTTTATAGATACCATTCAAACGGATGCTGAATCACTTTATATACTCGGTGATTTCTTTGAAAGCTGGATTGGCGATGATGAAAACACCGAACTGCAATTAATCATCAAAACAAAATTAAGAGCCTTTACTAATAAAGGCGCATCATTATTTTTTATGCACGGTAATCGCGACTTTCTCATTGGCGATGTGTTTGCACAGGAAACAGGCGCAAGTATACTCCCCGACCCAAGCATTATTCAGTTAAATGGCGACCCTGTTTTACTCATGCATGGCGATAGTTTATGCACTGGCGATACAGGTTACATGAAGTTTCGCGCAACGATTCGCAACCCTTCATTTTTGGAGCCTTTCTTAAAGCGCCCCATTGAAGAACGCAGAGTCACCGCCCAACAACTTAGAACAATGAGCCAAGCCAATAATCAGAATAAAAGTTCTGAAATCATGGACGTAACACCAGAAGAAGTCATTCATGAAATGACCAAATATCAAGTACAAACACTCATTCATGGTCACACCCACCGCCCTAAAGTTCATGAGATAGAAGTAAATCAACAATCAGCAAAGCGTATTGTTATTGGCGATTGGGATAAAAATGTTTGGTATTTAAAAATAACAGACGACAAACCAGCGGAATTATTACACTACCCTCTAACACAAACCAACACCGCACCATGAATGCACAACACTACGACGTCATCATAATCGGTGGTGGCGCGTCCGGTTTAATGTGCGCACTCACCGCAGGCCATCGCGGCAAACGTGTTTTGGTATTAGACAGCAGCAATAAAGTCGGCAAGAAAATTCTCATGTCAGGCGGTGGACGTTGCAACTTCACCAACCTATTCGTTGAACCTGACAATTTCATTTCTACCAACCCGCACTTTTGTAAATCAGCCCTCAGTCGTTACACTCAATGGGATTTCATTTCACTCGTTGAAAAACATGGTATTCCTTATCATGAACGCAAACATGGCGAGCTTTTCTGTGATGACTCAGCCAAAGACATTTTAAAAATGCTACTCGACGAATGTTCCGACGCCAAAGTTCAGATTCACACCAAGTGTCAGATCAGTACCATTAAGGCTTTTGATGAAAACGATCAATCAGCTTACCGCCTGAAAACCAGCCTTGGAAATTATTCAAGCACCTCCGTGGTCATCGCAACTGGCGGGTTATCCATTCCCACATTAGGCGGCAGTGGTTTTGGTTACGAACTGGCAGAGCAGTTTAATTTACCCTTAAAAGCAAGACGAGCTGGTTTAGTCCCCTTCACTTTCACTGATCAAACCAAAGCCTTAACCGAACGTTTATCCGGCTTGGCCGTAGACGTCAATTTGCACACAGACAGTAAAAAACAAAACATCAGCTTTCGTGAGAACATGCTATTCACACATAGAGGCATCAGCGGCCCTGCAGCACTTCAACTTTCAAACTACTGGCAAGCCGGTGAAGCTATTGAAATAGATTTACTCCCCGAAACAAATACTTTTGAGTGGCTATTAGAATTAAAAAAGACGCAACCCAAAGCCTTACTACGCACTTTACTCACTCACAAACTCACTAAAAACCTTATTCTGGAATTGCAAACCCTATACTGGAAAGAACAGGCCGACACCCCTATCGGACAATTCAGCGATGTTCTTTTAAAAGGTATTGCAGACTCAATCCAATGTTGGAAAGTAAAACCATCCGGCACCGAAGGCTACCGCACCGCCGAAGTCACCTTGGGCGGTATTGATACTGATGTTATTTCATCCAAAACTATGGAATGTAACACGCAAAAGGGTTTATATTTTATTGGTGAAGTGCTGGATGTGACCGGACATTTAGGCGGGTTTAATTTTCAATGGGCATGGGCTTCTGGCGTGGCTGCTGGGGACAGTGTTTAGTGATTTGAAGGAATTAAAACGCAGACAGTTGGAATTAAACGAATACAATTTAATAGACCAAAATATTGCCATCAATAGCTAACAAATTAAAAATCAATTAGATTATCTCTATATTCATAACTGTATGTTCGTATATTGAGTTTAGTCAGGTAATAGAGATTTTCTGTATTGACTTGGGGTCTTATCTGTCCGTCGCTTGAATTCTGTATAGAACGTTGATTTACTATTGAATCCAACCTCGTAGGCGATGTCGATCATACTAAAGTCTGTGTCACGTATTAGCTGTTTTGCGCCATCAATACGGTAACTATTCACCAAATCAAAATAATTACCTTCAGATTTTTCATTGATAATTTGAGATAAATGATGAGTACTCACACTCAATTCAGACGCTAGTTTTTTCAGCGATAAAGTTGGGTCTTTATAGATACCTGCTTCTAATAATGCGTATAAGTTCAATTTTATATTACTTGCGACACTCTCGGTTACAGATGAACGGTACCGTTTATCGCTTGATGAGGATTCTGTCGTACCAACATCTTTTTCTTGCTCCTGCTTGGTTGGCTCAAAGCTAATCTCCGGTATAGTTTTTTTTTCAACAATTACTGAAGTTTGCCAATTACGCCCCAAGACCGGTAAATAGATAAACAACAGGCTAATGATAATGATTATGGCAATCACAAGGCTTGAAAGCACCCAAGTGAAACCGTGAGGCAAACGAAAGATGAAAAACAAAAATATTAAGGAAACGCCAGCACTCATTGCCAGGAAAATTATTTTTAGTTTTTTGACTGACTTGAGGACATCAGACTTTTTATGGTTAAGATCTGTTTGAAATTCATGCAGGGTCAATTGTAGGTAAAAAACCCCAAGCACTGCAAACAAACCTAAGCGTGTAAATCTGACAGGTGTTAAAGAAAGGTACCAAGAAATAGTTTCTCCGCTGTAAAGGCTGGTAAAGAACGCCCTTCGATCTGCGACATCAAGGAAATTGAAGGGGGTCATCATCGCCACATAAGTAATAGGAACTATAAAATGCTTGATATCACTTAAATCGACACGACTATTGAAACGTAAAGACGCACGAAGGTATAGAAAAAAAAATATCGGCACAGATGTAATTAAAGGACCAGAAAAAGAAATAGCATACACATATAAGTCCCATGATTTCTCATGATATAAGGCCAGCTCCACCAATATGCCAGAAAACCCCAGCATCATAGCTGAAAACATATATCGGGCTTTCACATTTTGATGTTTAGCTGTTATTGCTGCAACACACATCACCAAGGTGTGGGCCAAAGCCACCAATAACAACATTGTTAATATATTCATTTATAATTCTTTCAAAAAATTGCTTATAGATTTCAATTATAAGCATGTTTTTTACGATAGTTAAAGGTTCGAATGAGTCGGTAAAATCATGAAAGTGACTAATATAGCGTATTAAAAAGTCCTAACGAGCCGGCCCACTCAACTAAATATATCACTTACACTTCAAATTTCGTTGCTCGTTCACTGTTACGAAACGTAATTTCCTTTTTCTATCCAATTTTTATGTGTCTTAGATCTCAAAAAACAATTTTATTAATCCGATTGAATGTAAATAAAGTACTAACCGGTCGGGAGCGTCAAACCCCGTACTGTATTTTCATACCCTATACAAACCTTACGAAAAAAGAATTTTCTTTGTCGTAAGGTAACAAGAATTTTTCACAAATGTCACGAGTCGACGATGATCGGAGTTAAATAATGACAATTATAAATAAAAAATTACGGGCTTATTACGCCCTTCCAACGGCCTTAGTGCTTTCTGCTACCCTCACGGGCTGTTATGAAAATAAGGCCAAAATCGAGTATACCTCTTATGGGGTTCCTCATATTACGGCACAGAATTACCAATCTCTTGCTTTTGGTCAAGCGTATGCCCATGCCCAAGAAAACATGTGCACCCTAGCTGAACAGATTATCGACGTTCGAGCAGAAAGAGCCCTGACATTTGGCGCTGGAACGAACGACAGCAATACCAATAAAGACTTTGGAACCTTAGCTTTAGGCGTTTATCAGCAGTCCGAAACCTACCTCCAAGAAACCATGTCAGATGAACAAAAAAGCATCTTGACGGGTTATGCCAACGGCTTTAACCAAGCTGTGGCTGACAAAGAAGGCGTCAACAATTACCCATATCCATGTCGTGGTGCTGAGTGGATTCCAGAAATTACGGCGACTGACCTACATGCATATCACTTGAAATTGGCCCTGTTCGCGAGTGGGTCCGCGTTGGCTGGACAAATCGTCAGTGCAGCGCCTCCCGTTCAGAACGTTAGTTTAAGTGAAGAGTTAGAAGCAGTTACCAAAAGTAATGAAGGTCTAGGTAGCAACGGTTGGGCGCTTGGTCGTGATAAAACAGAGTCAGGTAATGGTATGCTATTGTCTAACCCTCACTTTCCTTGGAGCGGCAGCCTAAGGTTTATAGAGAGCCATCTAAAAATACCCGGTGAATTGAATGTAACCGGTGTTTCTTTTGTCGGTGTGCCGGGCGTTCTGATGGGTTTCAATGAGCACTTAGCATGGACCCACACGGTTTCGCAGTCAAAAAGGTTTAGCATTTATAATTTAATACTAGATCCTAGCGACCCTACACGTTATAAGTATGGCGAAGGGTTCCGTGACATGACTAGTGCAGACTATAGTGTTAGCGTCACGAATGAAGACGGTAGCGTGAGTGAAGTCCAGAAAACACTTTATTCCTCACATTATGGCCCGATGATTGGCTGGGTACCTAATGGAACGGCACTAACCTTCCGTGACGCAAACGTAGAAAACCATAATATGGTCAGTCAATGGTTCGCGATGGGTGTCGCGAAGACGATTGAAGAATTTGATGCCGCTTTCGAGACCTATCAAGGCATTCCTTGGGTGAATACCATCGCAACGGATGACAAAGGAAACGCATTTTTCATCGACGGTTCACGAGCGCCTAACTTAAATCCTACGGCTGAATACCTAATTAATAACTTCGTAAGTTATGACCCTACTGGTAAGGCTTATTGGAGAGAAGGTAAAGGCGAGCTTATTATGGATGGCAGTCAGCCCGTTTTTGAATGGCTTGATGCAGGAAATACCCCTACCCCAGGTGTCGTCCCTTACGAAAAGTCACCTAAGGCATTACGTAGTGATTACGTCTTTAATGCCAATAGCAGCCATTGGTTAAATAACGTTCAGGAACCACTTGAAGGTTATTCGATCGTTTTTGGCCCAGAGAAAACCATACGAAGCCCTCGTACAAGAATGAATGCAACAATGCTAGAAGAAGTATCAGCAAATGGAATATCAGGCGCTGATGGTAAGTTTAATTTGGAAGAACTGAAGAATGTTGTCACCAGTGAGCGTGGCCTATCCTCTGAAATACTTAAGGATGAGGTAATCTCACGTTGTACCGGTGTTTCTGATATTACCTTGGCAGATGAAACCGTTATTGATATCTCATCAGCGTGCTCAATTCTATCTAACTGGGATGGCTTGTACCGTAATGATAGTTACGGCGCGCATGTGTTTCGAGAGTTTTTGAAAAATTATGATGTCGGTGGTGAACGCGTATTATCGCCAACACTTTTTGCTACGCCATTTGATGCACAACAGCCTGTTGCGACGCCTACAGGATTAAGCCCAATGAGTGTTGATGCAACACCGAATGACGACCCAGTACTGCAAAGTCTGGCGAGCACGGTCCAGCATTTAGCCAGCGTTAATATCCCGCTTGAAGCGAAACTAGGCGACTTACAATATCATTTGAAAAATAATGAGAAGATCTCGATTCCGGGTGGCGCAACGATAGACGGTGTATTCAACATCAATACCTCTGGTGGTTCGAAAGTCGCGAGTTACGGTTACCCTGTTTTTCATGGTGCAAGCTGGGTAATGGCCTTAGAGTTTACTGAAAAAGGACCAAAAGCCGACGCGTTTTTGACTTATAGTCAGTCACATGACCCTGAGTCAGAACATTATGCTGATCAAACTAGATTATTTTCAGAAGGTAATTGGCGCCCAGTGGTCTTTACCGATGAGGCAATTGAAGAAGATTTGGTGGAAACAATAAAACTAGATACTTACTGAGTTTTTAGATACAAAACCAAAACATATCACCCGCTCTAAGTAGCGGGTGATGATGATCTAACAGCTATTTTAGACTCTAGGTCGTTAACATTTGGTTCAACTACGAGACACTTTAATCAAACAAACTGTGACGAAGCTCTAAGTTTTAGTATCGATATCACGCGCCTTCAATGCGGAGTACGAAAAACGCACTTTTTTAAACAAACGCGCGTATTTCGCCTTAGTACTCCAATCATTTTTGAGCAATAGTAAGATTGTAAGTGACTGGTAGTCATTATTACCGTAAGAGCCTGAATCTTGCGTCAACCTTTAATCATAAAGATCATATAAATAATAAGAAGGAAAATTATAATGCGGAATTTACTTAGAAAGTCTTCTCTAAAAACAGCAATTGGCTTTGTCGGTGCAGCACTACTATCTTCGAGTGCAAGTGCTTTTGACAATATTTACTTTTTTGGTGATAGCTTATCTGACACGGGAAACGTTAATCTAGTTTATGGCGGCCAGGCGGCTGACCGTTTCACTAATGGCAATACCGTTGCTGCGGATGTGGTTGCAGCTCACTATGGTGTTCCTATTGGCCCATCGGGCCACTTGATTGGTCAAGCTTTAGGTAACAACTATGCAGTTGGGGGCGCCAGTGCGCTTGACGAAGACAACGATGAAACAACGCCAGATGGCAATTTACCGACTCAGGTCAACGCATATTTAGCTTTGAATGGCTTTCAATCTGACCCTTCAGCGCTCTATATGATCGTAATTGGAGGCAATGACTTGTTTGCCGCTCAAGGTATACGTGCAACTTACCACAAAACATCACCAGGCGCCGAAAGACAAGCGATTCGCAAAGCGTCTAAAGAGCGTGTAGATATCGCGGTTGACAGCGTTTCCGCTCAGATTATGAAACTAATCGGAACTGGCGCGCGCAACATACTTATAGGTAATGCTCCTGATGTAGGCGCGGTTCCAAATACTGACTATCTGGTTGCAGGTTTACTTGCAGACTCCAGCAGTGCAGCAGAAGAGAGAAGAGCACTAAAGATGTACGACCTATCTACCGCACTTTCTGCTCGTTATAATCGCAAACTTAGTCGAGCAATTGGCGAGATCGAATCGGCAACAGGTATTGATATACTAGAGTGGGATATGGCTGGTTTCCTATCGGGTCAAATCGAAGACGCTGAAGAACTTGGCTACACCAACACCGAAGATGCTTGTGCAGCCGTTCCTCAAGGGTTGGCATGTGAAGGCTATGTGTTTGCTGATGCCGTTCACCCAACCAGTGCAGTGCATACGCTAGCAGGTGAAGATGTACTCAATGTCCTTGGTGAATAATACTCATTAAGTATTAGCCTATACTTAAGCCTTTCTCGATACAGGGGAAGGCTTTTTTACTATTTAGTCTAAGCAAGTACAATCTATCAACAACAAAAGCTGAAAAACACAAAAAACAGAGTCTTATGATAATGGTTGGCCAGGCAAATTTTCCAACTTGTATATACCTTAAGATGATTCGAGATGAAATTAATAGTGAACTTTCTGTAAAGTTAACTATCTTGAATTTGCTGAAATGACTCCTTTACCTCGTATTTACTTTGGATTGACTTTTACTCTGATTTTCGTATTCATCGCAACAGGTTGCACCTGGACTGATAAGTCATTGAACGCTGAGATACTCGGAGCTAACGGCCTCTTTTTTGATGCTCATGACCAACTTTATGTCGCGAGTGTTATTGGCGCTGGTATCTGGATAATTGATCGTGAAAGCGGTGAAACGAAGAAAATTCTAAGCGAACAGCATGGGGTATTTTTTCCTGATGATGTCACTATCGGGCCAAACGGGGGTAATCTATTTTACCAATATTCTACAGGGTACCGTCAGTTCATTCTCGCCTGATGGGAGGGTGAGCGAGATTTCCGACCTGGGGATTGGAGTCAACTCCCTGACATTAGCGGATGATGGTCAACTCTGGGTTGGGCGTGATTTTCTTGGTGATGGACTTTATCAGCTCGATCCTGCCGGTAAGGCTGCACCTAGAACCGTCATCAACGAACCTGGTTGGATCAATGCAATGGACTTTGGGCCAGATGGAATGCTCTATGGTCCAGTCTATAGTCAGTCTATTGTGGTACGAATAAATCCCTTGAATGGCGTTATGACGACGATTGCTGATGGTTTTTCGGCAAGGCTCCACGCTGTAAAATTTGACAAGGCTGGTCGCTTGTATGTGCTTGAGAGTCGTCCGGGTCAAATCATTCGAATTGTTCTCGATAGTGGTGATCGAACCGTGCTTGGAAGCTACGCTCCAGGCCTCGACAATCTAGCGTTCGACTCGAACGATCGACTCTTCGTATCAAGTTATTTAGATGGCTCTATTCATGAAGTTATGAAAGACTTTTCATTACGCGTAGTGAGAGGACCGTCCGCGAAAGCAATTAGTTTTACGCTTACATTTTTCATCGGTATACCGGTTTTCTTTGTACTCGTGTTTGTAGCAATTGCGTTCTTTTTGGTGCGAATGTACTTGCGTCATCGAACAGCAAAATGATGTGACTAGTTATGTGTATTTAGGGTAGGTGTTTCGTATCATTGATTGATAGTATATGTACTCTCTGATTTTAGAAATCATAAAATAACTTATTATTTCAAAATTAAGAGTTGTGTTATTGCTCTTTTCAGCCTTATTCAAAGCGCATAATTTAGGTTGGTAGTCAGAATTTTTTGGGTTTCAAGTAATTGCTGCTTTTACTTTTTCGTTAGTTATCACGAATTTCAAATAGGCTGAATTATCAATAATTTTGATAAGTCATTGAGAGTCTGCCTAAGTGTCATGACCTTTAGCAGTTTTATTGTCAAAGTCTTCAAGATAAAGCCCTCTCCTATATTACTAGGCACTTAAAGTTATTTAATGGTAATTAATGCGAGTATTTTCATAATTTCAGTCTAGCTTTATCTATAAATCGAAAAACACTCCCTAGACGTAAAAAATACAATAAATCAACCACTTACAATTGTCTTCGTTTTAATTCAAAATTTGACTATTTTAGGGTGCCGTGGCATAAGGCTTTCAGAGCTTCTTTGTCTTCGTTCTAATTATGTGAATACAAGTGTAATCATGAAATTCGAACGAAGACAATTGAAATGAGCTAAATACCCCAATCAAAACCTAAATTACTTAAATAATAAAGTAAGTCTAATGAAGCTATTGATCTATAAAACTCTCAATAATTTCATTGATCTCTCCACTTTTCTTCATTCTATGGATTTGGATGTCGAACTTTATGGAGAAATCTTTCTTGTAAGGGTAGTTCTCTTCTGCATTAATATCTGTATAACCTAAATATCCATTATTTGTGCCGAGTACAACAGACTCAGTTAAAACAATACCCTTATCAAATTTGTTATATTCTCCCTTTTCTTTCATCTCTTTTATAAACCAATAATATGGCGCCTTTGAGATTACAGTACAGTCAGCTCTTCCTAACATTAAAAATTTAATCGTACTAAAGTTAGTTGTTGTATAAATTACATTAATTTTTTTTTGTTCAACCAATTGATCAAATTGGGTACCAGCTATTCCATCGCCCTTTTGCAAAGTAAAGCTCAAGTCTACATAATCATCTGGCCAAATAGAGCGAGGATGTATTTTAAGATCACCTAATTTTGCTTTATTGCAAACTGCAATATCCGTCTGGGTGAATAACGGCAATGAGTAAGGCCATATATATGGACGCTTTGGCTCCTTTTCAGTCAACCAATCATCAGCATGAAAATAGGGTGGAAGCATTGCAAAGGCTTTACCAAGTTCTACTGCCCTCTTGCAACGTGACCATGGCTGTTCAATGAACTTTACAGAATAATTAGGCATTCCAGAAACAGCAGCCTTAACTATTTCAGGATAAATACCCGTTACTCCCCCCTCTTTCCCAATAAACTTAAATGGAGGAAAGTGACCACTCTCAACGAGAATTTCTACCTTTTGATTTGAAAAAACAGGAGTAATAAAAAAACAATAAAATATCAAAAAAATGACAGACCGCATGGAATTCCACCCCTTAAATATTAAGGAAAATTATAAACGCGTAATAAACAAAAATAGATACAAAACTAATTAACCCAGTGATTTTCAGTGTTTACTAATTCTACTTAACTAACCTCGGATAGACATGCCATTATCTGTATCTATCAACAATCTTGAGTCGTTGTGTTTGATACTCTGAATTAATTAAAACAGCATCAACCAATGTCATAACCTCATTAACCCTCTTGTATTTATGAGACATACCAATATGGAAAGGGACCAAGGAATCATTTATATACCTTACGGAATGATATGCAACATCCTTTTCATACCCAAATTTTCTGGCTATATACTTAGCATTTTCTGGAGGCATAACTAAAAAATCCCCCTCTCTTCGAAGTAGAAGCAATTTTAGCTTTATATCCTGGTTTCTAGCTGTAATTGACTTAAGATATTTAGGAATATTATCTATTTCCCATTCAGAACCAGTTTCTATGATCACTTTTAAATTCGCGATGTCGTCAAAACTCTTAGAGTTTTCTAGCGTGAATCTATTTAAGTTAGCTTTATGATAAATCAAGTATCCATAGTCTTGCGTGTAAACCACAGAATGACTGAAATCAGCATATTTTTTTCTTTTATCAGAAGGGTAGGTCATAAAACCATCAACAGATCCATTTTCGATAAGTGCCTGAGCTCTGACCCATGGGAAAGGTTTAATGACTACATTTAACTCGGGAATAAAACTGAATACCAACTCAATAAGTTCGGGGAACAACCCTACAGCTTCACCGTCAATCGTAGAGCTTAAAGGTGGGTCTGTCGCACTAATCACAAAACTTAATGTTTCCGATCTACTCTGGCTACAAAAAAATATATTTAGTATTAGGGCAACACCTACTAGGAGCTTACACATAGCACCTCCACCGACCTAAAGTGTCAGTCAAATTTATACCAAGTATTGGTCTCTGTAATATTAGTACAATATTTGTACAAATCGAGCCTTTCTAATTTTCTTGGTATATCGCTCTCGACTGGATAGTTCCACCATTTCTTCCCTTACACAGCACCGACTCCTAGATCCTACTACGACCTTTGTTTTATAGGCATATCGTTTGATTATTTCTGCCTTCAGTAAAAGCTGGCCACTGAAACTGACCAATATTGAACTTGACTATGCCTGAGAAAAACGACTTCTATATTCCTGCATAGTTAAACCAGTTAAGCGTTTGAATAAGCGCCTAAAAGACGTCGGGTCTTCATATCCGACATCCCAAATCAAATTATTGATCGCACGACTGGTAGATTCAAGGCCTACTTTTACTCTTTCAACTCGAAAACGTTGCAAATAAGATAAGGGCGTCTCACCTGTTGCCTTTTTAAAACGGCGGCAAAGCTGCCTTTCTCCAAGCCCTTCATTCATCGCAAATTGTGTAACATCCAGCACCTCATTAAAAGACGTTTCAATCACTTTTTGAAGCTTGGAAACCAGTAAATCTTTATGATTAGTCTGTGGATGGAATATGGAAAATCTACTTTGATTGCTGAGATTAAGTTCGACCATCATCAACTTACCTGTTGCTAAGGCTAGTTCACGGCTATGAAACCGATGAACAAGGTAAAGGGCTAGTTGTGATGCAGCCATTGCGCCACCAGCACTGACTATGTCGCCATGATCAATAAGAAGTTTGTTAGTATCAAATGTCTCATTTGGGAATAGTATATTCGCTGTTTCCTCGGAGGCCCAGTGGCAAGTCAGACTTCTCCCAGCAGCAATATCAGAGGAGGCCAGAATAAAGTTGCCAGTACAAATACTGGCAATGATGGTTCCTGACTTGTGCCATTCTCCGAGCACAGTGAACAATTGAGGCAGTTTGTCTAAAAGTTTTTGAGAGTGCGATGGCGTCAGAATAGATTCAAAAGCACCGGGTAGAATGACAATATCAGGCCGATTACTGTCCTGAATCTTTATAACTGGTCCAATCTGGCTTCCGTTGTACGCTCTAACAGACCCTTTAAGCCCGATTAATTGGTAATTAAATAGCGGCGCTCTCTTGTCAAAATATCTTCTCAGTGCGTAGTTTGCAGCGATGAGCATATCCAGTACGGCAAAAACACTCGATGCTTGGCAACGATCACTCACCACAATCCCTACGTTTAACAAACCTCCCCTCCTTCCTTTAAATAGCTTATCAGAAATAATGACACATAATTCATGCAACCCTTATAGTCATATTAAACACTATTAAGGCCATAAAGGATATATTGATACCAATATCCAATTAGACCTTTAAAAGGTCTAATTGAACTCTTAAAGAAAATCCTGAAAGCACCTATCCTATCGACTTCATTAAATAAGCGAGGAAGGTATTTCAATCATGAACAATGAAACAGACATGCTTTCGCTAGTAACTAAATTAGCGAAAGTCAAAAGTGAACAAAATATATTAGCAGCACTTGCTATTTACCACCCTGAAATAGAATTGGCGTCACCTAGCTTTAATGCAATTGGAAATTAAGGGGTCAAAACCCTTTACCAAATTCCTTATTAAAATACTCAGAAATTTTTAGGTTTAAAGTAGCATCTGTATGTCAGTCTATGACGGACATATCAATAAGGCGAATAGTTTTAGGTCTTGAATCCGAACTAAACAATTGAAATCAATAGAACTTCCATCAAAGAATGCCTTGTTTAATACAGTAAGCAGACATAATTACTAGCTCCATTTATTTACAGCAATTGACATCGTCCATAACAATATATGATGTCTTCTTTGGGTCGTGAACAGAAATCCATTACCCACTGATGTGCGAAAAGGTTTCCGATCTATTTAACTGTCTTTAAGGGGGTATGTCTGGCAAGACCCGAGCTTGCTATACATCTCATAGTTATATTAGAGGATAATTACCCTTTAAATAAGCGACAGATTTTTCCGGCTCGTAATCATATGTTTTGAAATTTCAGCTATTAAAGACCCAGGAATGGAATGATTCTTAGATTCCTCGAACCAGAGATTCATTGACTCCGAAACATCTTCTACAATACCTGTTACTTGCTTTTTAGTGATGGAAAAAACTTTAGCCACCTCTAATAAATTTTCCAATGTAATAAGTTTACCTCCAGTCCCTATCGCCATTGAGTGCCAGCCATTGATACCTCTATTATAGGTTATATCGTAGGCTGGGGAGTTATGCCATTTACCGTCTGCGGACATGATAAATGAAAAATTCTTAGTGTGATCATCGCGATTCCCAGTCATGACGTTAAATACCATTCTTCGATATAACTGCGTTACTTCATCGTGAGAGCCCGTGAGTTTGTAGCATACTTTTAATAAGGTTTCATAATCACAGTCTGCCACTCTGAAATTGGCATTAATTAATCCGGCCAGAGTATGCATATGGATTCTTCTGTTATTGCCTACACGATCAAAACGTTTAGTAAGAAAATAAAAGTTATCTGAGTTATCGCTTTGAATAAGTTTTGTTTCAGGAAAAGTAATACCTGCATGTCTAGCCATCAGAGAGTAGATATATTCAATCGGGCCTTCTGCTTTGTTGTCAGGATTTTTTCCTGCCGGAAATTTTGCCATCCAATGCTCATATCCTTCAGGCGCATCATGAGCACCAGAAATAGATTTTGAACCGGACAAGGCTATTAATGACTTTGGCCTTGCCCCACCTGGTGAAATTGAGCTGTCCGCAACTTCATCTAGAACACCATCTACTTCACCGGTATAAATCTTAATCGACTCTTTAGCAAGCGAGTCAATACTAACCTCTCCCTTAGGGCTTGAAATAAACTCCGCGCCCTCATCAGGCTGATACGATAGCGCCCCCATCGCCCTATCACCAATAAAGGCTAATCGATCAACAGGGTTGATATCTGCGATATTAATATGATGCTGCTTGAGTGTGCGATCCATGATCAACATCCCCCAACCATCAGGAAGAGAGTCTGCGAAGAGTCCATGTAAGCCATTAAAAGGCGTGGTTTTAGATTCTTGGAGTTCGGGTATTTGCTTTAATGCAAAAGGTGATAGATTCAACCCCAAATCTAGGAAGTCACTATCATATTGAAAGTGGGCAGTATTCACCGTGTAGGTTATTTCACCTGCAAGCATGGGCTTATATTTTAAACCTTTACGCTCCAAACCATGGTAGTACACTGAGATAATCTTCACGCCTTACCACTCCGTTGCTCCATCTTTAAAAGCTCCTGCATCGTTCTGGCTTTAGGTTGTGGAAAGCTGTCTTCAAACCTGTCCAAATCACCATAAATGGCGCAAAGCATTAGAAACTGCCGAAGTGAAATTTCCCCCGTGTCTTCAAACTTTCTTATTGTTGGTTCTGGTACTCCGGTTAACTTTGCTGCATGCGCTCTGGAATGTTTCATCCACTTTCGTTTAGTTTTATGCTCTAAAGCGAGTTGAGCTTGAATTTCTTGAGGTGTCTTTATTGATATCATCATATCAAATCATTACCAATAATAAGTATATTGATATTATTGTATCAATATACTTCATTTGCAAACATTTCTTAATTGTTACGTATCTGCAGGTTGCTTATTTAGCCCTCTCAATTGAGTGTAAAGCTTTAAGTAAGTCCCTACTTTTTGAGTGACTAGCAAAATCTGGGAAGTCCAGTATTAAACATCAGGAAGAGTATTGCGTGAAATTTATAGACATATCAGAAAGCCCTTTTCATGAGTTACGGTACAGAACTTCCGGTAGGGGTGGTGAGATTCGGAACGTTGTTCTTCCTTTTTATACCGCGACAGTTGATTTCAATGACTAAGAACTTTTCGGTTAAAATAAATTCACACCTATAAATAAACATATTAATTGTCACCCAATCGGGGCTAAATATGAACTTACCCTTTAAACCTTTCAGCAATATATGTAGGGCGATTTTATTCTGATGATTAAATGGCTTCTTTTATAAAAGACTGCCTACTCAAGCCTAATAACGTTCAAATCGACATTAAAGCCTGAAATTAAACTTAGAAAGACTTGGTCATTAACACTTTTATTAAGTCTCTCACTCCGAAAATTGAGATCATACGCTTGAGGTTGTATGCCAGAATATGAAAGTTCATTTCAGTACTTACTCCCTTAAATCCCCTAGTCAAAAGATGAGTGGCTCCCATCCAGAATTTAATCGTTCCAAAGGGATGCTCTACTGTTGAGAGAAAGCTTTAAATTCAATTTCTGTTTGTGGGGTTGCAGACATTAATATCAATAAAACGTTACTCTGACCCATGGAGCATTGATGAGCAAAAGATAGACTAGTACCTGCGTTCAAATGATCTTGAATGACATAGATATGGACGACCTCAGAACATGAGGCCGTCGCTAAGCAAAAAAGCGTACTCTACAAAGCAGAAGGATCAAACCCTTTATCAAATATCACCGCATCGCTCTCACTATACTTTTGGCGTACTTTGATCAAGGGTTGGTACTCTGGGTCGGCATAAAATGCCTTTGCATTCTCTAGCGATGGAAACTCCAAGATAGCTAGACGACCTGCCGGAACGGCCCCTTCTAATGTTTCTACATTTTCGGTCATAGCCACAGGCTGACCTCCATGTTTCATGACAAGGGGAAAAGCCAGTGGTGCGTATTCACGATTGTAGCCTTCAAGGTCTTTAGTACGAACAAAAGCCATAATATAAGCAGACATAATGATTTCCTTTTTTGAGTATCGATTTTGATATGCGTTTTCGCATAGGGTGCCAGTTTCATTTCCATCAACATTTAGCCTTGAGGGTTCAAGCCCATAGTCAGTATTGAGCAAGCTCAACGCTGTGTTGCTGAATGGAATAAAGCCATCATACGTCTCTAGTAGAAGGTGAAAAATACCCGCCAAAACAAATCATTTTTGTGATTTTCACAATAATAGGTAAAATAAATGGCACTATGTAGCAAATTTAGAGGTGATTATGGACAAATTACGAGCCTTACGTTATTACAAGCGTACCGCTGAGCTTAAGAGCTTTAGCCTGGCGGCCAAAGAATTTGATCTACCCGCATCCTCAATTTCACGCAGCATCAAAGGTTTAGAGAGTGAATTAGGGGTAGAGCTATTACAGCGCACCACTCGCAGCGTGAATACCACTGAACTGGGGAGTGTCTACTACGAACTCATTGAGGAGGTGTTACAAAAGCTGCAAGATGCCGATGAGCTGCTATCGCAACGCATGAACGCAATGGAGGGGAAAATTAGGATCAGTGCCATGCCTAGCTATGGCGAAAAAGTATTAGCGCCTATTCTACAAAAATTCAGGAAGCAATATCCTAGCGTAATGTTAGACCTTGATTTCACTGATGATTTAACCGTACTAGGTAAGGATGCCGCAGATATTGCTGTGAGAGCGGGCAATGTACCTGAAGAAAGAGTGGTGGCTAAGCAGCTTTCTCATGCTGATTTTAAGCTGGTAGCGACTCCAAGCTTATTGCGGAAATTGCAAATTCAATATGACAAACCGGTGCTATCCGTTGAAGACCTTAAATCCTGCCCTACACTGCAATTTAGCGCCAACTTTGAGAAATTTTCATGGTGGTGCTTCAAGAATGAGGCGTGGCAAAAAATCGAGATTAACCCTGTATTATTGTGCAATAGTGGTGAAGCATTACTCGCAGCGACGGTCGCTCACGAAGGTCTATCACTTTATCCGTTATGGTGGGTAGAAGAGTACTTGAATTCGGGAGAGCTCGTGGAAGTCCCATTTGAATTGCCTATATCTAATCGGCAAAACCAGAGCCTAGATGTATTTATTTTATATCAACAGGCGAAGTATAAAATACCCAAAATAAAACACTGTGTTGATTTTATTATGCAGCATCTTGGGAGACCACAAACTAGCTAAGGAATAGTTCCACTTTAAATCGGTTCAAGTCACTAAAATAAACATCTTGAACTGGCTCAAAGCTGCAGACATGGAAAGTCCAATAACTATTTTTAGTCAACACACTACTTCTTAGTCATTAAGAATTTGATCTAGTTATTAAGAATTAATCGTTGCAGGTAAATTCAAACCTAGCATTGCATAATCAATAACCGACTCCAATTCTGTTATTGTCTTACCCGCTCTGGCCATGGAGGCTGTTCCATGTAGAGTCGTAACTAAAAATAGTGCTTTTTCAGCAGCCTGTTTATTAAATTTTAATGCTTGTGCATCCGGATCCTGTTGCAGTAGTTCTGTGAGCAACTTCACCGAATAAGCTCCGGCTTCATCAATAATGGTTCGAGCTTTGTCCGGCATACAATCTCCAGCGGCTTCTGCCACACATAACGAGATGTAACACCCTTTTGGGCTCATGGCATCACACTGAGCTGCCACAACAGACTTCAAATAGTTTTTAATCCTAGTTCTCAGATCGACACCACATTCATATAAGTAATCAGTATGTGGTTTAGCATGGTGCTCGAGATAATATTTAGTTGCTTCAAGAAATAGGTTTTCTTTGTTTCCAAACGTTGAATACATACTCGGTTTATTGATCCCCATTTCTTCTGTAAGGTCAGTCAGTGAAGCCCCTAAATAGCCTTTTTTCCAGAAAACCTGCATGGCAGCATTTAAGGCAACCTCTTTATCAAATTCTCGTTTTCTGCCGCCAGCCATATATCACCTAAAAATAATTACTAAAACGCTTGACAGAATTATACCGATAGGTACAATTTAGTTCAACTATACCGATCAGTACATTATTGAATTCCATTCTTCCGTGTCCTGATGGTGCAGTCTTTTAGTACTTATTAATGAGAATACTTCGGAGAATTAATATGAGCTTATCGATTGAAAATAAAATTGCCCTTGTCACAGGTGCTAACCGTGGAATTGGAAAAGCTATTGTGCAGTCTTTCCTTGAACATGGTGCCAAAAAAGTCTATCTCGCAGTAAGAAACCCAGAGTCCACAATCGAGTTGGCAAAACAATATGGTGATAAGGTGGTAACCTTACAAGTCGATGTCGCTAACGCGGAATCGATCAAAGAGTTAGCTAAACAGGCTAAGGATGTTGAGGTTGTTGTCAACAATGCAGGGGTATTAGAAATTGCTGATCCATTAAGCGATAATGCTGAAGAAGCCTTAACTAAAGAATTAAACATCAATGTGTTCGGATTAATTCGTGTCGCAAAAGCCTTCACACCAATCATTGAAGCCAACGGCGGCGGCGCTATAGTACAATTAAATTCCGTTGCTTCGATCAAAAATTTCACTGGATTTAGTACGTACTCCGCATCAAAAGCCGCTGCATATTCTCTCACTCAGGGGCTTCGTGATGCGCTATCCCCTAAAGGTATTGATGTACTGAGCGTACACCCTGGTCCTATTGCCACTGATATGGGTGACAAAGCCGGTTTTGAAGTAGCTGACTCTACCAGCTCTGTTTCTGAAGGTATTGTAAAATCGCTTAAAGCAGGTGATTTTCACTTATTCCCGGATACCGTTGCCAAGCAATTTGAAGGGGCTTATCAAGGATACGCTGACGCGATTATTAACGCTGATCTATCCAAGTAAGCTTTCAGACCTAGTCTCAAGAAACAAAATATCGTCGGAGTGTCTCTCACACTGACGGTTTAATTTCTTAAAATAAGCATGCTCGCAGCTTTGATGTAAGCTTATATTGTTGTATATCTAAATGTCAGAGTAACTTGATTTGAACTTTAGAATTTCTTTCAGGTTACTTTAACCAAATTCGAACCATGAGAGATAGAGCAAATAGGCCCAGTCTCAGTGACTTAAGTGCAATTGAAGACATCGGGAGGTTAAAACTTTAAGCATTAAAAGCTAACTAAAACACAAATAGTTAATGACTTTAATGTGGCTGCTATAACTTCAAATGCAGCCCTTTATACAGTTAATTATTCAAATTTAGGAAAAGGACTTTGACCCTTCAGTTTCAGAGAGTAGTTTTTAAAAAATTACTCACAAAAAAAACGGCCCCTTAGAGAAGGAGCCGCTATTCTGATATTATCCTATCGCTCATTGTGGCTTTTGGCCCAGCGACTCAGATAATTAAAAGGGGAATTACCCTTTAGCTTGTAGCTTTCGGCTGAAACCAAGGCCAGCTAGACCTAGGCCAAGCAGAGCAAGTGAACCAGGCTCTGGTACTTCTGCAGCTTTTTCTAGAATATAGCCACGATTTGTCAAATGACCGCTGCCATTTCCCGCATCATTCCAGACCGATCCATCACCCCAAGTCATCAAATAGTTTTCAGAGTTTTTACCCCAACCCCAATCATTAGGCTCGCCAGTAGCCCAAGCAGTAAAGTCCCAAACAGTCCCATCTACCCACGACCAATTATCTGCATCACCACTATGGCCATTCGAAGTATAAGCTTGTGAACCACCTAACCAGTATTGAGGAGAGCCATCTAGACCCAAACCAGCAACCACAGCATTCCACTCAGCGGCATCACCAAATGTTGCCAAATGACCGCCTTGAGCATTGGCGTCAGCATTCGCCTCAGTCCAGCTAAAATCGGCGCCTGTATGCGGGCTCCAAGAATGTGCGCTTCCATCAACAATGGAGTATTCGCTACCGTTAAATACAAAGGCATTGGCACTACCGGCGAAAGATAGACCTAGTACGATACTAGCTGCCATTAATTTTGTTCTGTTCATGTGTTGTTCCCTTTTTTGTTTCTTGAGTGCGGCCCGGCTATCTAAATTAAAAAAATAAGACCCGTAGCTTTCCGTCCCTGACTCACGGCAGGTTTGGCGGTTAATAAAATACTGCACGACTCTTTAAGCATAAAATATGCCACTATCTATACACTGTATTTTTCCTAACTTAATCAATCACTTGTGCTATTTAACAAATTTTAGATATAAGCTCTGTATGGAAAAGTGAAAAATAAATCGACGCAATTTCATTTCCGATGAAACTGACACCACGTAGACCTTAAAACTGATGAAACTTATTTTCAGGCGACTCAGGTCTTTTGGTGACAATAAGTAGAAATATATAACGCCGGTCTAACCAAGCTTTGCTTCTGGCGTAGGAATCAGTATTAGATAGGCGTGTAAAATAAATCGACGGGGTTGTATTTTCGATCAAACAAGACAAAGCCGAATTTAGTGGTTGATGAATCCAAAGTTTCTAGGCATTTGGAGACTGAAATGACGTTATTCTTTAAATTTATACCCCACACCGTAGACCGAACAAATAGGGTTCGAGCCAGCATGAATGGTATTTATTTTTTTACGGATATTTTTGATATGCGTATCAATATTTCGGTCCGACACTTCAGCTGTATCTTGATACACCCTATTCAGAATTTCATCGCGACTAAATACACGCCCTGCGTTACTTATAAATAGTTCAAATATTTTAAACTCTATTGCGGTAAAGTCGATCAATTCGCCTTTGATTTTTACCTTATATTTTTCCGTTTCCACTTCAAAGCCGGATTGTTTTATCAGGCCGGTCGAATGCCTATTAAAACGTCTTAGAACAGCTTTAATTCGTGCGATAACTTCTCTAGGGCTAAAAGGTTTACAGATATAATCATCCGCCCCGAACTCTAAGCCAAACAAACGATCAATCTCTTCATTCTTGGCCGTAACCATAATAATGGGCACTTCAGAGAACAGCCTGATTTGCTTGCAAATAGTCAGACCATCTACGTCGGGTAACATCAGGTCTAGCAGAATTAAGTCGACGGTGTTTTCTTTCACAAACTGTGTGACAGCCTGCCCGCTACTAAGATGTAAGGCCTGATAACCTTCTTTTTCACAATACGCGACTAAAACTTCAGCGATATTCGCTTCGTCTTCAACAATCAAAACCGTCTGTTTAATCATGCTTTAAATTTCATTTTTAGTAGCGTAGTTAATCGAAAAAGAAACCGGAAAAGTGAGTTTGATATGGAGCCCACCCAAAACTGAATCCATTGCCACGATATTCCCTCTATGCGCGTCAACAATTTGCTTACATAAAGCCAAGCCTAAGCCAGAGCCACCTTGGTTGCGGTTTCTGGATGGCTCTACCCGATAAAATCGCTCAAATAGTTTCTGACGCTGTTCATCAGTAACACCTGGTGCAGAATCCTGCACATTCAGCTCAAGTGTCTGTTTATCTAGTTTAGCTGAAATCACAATCTTGCCAGATGCATCTGTATACCTGCAGGTGTTTTCCAGTAAGTTTGAGAACAACTGCCTGAGTCTGTCTTTATCGCCCAGTATGTTACAACGCGCATCGGAAATAAGACTCTGTAGGGTGGAGTATTCAATGTTTAAATTATGCTGTTCAAACTTTGCTTTGAATGTTTCAATCACCTGTTCAAAGACCAGCACTGGATTTAGCGCTTCCTTTCGATAGGTGAGCCCGCCCGCATCTGAACTGGATAGCTGATACAAATCATCAACAATGTGACTCAAGCTATCGATTTCATCAATAAACAACTGCACACGCTTTTCATCGGCAACAAATACCCCATCTTGAATAGCAATTAGGTGTGACCTGAGCACCGTTAAAGGCGTTCTTAATTCATGAGAGGTATCTGACATCCATTGAAAACGATTCTTTTGATTTTGCTCCAAGGTGTGCGCTAAATCGTTAAAATTATCTGCAACTACCCCTAGCTCATCTTGGGTAACCTTGTTAATACGACTACCGTAGTTGCCAGCTATCAGTTTGTTTGTACCGACAATAATAAGTTTAATCGGGGCCACCAGATGCTTGGAAAGCACCAATGCCATCAAAAACGCCAGCAATACAACCATGATCGCAATGAAGTAATAGTTTTCGTACTGTTTCGTCAAAAATTTACTGGCCGGGCTATCTGTAACGGCATTAGATGGAACTAAACCTAGCCAACCTATCAATTCACCATTCAGACGTATTTGTTCAGTGTGAGGGTTATCCTGAAGATTATTTTTACCGACGATGACATTTTTATGCGCATCATACAGGCTTAAGCGACGACCCGTTTTTAAGAAGTCTTCTGGTCGCTCAACTCTTGGCTCAGGAGGCGCTGTCATTTGTTTGGGTCGTGGTTTTGGTGGTTTATTTGTATCACCTGAACCGCCTACAGATCGATCCCGCGGGTTCTGCCTTTCTCTTGGAGGCGGTGGCGGCCTACGTTTGGCTTTAGGGTCAACAATATCACGCCAGACTTGCACGTTATTAATGATGGCTTGCCAGCTATTGCTCTGCTGATACAAAACAATGAGCTGTTGTTTTGCTTCTGCCACGTGTTTGTCTTCAGCTTCCGTGACAAATTCGTTAAACCCTGACGAAAAGTTAAGGGCAATCAGCACCAACACTAAGCCCACTAGCGTGACATTAGTGATAAAAAAAGCCAAAAAGAATTTGTGCAGAAGCTTCAAATTTGTATCCTTTTTTGGTTAAAGAATCTAGTTCCCCGCATCATAACACTCTCTTATAATGAGGATAGAACTGCCTTGTCAGTTTAAGTCTGGCGCTAAATGAGAAGGGTACTCCTTTACCTGACTTGTTTTAATTGCACTATTTTCCTGCTTATTCTCTCTGTTTGGGTTGCAAGCAAAGTATTGTTTATCAGGTGTATGCTCACAAGCACCACTTTCTAAACCACGCGGCCCTTGAAAGCTGCATTGCATATTCTCCGCAATATCGCTACAAGCTAAAATTGCAGCTTGAGGCGGCTTTCCTCCCGGCCCTTCTGGTGGATTCTGGGCGTAAGTAATCTGGCTAGTAAATTGACCTAATAACATTAAGCCAAATAGTATCTTTAGTGTATGTTTCATAATTCATCTCACATAGTTTAATTAATGGAACACTTTGCTCAACTCAACCATTTGTCACGCCTATATTAAATCAATAAATTCCGGCTAAAGTGCGTACCTGAATGACAAAGTGATTTAATGGTGGTGGCTTGCTATCTTTTTATCGACCAGCGGTGCAAAAGAAATCTGAGCACTGCTTCCTGCCGTCATCATTTTATATTTGGGTTGAACAATACTGGCATGAATAGCTCCCAAGCTTTTTGGAAATTGAATACTCAGTTGATCAACGGTGGTATTAGTATGCTTACCACTTAAGATAATTTCAGCATAGCGCCCATGTTGTACGGCTGAGTCAGGAATAGACACAGCATTAAATACCACCTGTTTATTATTAACACTGATGACTGTTTTTTCCTGAAGTAACTTTATAAGAAAGGCCTGATTCTGCTTAGGGTTTAAATCCGCAGGCATAACTTGGTCAATATCACCCATTAACCAAGCTTCATTCTCTTGTAAAAGCGTCTGCCAGCGTTTTATATCAGTAGATAATCTAATTTCGATCTGGCCCTCTCGTAAGGTGATATATGCACTGGTTTCTTTTAAGGCATGCGCTGTAGCCTGAAAACTGCTTAATAACAAAACACCTATAAAGAAAAAACGTTGTAGATTGTGATTTATATTCATGATAAATAATCTCCGTACTTCATTTATTAAGGCTCTTCTATGGTGATACGGCATATGAGAGTGTTATCTGTTTCTAAATCTTCCCCCCAAATGAGCTGTGCGTTTTCATTCCAGCTGATCTCATTGTAGCCATCCTTTGGGCTAACATCGGCTTCACTATACTCCGTAGCATCATTCCACAATGAGTCATCAAAACGGCTATCTTTCCACTCGCTTGGCTCTGTACGACTAGAAAAAGTACATGAGCCAACACCCGCGACAGGATTGGACTCATTTTCACAGGCCTTATTTAAAGGTGCCTGATGTAGCACCTCACATTTCCAGTCTGCATTACTGACAGCTATGATTTCATTGGTCTCAGCATCGGTAATTTGGGCGATAAAGCCGCCATCTCCCATTTGTTGATTGCCTTCACCTATGTACTCTAAACCCGTATCATTTTCTTTGAAGTCTTTTAAAATGACATTTAGCTGTAATGGGTAGCTAGCAGAAAAGGTCGTCGTTTCAGCATTAAAGGATCTTTCGGTATTAATCGAAACAGAATCTTCAACAATAAGATCATTTTCCAGGTATGCCGCAAACCAATTATCAGCCCAGGCTTCTAATTTGAATGTATGTTCACCTGCTTGCACGTCATTTTCAGATGGTGGCGGCGTACCTTGTGTATCGCGGCAGAAAGTACCCCTTTCAATCGCGCCGCCATTGCTAACGGTTTTTTGTTCAAAGTCATAACAATTACTTTGCGTTGCGGAAGGACTGTAAATAACATAATACTCACTGCCTCTGTGGCTGTAAGTCATGGTGCGGGTGCCATCTTCCTCAATAGTATGCGTTAAGTTCTCAACACCATCAGCAGGTGGCGTAAGATTCGCCCGGGCACCTGTTGAATCACCGCTTAGTGGCGATACTCTGGGTAAAATATCGGTATCCACTTCACCCACAAGGCACTGAATAATATAAGGCGCTTCAGTTGAGGTGTGATAACGATACCCAAAATCATCATCAAGTTGGCCATTACACACATCCAAGTCATCCTCAGCAATAACACTGCCATCAGGGTTATTATTTCCGTATAAAGGGTAACCATCATAACCCCAGCCAATCACCGTACTGTCACCGGCATTTGTCATACTATCGATCATGCAATTAGGTGACGCATGATAGTGATAGTCATCACCCCGGCCAGCATGGCCACCACAATTATCTAACTGCCCGAGTAACACGGTGTCACTATTCTCACTGTAGTTATAAATATCCAACTCACCTTGTGAAGAGTAATCATAGATAGGCACGCCATTTACCGCGACACCCACCGCCGCATCAATCGTGGTTAATACATTAGCTAACTGAGGGGCTAATTTAATCGGTGCAGCATAATTTAATGCAGGTACAGGGATTTGTTCATTGGTACCGGTGATACCATTCATCAGATCATGATCAGGATAAGTATCTGAAGTAATATAGGCGAATTCATCATCACAGGTCACGCCAACACGTTCATTGAACCCTGCCTCACTAATTGATTGGTGAATGGTTTCACAACGGCTTAAGTCGGTACCCGAATCAACACTTGAGCCTCGATCATAATTAACGGAAATCTCAACCGACTCTAGAGTGATGTCTTCAATCGCTGCTAACAGTGCGTCTCTATCTACCACAAACGACGTGCTCAAATCCGGTGAGTCAGACAAGGCGTACAGGGTAAATGTATAAGATTTTACACCTGAACCTTGCGAACAAGGTGGTGCGTATTCATTTAAGCCATTCACACTGTTGGCACCCAAGCGACCCTGAGTTTCATCAGAGCCTAAATGACTAATATCTTGGTCAATGTTATACATGACCCAGTACCAGTGAGTATCGTCTGGGCCGGGAACATGATGCATCACCAAAGCATATTCAGCGGTGCCATCTGGTGCGCCGCTCCACTTTAAAGGGGGTGAAATGCTATCGCCATCACAGGTATAGGTTATCGGTAAGTTTCCACCATCATTCATGGCGAGACTACTTAAGCTAAGCCCACTTGTAGTGGGATTCTCTGTCTGGTCGGGAGTACCCTCAATAGGGTTAGAAGTATTATCTTCTGAGTCTGAATTTATTTTACAGCCGGTTAAAGCCAAGCTGAGCAAAAAGCTCATTAATAGGGTGAGGTATCTAGTCATAATGCCGGTCTCATTTAAGTGAGGAAAAGAGATTCCTTTGAGTTCGACACCAGTATAAAAAAACAATATAGGGTAAAAATGAAGTTCCAATAAGATTTTATCTATTTGTTTTTATTAGATAAAAATATATTTGAAAGTAATTATCAGTGAATTGTGTAGAAAATAAGGATGAATATAGCAAGCATGAGGAGAGCGAAGACTAGCCAATTAAGCTTATCAAGGTTGAATTTCACTACATCTGAGAGAAACGACTTCTATATTCCTGCATAGTTAAGCCAGTTAAGCGTTTGAATAAGCGCCTAAAAGACGTCGGGTCTTCATATCCGACATCCCAAATCAAATTATTGATAGCACGACTGGTAGATTCAAGGCCTACTTTTACTCTTTCAACTCGAAAACGTTGCAAATAAGATAAGGGCGTCTCACCTGTTGCCTTTTTAAAACGGCGGCAAAGCTGCCTTTCTCCAAGCCCTTCATTCATCGCAAATTGTGTAACATCCAGCACCTCATTAAAAGACGTTTCAATCACTTTTTGAAGCTTGGAAACCAGTAAATCTTTATGATTAGTCTGTGGATGGAATATGGAAAATCTACTTTGATTGCTGAGATTAAGTTCGACCATCATCAACTTACCTGTTGCTAAGGCTAGTTCACGGCTATGAAACCGATGAACAAGGTAAAGGGCTAGTTGTGATGCAGCCATTGCGCCACCAGCACTGACTATGTCGCCATGATCAATAAGAAGTTTGTTAGTATCAAATGTCTCATTTGGGAATAGTATATTCGCTGTTTCCTCGGAGGCCCAGTGGCAAGTCAGACTTCTCCCAGCAGCAATATCAGAGGAGGCCAGAATAAAGTTGCCAGTACAAATACTGGCAATGATGGTTCCTGACTTGTGCCATTCTCCGAGCACAGTGAACAATTGAGGCAGTTTGTCTAAAAGTTTTTGAGAGTGCGATGGCGTCAGAATAGATTCAAAAGCACCGGGTAGAATGACAATATCAGGCCGATTACTGTCCTGAATCTTTATAACTGGTCCAATCTGGCTTCCGTTGTACGCTCTAACAGACCCTTTAAGCCCGATTAATTGGTAATTAAATAGCGGCGCTCTCTTGTCAAAATATCTTCTCAGTGCGTAGTTTGCAGCGATGAGCATATCCAGTACGGCAAAAACACTCGATGCTTGGCAACGATCACTCACCACAATCCCTACGTTTAACAAACCTCCCCTCCTTCCTTTAAATAGCTTATCAGAAATAATGACACATAATTCATGCAACCCTTATAGTCATATTAAACACTATTAAGGCCATAAAGGATATATTGATACCAATATCCAATTAGACCTTTAAAAGGTCTAATTGAACTCTTAAAGAAAATCCTGAAAGCACCTATCCTATCGACTTCATTAAATAAGCGAGGAAGGTATTTCAATCATGAACAATGAAACAGACATGCTTTCGCTAGTAACTAAATTAGCGAAAGTCAAAAGTGAACAAAATATATTAGCAGCACTTGCTATTTATCACCCTGAAATAGAATTGGCGTCACCTAGTTTTAATGCAATTGCAAAAGGCAGCGAAGAAGTTGAACTTCAACTCAATGTCTTTTTCAGCTTGTTTCCTGATTATGAAGTGTCGCTAGACCAACATGCCATACGCGGCAATGTAATGCTGGCGACAGGTCAGGTTTGGGTGACCTTGAACATTCCTGATAAAGATTGTCCACGCATTCAACTTCCGGTTTTTATCGAGTTTCATTTTCATGAAGACAGAATTTCAAAAGAAATCTTTTTTCTGGATGCAGGTATGGTCTGTAAAAAATCGAACGTAACGCCAGAGGAATTGACGCAAGCAACTTTATCGTTCCAAGCGTGGAAAAAACACATCGCCCACTAATTTCAAATAGGAAAACATTTATGAATATCCAAGCACTTAAAACTCAACCCTTATTTAACATGCACGTCACTTTAAAAGAACCTTTAAACATAGGCCCAAGTTATGCTGGGCATCGAATTATTTTCGATGTGGAAAGTGGATATTTTGAAGGTAACAAACTGAGTGGCACACTCAAACAAAGCGGTGGCGACTGGCTCATGCTTCATCCAGATGGTTCATACACACTGGATGTAAGAGTATGTCTTGAAACAGATGATGGCGCCTTAATCTACATGAACTATAAAGGTAGATGGGTCATCCCCAACCACCTCAAACAAAAAGTTCTTTCGGCAGATACTTGCGAATCTGTTGATAAGGATGAGTATTACCTACGTACACTCATTATGTTTGAAACATCGGATGAACGTTACACATGGCTTAATGATATAGTCGCCGTTTCTCAGGGATATCGAACTACAGTAGGCATATCCTACGATGTGATGGCTGTATTATAAATTGCTAGAGACACGATACAACATGCCTAGTTGGCCTCTACCTTTAACAGGCCAACAACGCCCGCATTAAATCGCGGTTATGCGCTCATAAGGTAAAAATTATTTAGCGCTTTTGATGGTCTTTGTAAGAAAAATCACACTCAATAAAATAATACTTCAGTCCATTATTTCAAATTAAATAATGATTAAATAAATATCATTGCCAGACTAGAAATCAACGTAATTAAAACCAGATTCAACACCAAACCAACTCGCATCATGCTTTTTTGCGGTACATACCCTGTCCCGAAGACAATTGCATTGGGTGGCGTTGCAACAGGTAACATAAAAGCACAGGAGGCCGACAAGGCAATGATGATTGCAATGGTTGAAGATGATAACTGCATTGAATCTGCAATTGACATAAAAATGGGAACCAACAGCGCCGTGCTCGCCGTATTACTAACTAACTCAGTTAGAAACACGACGAAAGCAATCGTTAGTAAAATAAATACTATCAGCGGGGTGTCATGAATTAGATACATAATACCGTCAGCGAGAAATAAAGACGTTCCGGTTACTTTAAGAATGCTACTTAAGGTGATGCCACCACCAAATAATACCAGCACCCCCCAATCCGTTGATTCTGAAATTTCTTTCCAAGCGACAACATGAGCGCCGCTGAGTGCAATCACGGCTGCGATAGCAATTAATGCGTCAATATTGCCTTCGATGCCCAGCACATTAGACAAGGGTTTGCTAAGCACCCAACACACCACCGTGCTCATAAAGATGAAAGCGACTTTCTTACTCGCTAGCGTCATCTCAAACTCGGTATTTAACACCTCAATCCGGTCATGTAATTGAGGGCGTAAACAAAAATAAAGAACCGCAACCATAACGGGGAGCGAGACCAAAACCATAGGGATGCCAAAAATCATCCATTCAGTGAAACCAATATTGATAGCCGAAGCAGCTATCGCATTCGGAGGACTTCCAATAAGGGTTCCCATCCCCCCAATGCTGCCAGAATAAGCCGTCCCTAATAGAAAATAGAGATAAGTCGATTTATGCTTTTTAAAATCAAGACGCGATAACAAGCCCATCACCAACGGCATCATCATTGCGATCGTTGCGGTATTACTAATCCACATTGATGAGAATGCTGTCAGTCCGAAAACTAGAAACGAAGAAGACAGCATATGCCCTTTTGCCAGCTTTATTAATTTGGAGGCGATAAACTGATCCAGCTTATGTTTATGCATCGCTGCGGCTAAGGCAAAGCCCCCCATAAACAAGAAAATAATGGGGTTGGAAAACTGAACAAGCGCGGTACTAACGTCAAATATACCCAACAATACTGCAAGCACCGGTACTAATAAGCTGGTGATACTCACATGGAAAACTTCCGTTATCCATAGTACCGCTATAAATACAAAAATTGATAAACCCTTTGCTAAGGCCGGTTCTAAAGGTGACAAATATAAAATAGAAAAGAAGACAACTAAATTGAATATCAAAATGGTAGTTTTCAAGGGTGTCATTACATCGTTCAAACCTTTTGTCATAGTCGCCCTTATACTAAAGTGATTCTTGTTTTCGCTGGATCTTGAGCAGGTTGTTTCGTCAATAAGTCACTGTCGGAGTTCATTGCTTTACTGCCGTAGTTAAATGGCTTTAAACAATCGAAGTCACCTAATATTTGTATGTTGTGTTCAGAAAGTATTAAATTTTGAACCGAAAAGAAACCCGCGAGTTCACCTTCAGAGCTTACCCATACAGAAATACCATTTTTATCTTGTTCAAAACTGTATGGGGCTCGGAGCCCCTTGTAATCAAATGGGGCTCTGTTATCAGGCAGAAATAAGACCTCCTCGACCGACATTTCATTAGGCGTAATATCAAAGTATTGCCCTGTGCTTGACTGCCATACGGCGTGGTGTTGCGCTAATAGGGTATTTCTCTGCGTATGCCAAATAGCCCAGCCAAAAACCACTTTACCGTTATTTTTTTGTTGATAATCGAGGCAGTTAAACCAGCAGTACAAAGGCTGGTATTCGGGATGAGGAATCACAGGCACAAAGATGTTCTGAAACTGATCACCTTGTTTTAAATAATTTAGTCCTTTTGCCGGACGAACTTCTGAGTTCTTAAGCGTTTTTATGAAGTCGTTAAATCTCAACGAACTGACGTCTGGAACTGCCATTGCTTTTTATTCCACTTACATGCATTCGCTTGCAATTTCTTTTACTCGCCCAACATCACCGCTCTCAAGACGAACTTTAATACCGTGAGGGTGGTTTGGAGACTTAGTCAAAATATCTTTAATAATACCCTGTGTGAGGCTTCCAGAACGTTGATCCTTTTTCAATACAATGGATACC
>Ga0209495_1000484_pt1 | contig 30963 bp, 24 predicted proteins | sample EN1Hudsemesocosm_FD_184629 | JGI IMG/M metagenome (GOLD analysis project Ga0209495, IMG submission 184629) | Methane-oxidizing microbial communities from mesocosms in the Hudson Canyon - EN1E Hudson Canyon (SPAdes) (version 2) | ecosystem: Environmental > Aquatic > Marine > Cold seeps | place... | reverse complement strand
CTTTATTTAATAAGCTTTCAGGTGTGGCAATTTCTTTTAAGCGTTGATTTCCTGAAAAAAATTCCGCATCTGCTACATCGACATCTGCCGCAGGCGGACGACGGCCTTTTGCGACTAGATAGTTTTTAGCGCAATTGATAGCGATCCGATACAGCCATGTATAAAACGCACTATCGCCTCGAAAGCGCTCAAGCGCCCGATAAGCTTTGATGAAGGCTTCTTGACTAACATCTGCGATTTCATGATGGTCTTTTACATAACGGGAGATAACTGACGCGACTTTGCCTTGATATTTCACCACTAACAGATCAAAGGCTTTCTTATCCCCTTTCTGAACCCGCAATACAAGTTTCTGATCAACAGAGACCTCTGAGTTGGCATTAATTGAGTGTGCTGAACTGCTGTTATGCATAGAGTTTATTTTATATTTAGTTTCAGACAACATGGGGTGAGAAAAATCATAGGTATTATTACCCAGAAGCTGGGAAATTAAAACGCCCTTATTGCGTTTGTCTCTCGTGAACACCGCTAAATTTATATCACTTTCCTGCTTCAACACACCAGACACATTGCAGCCCCTATCTATCGCTTAATAAAACAAACCAGTAACTAAAGAGACTAGAGATTTGCAATTTAGTTCAATCCGTTAATAATACGCGCTATATTTATTTTAAGACTCCTCAATCTATGCAAGCTTCTTTTCTATACGACGTTCTCATTATTGGCAGCGGCGCAGCGGGTTTAAGTGCTGCGCTATGCCTTAACAAAGACATCTCCATAGCGGTAATTTCAAAAGCATCGCTATCCAGTGGTTCCACACCGTGGGCACAAGGCGGAATTGCAGCCGTATTAAGCGAAGAAGATGATGTTGAGTCTCATATCAAAGACACCTTGAACGCCGGTGCAGGCTTATGTCATAAAGACGCTGTCCGCCAAACTGCAGAGAATGGACGGAATAGTATTGAGTGGCTAATTCAACAAGGAGTGGATTTTACAAAAAATAATGAGACTGATGCTCAAGACGATTACCATTTAACTAAAGAAGGTGGTCACAGCCACCGAAGAGTTGTTCACGCAGATGATGCAACAGGACTCGCCATCTCAAGCGCTCTTTGTGATCAGGCTTTAGCCGCGACGAATATCGATATTCATGAGAATCGAGTCGCCATTGATTTGATCACGCATAAAAAGCTATTTTTACCTGGAAATCGATGCGTTGGTGCATACGTTCTTAATCGCGAAGATAACCATGTTGAATTATTTCGAGCGCGCTTTGTCATTATCGCTACAGGCGGTGCAAGCAAGGCCTATCTATATACAAGCAACCCTGATGGTGCAAGCGGCGACGGCATTGCAATGGCATGGCGTAGTGGTTGCCGTGTAGGAAACATGGAGTTCAATCAATTTCATCCTACCTGCCTTTATCACCCTCAAGCTAAATCGTTTTTGATTACCGAAGCGGTTCGTGGTGAAGGTGGGCATTTATTGCTGCCAAACGGCGAGCGTTTTATGCATCGCTTTGATGACCGAAAAGAACTTGCACCCAGAGATATTGTTGCCAGAGCAATTGACCATGAAATGAAACGAATCGGCGCAGATCACTTATTGCTCGATATTAGCCATAAAACGGCTGATTTTGTTAAATCTCACTTCCCAACTATTTATGAGACCTGTCTTGGTTTTGGTATAGATATCACCAAACAGCCCATTCCGATTGTACCTGCAGCACACTACACTTGTGGCGGTATTATGGTCGACCATCGTGGAAGAAGTGATATCAACCAATTATATGCAGTGGGAGAAGCTTCTTTTACTGGCCTTCATGGCGCTAACCGGATGGCAAGCAACTCCTTACTTGAGTGTGTCGTTTATGGTCAGGAAGCGGCAAAAGATATCAATCGTAAAATCAATCAAATCCCTCCCCCACCTGAAGCCCCTGTTTGGGATGAATCTCAAGTAACCGATTCTGATGAAGATGTCGTGATTGCTCACAACTGGGATGAACTCCGACGATTCATGTGGGATTACGTCGGTATTGTTCGGACTAACAAGCGTTTACAGCGAGCAAAGCACCGCGTCGACTTATTACATCAGGAAATTTTGGATTATTACAGCAATTACAGTGTCACGAATGATTTACTGGAGTTACGAAATCTTGTCACTGTTGCTGATTTGATTATCTGCTCAGCGATTCAAAGGAAAGAAAGTAGAGGCTTACATTTCACTTTAGATTACCCTGAAGCTTTTGAAATGGCTTCTGATACTATTTTAACGCCAACTAACTACTCAACACGAGACTGGTAAGCAATGACTTTCTAGTGGTTTTCTAGGTCAGCCACTTGCGTAAAGTTGATTCTATTTTATCGCGCCTGATAGGCTTGCTTAAGTAATCATCCATGCCGGCTTCGATGCACTTATCGATATCACCTGACATAGCATTTGCTGTGACGGCAATGATAATTGGTTTTACCTTAAAGCTTAAGGCTCTAATACGCCGAGTAGCTTCAAGACCGTCCATTCTAGGCATTTGCCAGTCCATCAAAATCAAATCATAGTCTTTGTTTTGCAAGGCTTCAACAGCCTCAACCCCATCATTTGCTACATCAGCACTCAAACCTAGGTGACGCAGCATAATAATGATTACTTGTTGATTAACTTTATTATCTTCAACAACCAACAACCGTTTTTTGCTGAACGGCTCTAGTGACGCGTTAGAAACAGGTTTAACCTCGTCCACACTTGAGTTAGCACTAAGTTGTTTTTTTAATGCATCAAATTTTAGCGGCAACGTTAAAGGTAGGACTGTTAAATGCGGCGCTAACACTTTTAAATCCTCCCAAAGTCGATCATTCTGAGGCTTCAGAATAATCATTCTATGATGATCGAATTTTTCTGGGACACTATCATTTAATACATCAATATCACCGAGTAAGCCTTGGTCACTACACAAACTAATACAAATATTGGATTTGCAATTTTCTAAAGCGTCAAGCCAGCTTTGAAACGTGCTACAAATATGACACTCATAAAATGCAGCTTCCGCATAACGCTCAATGACTGCATTTTGAAAGTGGTTGTGTCCCAATACAAGCAATACTTTGTTTTCCCGGGGTCCCACATCTTCAACATAAGGCGCATCAGTTACACGCTGAGCCTCTAGCTTCACATTGAAAATAAACGTCGTGCCAATATTTTCTACACTTCTATACTCAATATTCCCCCCCATTAATTCTGCAAGGTGTTTACTGATCGTCAAACCTAAACCGGTTCCACCATATTTCCGTGCAATCGAAGAGTCCCCCTGAGAAAATGGTAAAAATAAACTCTCTTGAGCGGCCGGGGATAAACCAATTCCAGTATCTCTGACCTCTATATGCAAATTAATCGCGCCATCACTTTGGTGCGTTGGTTCTATCCATAATTCAACTCGGCCAGAAGAAGTAAACTTCAAAGCGTTAGCACTAAGGTTCAAAATAACTTGTCGTATTCTACCTGGGTCACCAAATACATTAGGATTGACATTTGGTGATAAGAAATAAATAAACTCCAGGTTTTTCTCTGCTGCCTGAAAAGAAATCAAATCTGCACAGTCATCCAGGGTTTCACGCAAATTAAAAGGCGTTGTATCTAAGCTGAGTTGATTCGCTTCAATTTTTGAAAAATCCATAATATCATTGATTAACAAAAGTAAAGCTTGGGCTGATGAGTTAATGACCCGAACATAATTACTCTGCTCCAAGTCTAACTCACTCTTTCCTAGAACATCTGACATACCTACGATTGCATTCATCGGCGTTCTAATGTCATGGCTCATCGAGGCCAGAAATATATTCTTTGTTCTATTAGCTTGATCAGACTCTAAACGAGCATCATCCAGGGCAATATTTTTAACTTTTAGCTTATCTAATACATCACTTAATTGAGCTGTTCTGATATTAAACCAACTTGCCAATTGTGATAACTCATCTACGCCATCCAAGTCTAATTTCGTCACATAGTCTTCACGACTCACAAGCTTACGAACCTGAGAAGTCAGTTTATTTACAGGGAAAAGAAATGCGGCTTTGAAAAAGAGGAAGTAGATAATAGTACTCAGTGCTAATAAGACAAAAAGTAAGCTCAACATCCTTTCAGTGATTTCCAATACTACTGCATCGGTATATTTAACAGGCATCGAAACGACAAGCTTCCAGCTGGTATTTATCATCGTAAACACCCTAACCGAAATAGGCTCATTTAAAATAGGGTCTGATTCAAATAAGAAATGCTCATCTTCGCTTGATAGATCATTTTCCCTTAATAACATTGCTGCGATCATTAACGCTTCTTTTTCTTCAATTTGATACGAGCCTGTATTAATTTCCTGAGTCAACTTAAGCAGGTTATCTGTTTTTGAGTTATTCACAGCCTTAAGCTGTTTTTCATCAATATCACTCAAAATTTTAGCTATTTGATTAAAGCCAGCGTTCTTTTCAGCTAAGACTTGCATTGAGGGGAAGTCATTTTGACTGATCGAAGCAAAATATTCTTCCTGGACACTTGGGAATGTCAACAACCGATTATTACGATCCACAGCAAAAGCATAGCCACCGATCAATTTAGCCTGTTCAGCCATAAACCCGGATAAACCAGTGAGTTTTAAGTCAATCGTTGCAACCCCTTGAAAACCATCTTCATTCCACATAGGTACGGTGCAAGTCACCATGGGTTCTCGTGAATATGGGTCCATATAAGACTTTGACCAATACACCTCACCTTTTGCCATAAAGCGGGCCGGCACATACCACTCCTCGTGATGATACCCATTACCTTCTGGGTCATTATAGTCATCATAAAACTTAAGCATCCCTTCTCTATTACGCCCCCAAAAAAACGAGCGACGCTCAATACCTTGCTTAAATGCGTTAGGTTCAGGCCATATACCACCACCTGCGATGAGCTTTTTCATACCAGCATTTTCAATTAGATGCGGAATGACTTCTTGAAACATTTTTTCATCTTTAGGTAAAACCAAGCTAATGTTTGCCAGCGCTGTCGTCAGTGATTCTGTGGCGACTAAACGTTCATTTAATTTAAGTACAATCGCTTCACCAACTTTGTCATTAAGCTTATTTACTTGCTCAACAATTACTTCACGCCCTCGAGTTTGAGTCACGTAGTAATTTGCCACCATGACCAGTATGACAAAAAAGATCACTCCCCCTCCCATCCGAAAAGAAAGGCGTTGAAAGAATGAGGCGGGTTGAGCGATACCAATAGGCTGCGTAGCATCCTCAGATTGAGCTGCGTCAGTTTCAGTTTCTATCATCTGACCTTTTAGTGGCATTTGTATTTCCATTTACACATCTAAAAAAATAGTACTAAAAGTATAGCTGCTCACTTCGTAAATTAAAGTAAACACAGTTAACACCTATTTAACTTACGACCTATACTTATTTAGTGCAAAAAATAATAAAGAGGAATACAGTTTGGTTTTACCTGATGAGAGCATACTGCTTGCAAAGCAACCCATTTATAAAAAAAACCACGCTCTATTTGGGTTCGAATTGTTATTCCGAAGCAATAACTACCTCACAGCCGTAGAAGCAGGTGAAGATTTAGCCACCAGTGAAGTTTTAGTCAATTATTGTACCGGCACAACTGAAGAAATCGGACAAAAGCACCAGCCTATTTTTATCAATGTTTCTGAATCCTTCCTGATGTCAGAAGCCTTTTTGCCAATTGATAAAGATACCGTCATTATTGAATTGCTTGAGCGTATTACTGTTACAGAGCTGTTCGTATCTGCAATAAAATCATGGCATAAAAAAGGCTTCCGATTCGCCTTGGATGACTTTGACTTTAGCGAACAGTGGAACCCCGTTCTGCCATATGTGTCGTTTATTAAAGTTGATGTACTTGATGCAGACCTAGAAATAGTAAAAGCAAATAAGGTGAACTTAAGCCATCTTAAAGTAGTTTGGCTCGCTGAACGTATCGAGCATCGTGACATGTTTGATCATTGCAAAGAAATGGGCTTTGAATTATTTCAGGGCTACTACCTCGCAAAACCAAAAGCTGTTTTAGGGAGTTCAATTCGCCCCTCGTCAGCAGTAACCACTGAAATCATAAAGAAATGTAATCAGAAAAATATCTCGATTGATGAAATTTCCACCATTGTTACTCAAGACCCCAAGCTATCAATTCAACTTCTAAAACTCATAAATAGCTCTTTATTTACTCTGCCTCGCCCGATCCACGATTTAAAAGAAGCGATCACTTTTTTGGGCATCGACGTACTCAAGCAATGGGCACTTATGATTGCATTTGTCTGCGATGCAAAATCGCCGATTGAGTCATGCAGAATAGTACTAACACGGGCCAAAACCTGCGAGTTATTTACCATGAAGCAAACCAATAATAAAGAACAAGCTGATACTGCTTTTCTTGCAGGCTTGCTCTCAGGTGTTGATTTATTATTAGAGTTAGAACCCAAAATTTTAATTCACCAAATGAATTTAAGCTCTACAATTCAAGCAGCTATTTTGAACCATACTGGAGAGCTCGGTCATTTAATTGAAAATATCAAACAAATTGAGTTTTTTCTTTCTCAAGCTCCAGAGAAAATTTCTACACTTGATATTGAGTTAATCAATCAATTCTCATCGGCTCAGGATTGGGCTGCTGATGTGATTAATACATTAGACGCTAGTTAAATTTTACAAAGGTATCGAGTAATTGACTCAACTTAATAACATGACAACAAGCAAGCAATGGAAGGAAGAAAAAATAGTTTCCCTCCTCTATAAAAATGGCAACGGCGCAATGATTGGAAGCGTCACTAATATTGCCATCATTTCAGCAGTACTGTTAAATATTTTCCCCGCAATTGAAATATTCACGTGGTTTTTAGCTGGTGAAATATTGAATTTAGTAAGGTATTTCGCTCATAAACGTTACTTTAAAGATAGCACTCGCCTGAGCACTCAAACATGGTTATTACTCAGCCGAATATTCACAACTTTGTCTGGTTTACTCTACGGCCTGCTTGCTATTTTCTTTTTTAGTTCTGAAAACCACCTTTATCAAATGTTAGTTATTTTATTACCTGCTGGCATGGGAGCGGCAGCTGTCGGCACGCATTCCATTGACTTACTAACCTATCGATTATTCTTATTTTTATCAGTAGTTCCGTTAGTAATACGCGTTTTTCTTGAAGGCACTGAAGCACATGCCGTGACTTCGGCAATGCTCTGCTTACTAATGCTGATCATGTTAAGAGCTGCGAAACAGTATCACGACGTAATGATAGACAATATTGAAATGAATTATTCTTTACATTACCGGGCGACGCATGATGGTTTGGTGGGATTATTGAACAGAGAGGAGTTTCGAAATATTTTTAATGCTACGGTAGCCTCCACCCCTATTAAAAATTCCACAACGTCTATTATTTTTATTGATCTGGATAATTTCAAGAATTTGAACGATACCTTTGGTCACCAAGCAGGTGATGATGCATTAATTAAAATCAGCGATATTATTCGTTCATCGTTAAGAAAGTCAGATACTGCTGCAAGGTTTGGAGGCGATGAATTTATGATTCTCATCCAGTCTGACTCTATTGATGAAGCAAATGTGGTCGCTCAAAAAATATTAGATAAAATTAAATATTTTCAGCAAGAGCTAAAACAAACAACCGTTAAGCTAGGCGCTAGTATTGGCATTGGCTATAGCTACACCTCTATTGAATATTCCGATTTATTAAAAGCGGCAGATCAGGCCTGTTATAAAGCTAAAAACGATGGCAAAGGAATGATTTGCCTGAAGGAAATATAGAACTCTAATTAAACCTGCAACTCAAACTGGCCTGAGCCAAGCTCATAACCATTTACGATGATCGCCAGACTATGCTTACCGGAGTAGTACTTTCGTGTTGATATTTTCTTAAACGAATGCGTTTTATTTATCACTTTTTGGCTGACATTATTTTCAGACTCGGAAATACAAAAAACCTTTCGGGCAAGCTTGCCATTATTTTTTACAAAGTCGATAGCATATTCAACTCTAAGCTTTCCTAGCTTGGTTTTTTGACTACTTAAAGTAAATGAAAATTGGAGCCCCCCACCCATTTTCAAGCTATCCTGCACATAAAAATCATCAACCCGAATATGTTTGGGCTCAGAAAAACCAAACAACGCCATGGTGTTAGGTTCACCTTGTTTAAGCAGGGTACGGCAGGCATGTTTGACAACCCAATCCGTTTCTTTACTCAAACCTTGCCACGCACGAGCAACGTTAATCACCAGTTGAGGGTGATCTTTAGAAATATCATTGAGATTATTCGCAACACTTCTTCGAACATAAACACTGTTGTCATCTTTAAGTAATTCAAGGATGCTCAGAACAGGATCAGGGTCCTCTTTAAACATCGGCAAAGCCATTGCCCAAGGTAACCTTGGCCGACAACCCTCTGTTGATAGACGACGAACATGTTCATTGGGTGAACGTGCCCATTCTGCCATCTGCACCATCATTCTTTCCGGATATTGTTGAATAAATGGCCTAACAGCAAACTCAGAACTGGAATACGCCGTGAAATATTCTAATGCCTTAATAGATTCAGATAATTGATCTAAATTTTCAGGTAAGAAGCCATAAATTTCGACAAAGCTTGGAAAAATCATAAATTCAAAACCAGAGAAATTTGAACTGACCGGTTTAAGGATTTGCAACGCCTCCTCATATTTCATAGGTAGAAATTCATATAGCGCACTAGAAACATGTAGCATGCGCGTCTTTAGTTCCTTACCTTCCCAAAGCTCATCAAAAACATAATCATTAAATTTTTCATGATCAAAGCTGGGATACTCTGACACCAAAGCACCACATAAAGATTTTATTAACGCTTTGTTGTATCGGTGTTTAAGTAATTCAGCCATGCAGTTTTCACCTTTGAATATAAACTATGTAAAGAGATAATCAGGGACCACAATAGTAACGGTAAGTTTCATTTTAAACTTGAACTTGCCTATATTTGCTTAAGCGAATATACTTTTCTAATGGATACAGACCAACTTGCAAGCTATTTTAAAGCACTATCAGAACCTGTTCGGTTACGAATTTTAAACCTTCTCATGCAAAAGGGTGAACTTTGTGTGTGCGACATTGTTGAAGCTTTGATGCTCCCTCAAAGTCTTATTTCCAGACACTTAGCTTATTTAAAAAAGCACCGATTAGTCACTAGTCGACGTCAGGGAAATTGGCAGTATTATGAGTTTTCATTACTCGAGTCCACTCGCGCACCCCAGTTCTCAGTCGAAAGTTTAAAGCAAGCTTTTGAACAATGTTCCGATTGTGAAGTAGATTTAAAACGATTAAATCTGAGCACAGATGGCTGTTCTACAAATCTAACTTCAACAAGTACCTCATCAATATTATCTCAAGGTGATTTATGACAATTCGTGTCGCAATTAATGGTTTTGGCAGGATGGGACGCTTAGCCTTAAGAGCTGCCTGGGAATGGCCTTCCTTTGATCAAGCAAATGGGGGCGAGTTTGAATTTGTACATATTAATGAAGTTGCCGGAAGCTGCGAATCTGCAGCGCATCTACTCAAATATGACTCAGTACACGGCACTTGGGAGCATGATATTTCTACTCAGGGACCTTCTTTAACCATTGACGGCAAAACCTTGAGCTTTTCTTCAAATACAAGGATTGAAGACACAGCATGGAAAGCAATGGGTATAGATATATTGATTGACTGCACGGGTAAATTTAAAGCAAAAGAGAAACTTAAAAGCTATTTGGACCAAGGTATTAAAAAGGTAGTTGTTTCTTCTCCGGTAAAAGATGGCACCTTAAATATTGTAATGGGTGTTAATCATCATTTATATGATGCAAAGCAACATGACATCGTTACCTCAGCATCCTGTACAACAAACTGCATTGCTCCTGTGATTGATGTGATTCAAAAACAGTTCGGTATTCATCACGGTACAATTACCACGATTCACGATATCACTAACACTCAAAGTATATTAGATGAGTACCATAAAGATTTACGCCGAGCACGCGCATCTGGTCAATCACTCATTCCCACATCAACAGGGTCAGCCACCGCCATTGCCGAGATTTTTCCTGAACTGAAAGGCCGAATAAATGGAATGGCAGTTAGAGTCCCGCTAGCTAACGCATCCTTGACTGACTGCGTTTTTGAACTTAAACAAAGCGTGACCAAAGATCAGGTTAACCAAGCTCTTAAAGAGGCTTCACTAACTTATCTAAGTAATATATTAGGCTATGAGGAGAAACCTTTAGTTTCTATCGATTACACAAATGACCCTCGCTCAGGTATTGTTGATGCGCTTTCAACCATGGTCATCAACAATACACAATTAAAACTATTTGTGTGGTATGACAATGAAATAGGCTATGTAAACCGCATGATGGAACTTGTTTGCTTAGTTGGTCAGTCTTTAAGCCTTAAAACCATCAGACCTTAAACAAATGGATAGACAGCTTTCACAATACCTCACTGTTACTGGGTGCTATTGGGCATTTACGTTAACAGATGGCGCTTTGCGCATGTTAGTGGTGCTGTACTTTCACCAACTCGGTTACAGTGCTTTAGAGATTGCCAGTTTGTTCATTTTATATGAATTTTTTGGCATGGTGACAAACCTGTTTGGAGGGTGGTTAGCTGCTCACAAAGGGCTTAATTTAACCTTAAAGCTCGGTTTAGCATTACAAATTATTTCTCTATCCATGCTACTTCTACCACCTTCGCTTCTGTCAGTTGCTTATGTCATGGTCGTTCAAGCCCTTTCAGGTATCGCTAAAGACTTAAGTAAAATGAGCGCAAAAAGTAGCATCAAAGTTTTGATTCCAGAAGATGCTCATCACAAACTCTATAAGTGGGTGGCTTTACTGACTGGCTCTAAAAATGCGTTAAAAGGAATCGGTTTTTTCTTAGGCGCTGCCCTTCTCACCATAGTGGACTTTAAAGGGGCTATTTTAACAATGATAGCCATGCTTAGCGCAGTGCTGTTCGCAAGTTTACGATTACTGCAGCATGATTTGGGTTCTCGGCCATTTAAAGCTAAATTTAAACAGCTATTCTCTAAAAGTACTCGAATCAACCTTTTATCAGCTGCGCGTTTATTCTTATTTGGTGCTCGCGATATTTGGTTTGTCGTGGCGCTGCCGGTATATTTGCAGACCCAATTGAATTGGCAACATATTGAAGTTGGCTCTTTTTTAGCCGCTTGGGTTATTGCTTATGGCTTGGTTCAGTCCTTTTCGCCTAAACTGACAAAAATTATTTCTAAAAAAGCACCCGATGCTCGCTCTGCATTCTTATGGGCTTTACCTTTGATTGGCATTACAGCCCTGCTTTCATTCTTTGGTAGCTCTTTGGTGGCAACCAGTTATTTATCTTCTGGAACCATCATTATTGCACTGCTCATATTTGGTGCTTTTTTTGCTATCAACTCTTCGATTCACTCCTACCTTATTGTTGCTTATGCAGATCAGGATGGTGTTTCACTTGATGTAGGTTTCTACTATATGGCGAATGCTGCAGGCCGGTTAATTGGCACCGTGCTTTCAGGTTTTTTATACCTGCATTATGGTTTTGCAACGTGTCTTTTTTTCTCATCAGTTTTTATCGCTTTAGCTGCTTTGATTTCATTCTTTCTACAAAAAAAGCATTAAACGTCAGATAATTTTAAGGCAGCTTCTTGCGTAATCATCACTCTTTTCCGTGACGCTCCCCAACGGTACTGATTAAATCCTCCTGTGCTTTTTATAACGCGATGGCACGGTATTAAATAAGCAATATTGTTTTTCCCTATCGCAGAAGCGACCGCTCTGACACTTGATTTAGCATTAATTAAATCAGCGACTTGCTGATATGAACAGAGCTCACCACTAGGGATAGATAATAACGCCTGCCAAACTTTCAACTGAAATGGAGTACCTTTTAGATACAAGTTTAAGGGCCCTGTTTGGTCGCTGCCTGTTTGATTAAAAATTCGATTTATAAGCATCTCTGTGTCTTTTTGTTGGCGAATAATGACTGCATTCGACCATTCACTCATGAGCTCTTGAATATAAGTATCAGACTCAAGCGGATCATCAAAAAAGGACAGCTTGCATACACCTCTATGAGTTGTTGCAATCAAACAATACGCAAAAGGCGTCTCATGTACGCCATAACTAATCTCTAGCCCTGCACCTAGCGTTTTATACTCGCCAGGAGTAATACCCTCACAAGTAACCATTAAGTCATGCAAACGACTGGAACCACTTAACCCACTTTCTAAAGCTGATTGTAAAACACTCGACTTCTGCAACCTGGATTTAGCGTATTCTTTAGTGAGGTACATTAAAAACTGTTTTGGGGAAACCCCCACCCAATTAGAAAATAAACGCTGAAAATGATACTCACTTAAACCAACATAACCTGCAACATCAGACAAGCTAGGTTGCAAACCTCTATTATTACTTAGGTAATCGATCGCTTTAGAAATTTTTTGATAGTTTTTATGTTGCTCAATAGGTGTCATTCCCAAACCAACTCCATTTATTTATCTAATAAAAACCACTTTATTCTACTGTAAACCTGACCGTGAAAACGACCCGTTTCTTGCTCATTTCAAATCATGCTTAAACAGTCGTGATAAGAGGTCCCTAAAACAACAGCGCCTCTAATAGAATATGTAAATTGAACTTGTAGTCATTTAACTTTCGTCGCTATACTGCATTCACAACACCACAAAAGCTTATAACTCTAAAAATAATATCGAAAAGGAAAACACTATGAGTAATCAGTCAACTGATTTACCCAAGGCACAAAATGAATATATAGCAGGCGCATTTTTTGGTTTAGTTACTTTAGATCTGTTTATGTTTCTTACTCACTGCCTGATTAACGGCACAACCACAGGCTATAGTTTATCAACCCTTGTTATCACTTTACCGATTTTAGCCGTTATTTATTTTCAGCGCCTTCACGCTCAACAAGACCACTAAATCACGACTTTTAATCCCAAATAAGGCATTTTTTGGTTGGTGTCGAGGCCCTTACCTCATCACCAACCCTTAAATTTACTCTAAAATCTTAACAACCGCTGCGCCCTCAAGTCATTCCCTCGTCGATTAATACTTTTTGGTATCGATATTGCTTCTTACTAAACAAGAAACATAAAAGCGTCAAAAACCGGATACGCTTTGCCAATAATGGAATGATACGAGAAGAGAGCTATGGCACACATATCAACTGAACAAGCACTTCAAATCCCTCAACAGCTCAAACAGCAAGGCTCTCATTCGGGGTCAGGGTCAACAGGTGAAAATGGTAAAAAACTTCTCTCTGATGATGATGTAACCATACTTAGACTTCAGGCAAACCCGAATATAAAAAAGCTAAAAGTTGAAAATTATAAAAATGAGCTTGGTAAAGAGAACGCTGTTGTTCAAGAAACATTGAAAAATAAGCTTGCCGAGTACAATTTAAGTACAAATACTCAAATGAAAGTTGAAAAAGATATGTTCGGTAACATAGTGCTTAAAGGGGCATTACTACAAAGCGATCTGGAACGTATTGGAGATGATTTGAATAATAGTGCCGTCTTTAAAGATGCATTTAGCCTTCTTAGCCAACAACAACCAACACTTGATTATGTAGATAATGTTGTGAAAATCTCGAGTGCTTATGGCGTGGGTAATAATTTATTTAACTCACTAATTAGTGATGATAGTGAATTCAATAAGTTAAATGATATCGCTCATCGTTACGATGCATTGAAAAATAGAGAGGAGTCAAATAACACGACCAAAACAGTTAATGCATATAACGAATCATCACTTAATAATGATTCGTACCACTTCACATTAAATGCTTAGGCGGCTTAAGGCCATTTTAACCAAAGGCTGATACATCACCACAACCCTCTCTAATAACAATCGGTGGTTCACTTGCCAAGTCAACGACTGAGGTTGCATCAAAACCACAGAAACCGCCATCAATCACTAAATCTAATACGTGCTCCAAGGTGGCACGAATATCGTAAGGGTCAGTCAAAGGAGCGTCATCACCCGGTAACATAAGCGTCGTGCTCATCAACGGTTGCGCTAATTCTTCTAATAAAGCCAAAGCAATTTGATTATCAGGAATACGAATACCAATTTGTCGACGCTTAGGGTTCATTAAACGTCTAGGAACTTCAGTAGTGGCATCTAAAATAAAAGTATAAGCGCCCGGTGTATGCGCCTTAATTTGCCGATACTGAATATTATCGACCTTTGCATAGGTAGAAATATCTGAAAGATCACGACACATCAACGTAAAGTTATGCTTATCGCTCAATTTCCGTATTTGACGAATCCGGTCTACTGCACGCTTATCATCTAAATGACAACCTAAAGCGTAAGCGGAATCTGTTGGGTAAGCAATGACACCGCCCTGCTCTATAATATCTACTGCTTGACGTATTAATCTTGCCTGTGGGTTGTCTGAATGTATTTGAAAAAACTGGCTCACATTAAGCTCCTTTTGACCCGCCCATACAGTTAGGCGATGCCGGTGATTCCTGCTGTGTTTGTTCCCACTCTTCTGGAGTATAGGTATGTAATGCTAAAGCATGTAGCCCTTCTTGCATTAAAGTACTAACAGCGCCATACACTTTCTGATGTCGGGCTACCTTTGACTTACCGTTAAAGTCATCACTGACCAAAGTCAGTTTAAAATGTGTTTCAGAATTTTCAGGAACACTATGCTTATGACTTTCATTAACAAGCTCTATAAAAGCGACATTAAGTTCAGCATTAACCATTGATTCAATTTTTTGCTGGCGATTCATGTTGCACTCCATATATTAAACTCAACATGTATTTACGAAGGGCAAAAATACTACTGCTTATCCCCATATAAAGCGAGGTATTTCATACAAATACAAAAGAACTACAAAGCGTCACAGTGTTATTAATGATTGATAGGGTGTTTTTTGCGAAGATAGTTACTAATTGCCACTTAAAACGGAAAGCTTTGAATCCAAAAAGAAAAATGGAATTTTTGAAAAACCATCTACACTGAAAACAATACAAAAACAAAACTACGTAGTAAAAAAGCGTAAGTAAAAAGTCAGGGGAAAAGAATGAAAATAGCACTACTTGAAGACGAAATTGAACAAGCCCAAAATTTGAGTGCGCTGTTGGTTGAAAATGGACATAGCTGTGATTACTTCCATACAGGAAAATCATTTGCTTATGCGGTACTACATAATAGTTATGATCTATTAATTCTAGATTGGCAGCTTCCAGATATGGAAGGCACAGAAGTATTAAAAGAAATACGTTCAGAATTAAGCTGGCGCATACCTGTTTTATTTTTGACACAAAAAGATGGGGAAAATGACATTGTTACTGCTTTAGATGCGGGTGCAGATGATTACCTTGTCAAACCTGCTCGCCCTGCTGAACTTAAAGCAAGATTAAATGCACTTAGCCGACGAATGAGTAACGAAGCAGAAGAACAAGAAGAGTTAGTTATTGACCCTTACGTCATTAACTTAAATAAGCGCACGATTCTGTCAAGCGGAGAAGATATTTCTCTAACAGATAAAGATTTTGATTTGGCAGTATTTATGTTTCAAAACATCGGACGTTTACTTTCAAGAGATTTCTTACTTGAGCGTGTCTGGGGCATTACCAGTGATATTAATACCAGAACAGTTGACACACATATGAGCCGTTTGCGACGAAAACTAAACATCAAACCTGAAAACGGTTTTAGGGTAAAAACAATTTATCAACATGGTTATCGCTTAGAGCGTGTAAACGAATAAAACAGGGATGAAAACTTTCCACAAAGAAATCTAATTGGAGAATTAAATGCAAGTGAGCGTCTTCGTTTCAGCAAAAACACAGTTTATAGCGATACTATGCTGTGTATTACTTGCTTGCACCCTTTCACCTAACACTTTTGCTCAGGAAAAAGAAACTAAAGAACAAGAATGGCACTACACATTAAGGCCTTCAGACAATTTACAGCAAGTCAGCAAACAATTACTCAATACAAAGCACACCTGGTCTGACCTAGTTCGCTACAACCACATTGATAATATTGCTTCATTGGAACCCGGTTCTATCATCCGCGTACCAATGAAATGGTTAAAACATCAACCCAAACCAGCTAAAGTCATGTCTATTTCTGGTAGCGCACAAGTAAAACGCACTAAAGCCAGCTACTTTAAAATTTTAAAAGCTAATATGGCAATTAATGTCGGTGATGAAGTAGCTACTAGAAATGGAACCCTATTAATCAAATTGGCCGACGGCACCATTATTCGTTTAGAAAAAAACTCCAACTTGGTTTTCAATAAATTGTCTCATTATGGTCAAACGGGCATGGTCGATACTCGAATGCGTTTAAAAAGAGGTTCACTATCAACAGAAGTAACCCCCTTAGTTAAAGGCTCCCGTTACGAAATAACGACACCTTCAGCTGTTGCGGCAGTCAGGGGAACAAAATTTCGTCTAGAGAGCTCCAATGGTGAAACTAAAGTTGAAGTAACGGAAGGCACTGTAGATTTCATCCATAAACATGGAAAGGTTGCTGTACATGCAGGTGAAGGCGCTAGAGTTAAACAAGGAACTACAAGCATTGAAAAAAGCTCTTTACCAATCGCACCTAAAGCCCAGTTTGCAGAAAATACTATTACAGACCTGCCTGCAAAACTTCAATGGGAAGATAGGCAAAACTCAACAGGTTATCGCTATGAACTTTCTGATAACAACAACAAACTAATACACTCCTCGAAACTCAAAAAACCGGAGGTGACATTAGAGCATGTTAAAAATGGCGATTATCGTGTTGCAATGCGAGCTGTGAATAACAAAGGTTTTGAAGGAATGAATGAAAATTCAAATTTATCCATCGATATCGCCTCTGAAATGGCGGAACTACTAGCTCCACATGATGGAAGTATTTTAGACAATCCTAAACCCACATTTATCTGGAAATTCAAAGATGCCAGCGTAAAAGGTAAATTAGAAGTTTCAAGTGACCCTGACTTTAAAACAGTTCTAACTCGTTATAATTTTGAGCCATACCCACAGGTTTCCCTAAATAAAAATTTGGCCCCGGGCAGTTACTTCTGGCGAATTATTGCATTAGCTAACAATAGCCAGGAAAGTACGAGCGCTACCCGAAAACTATCTATTCGCGGCCTACTTAAGCCTGTTAAAATATTAAGTGTTAATTACATTGAGAGCCAAGTAGGCTTATTTTGGGCTAATATTGAAAACGCTAATGGTTATATTTTGCAGATTTCTGATTCAAGTACCTTCCAAAACATATTAAAAGAAGAAACAATTGGAAAATCAAAAGCACACTTAAGACTTAGCCCTGGAAAGCATTACTATGCCAGAGTTAAAGGAATAGGAAATGAACTTTACACTTCAAATTATGGTCCGGTAAAAGAACTCTTTATAAAAGACTAGAAGTAAAAACATCTTAAGAATTAAAACCAAGGATAAGGACTAGTAACAGCCACAACATGTCATCTAAGCTTAATGACCCTCGCCCGTATGAGCAATACCTGCTAACCCTCGCGTTATTAATTATTAGCGGGCTACTTGTATATACTCAAGCCGCAAAACGACTTGATTTACTCGCTTATGATACTGCGATAAATGTTGCACCGGCACCTATTGACCCAAATACGGTTATTATAGCCATTGATGAGAAAAGTCTTAACGGCATAGGTCAATGGCCTTGGCGGCGAGGAATTCATGCCCAACTGATTGATAAGCTAACTGAATACAATACCGCACTAGTTTCTTTCGATATTATATTTTCTGAACGTGGGGCAATTTACCCTGAAGACGATGCAGTTTTTGCACGCGCTATAAAAAATAATGGCAATGTAATTTTACCATTACACATTAACCCTTTAAGCCTAGGCAATACCCTTTCTGAAATACTCCCCATACCCGAGTTAGTAAAATCAGCAAAAAGCTTGGGTCATGTTCATGTAGATATCGATGAAGATGGTTTGGCTAGAGGATTATTTTTAAACTCAGGGGTCGGTGATGCCTTCTGGCCAAGCATTTCTATGGCGATGGCAAGCGAAATAAACCCCATGATTAAATATATAAGGGAAGTCGAAAGCATTAAAGCGGCGCCTTATATGTCTGTAAAAACGCAATATAGGTTGATTCCATTTGCTGGCCCTGGCGGCACATTCCCAACTTATAGCTACCTTGATGTCATGCTCGATCAAGTGCCCGCCGAAATGTTCCGGGATAAAATCGTATTAATAGGTGCTAGCGCCACAGGTTTAGGCGATATCATTCCCACACCCGTTTCTAAATCCCGGGCGCCGATGTCTGGTGTAGAGCTACATGCAAATGCTTATTCTGCATTAATGACAAATACTGCGATTCAACCCGTATCTTCAATCTGGGGGTATTTACTGACATTCGCTTTTATTATGATCCCTATTTTGATGTTCCCTCGTTTAAAGCCCACCCATGTAATGCCATCAACGATTCTATTGGTTTTTCTCATTATTGCATTTAGTTATGCATTGATCGTTTATGATCACACCTGGTTTCCACCGATCAATAGCGTTATAGGCATATTACTCGCTTATCCACTTTGGAGCTGGCAGAGAATGCGTCATCTTAATAGTTTTTTAAATCATGAACTTACAAGATTAACCGAAGAACAAAATATTGATTTTCGTAAGTTAGACCAACACCCATTAGAAAAAGTATTTCTATCCTTAACCGCACTATTAAAACCACAACATTACCTGCTAATTAAGAATAACCAGCCCTTACACAGCTTCGAAAAAGAAGGTTTAACCAAAGCTAAAATCAAAACATTAGGTCATTGGCAGCACACAGAACAGGAAAGCTGGATAAAACTGAAACAAAATCAGGATACATTCAAACTAGGTTTTTCATGGGATAAAACCGCTTCAGGTACCGAAAGTAATAGGGCCTACGTCAAGGAATTCCTCAACAAGCTCAATTTACTCCCCCCACCCAACCGAGTAAACAGACGTTATTACGAGCGCATTGCCGGTCGAATAGCTAAAGTTCGTGATGCAATTAATTCCATGCAAGACATGCGAACATTTATCACCAAAGGTTTCGAGGAAATGCCCGGGGCGGTTATCGTCACGGACCCTGTCGGAATTATAGTGTTTTGTAATAGCCAAGCTCTAAACTGGTTAAAGAAAACAGAGCAAGGTTTAATCGGAAAACCACTACATTCTCTATTCAACGCATCTCTACACAGCAGTATTATTGAACATATTGGTCATGCCCTAATTTCTGGGGAGCAAAGTAATGACGAGATTCAACTTGATGAACGCGATTTGCTCATTCACTGCGTGCCCTTTTTAGTTGATCAAGATAGCGATGCAGGACTGATGATAACGCTGTCTGATATCACCAAAATTCGCCAACAACAACGTGAAAAAAACCAATTGATCGACTTCCTTTCACACGATGTACGTTCTCCGCTGGTGTCTCAGCTTGCTATGCTTCACGGCTTACGCTCTGGCAGAATTGAATGGCATAACGATTTAATTGAAGATATCGAACAACACGCAAAACGAAGTTTAAGTCTGTCTGATCAATTTCTGCAGATCACACGAGCAGAGCAAAGTGCAGAACAAGAATTTTATGAATTTGATCTGGCCAATACACTAGAAAACAGCATCGATTCCCAAGCACATTTTGCTCAATCGAAGGATATTAAAATCATCTTTAAAGAAGATGACCCCTTATGGTTATCAGGTAATGCAGAGCTGATGGAACGCATGGTTACCAACCTACTTTCAAATTCAATCAAGTACAGTGATCGTAGCACATCAATCACCCTCACCTTAAGCCTGACAAACAACATGGCAAAGCTATGCATTACAGATCAAGGCTTCGGTATTGATAAGAATGAGCTACCCTATATATTCAATCGTTTCCGTCGTCAGCGTCATACTGAAATGAATGGTGAGAAAGGCGCTGGACTTGGCTTAAATTTTGTGAAGGTTGTAGTAGAAAAGCATAAAGGTACGATTTCTGTGGAGAGTGAGCTTGGCCATGGTACTTGTTTTACGATTATGCTTCCTGCACTTGTGAATCAATCATAAAAATATTTTTATTCACTCAGACACTTTATACACTCAAAGCAGTACCATAAATATAAAAAATAAACTTCAATCTAAATGGTAAATTCATGTCACAAAAAACGTTATTTATTGGCTTAGGCGTTATGGGTTATCACATGGCAGGTCACCTCTCAAAACAAGTCCTGACCTCGGTTTTTAACCGAACTAGCTCCAAGTCCAAAGCATGGCTAAATGAGTTTAAAGGCGCTAATTTTGAAACCTTAGACACTCAATTACAGGACTTCAATTTCATTATCACCTGTATTGGTAATGACCAGGATTTAAGGGAAATCTATTTATCTGAGAACGGTTTAGTTAATCGTAGCCAAAAGGGTACCATTTTAATTGACCACACGACGGCGTCAGCCAGTATTGCACGAGAAATTTCAGTAAAAGCACACGAGAAAGGATTATATTTCATAGATGCACCTGTTTCAGGCGGTGAACAAGGCGCTATCAACGGCCAGTTAACCGTTATGTGTGGTGGAGAAGTATCAGCATTTGAAAAAGCCAAACCCATTATATCCAATTACGCAAAAGCCGTTACACTTCTTGGAAAAAATGGCGCTGGGCAGCTAACTAAAATGTCGAACCAACTCGCTGTGGCCGGGGTTGTTCAAGGTTTAGCTGAAGCGATTCACTTTGCCGAACAAGCTGGTCTGGACTGCCGACAAGTCATTGAAGTAATTTCTAAAGGTGCTGCTCAATCCTGGCAGATGGATAATCGTTCTGACACGATGATTCAAGGAGAATATGAACATGGCTTTGCTGTTGATTTAATGCGTAAGGATTTGGACATCTGCCTGTCTGAAGCCCGTAAACTTGGGGCCAAGCTACCTGCAACAGCATTAATTGATCAATTCTATGCAGACATACAGGACATGGGAGGAAACAGGTGGGATACCTCTAGCTTACTTGAGCGATTAAGACCAAAGAAATAAAAAGCAAAAATAAAAGAAGATCGCTCCTACAAATAAAAAATAATCTGTAGGAGCCGCTCTAGCGATAATTATTGGATTAAATATTAGGTTTAAGCTCAGTCGAAAGGATGCTTTAAAACAATCGTTTCATTCCGATCAGGTCCTGTTGAAATAATATCAACCGGTGCTTCAATTAGCTTTTCAATATATTTAATATAACTACGTGCATTTTCAGGTAGCGCTTCAAGTGTTTGAGCCCCCACAGTACTTTCTGTCCAACCCGGTAAGGTTTCAAAAACAGGTTCTAAATCTTCATAGCCACGGCCATCTAAAGGTGGACGCGTCAATTCTTTGCCTGATTTAGTTTTGTAAGCAACACAGACCTGGATGTTATCTAAGCCATCCAACACATCAAGCTTAGTTAAACAAATACCAGATACACTGTTGATTTGAATTGCATGACGTAAGCCTACTGCATCAAACCAACCACAACGACGCGCTCGTCCCGTGGTTGCACCAAATTCATGGCCTTTAGCAGCAAGGTGCTTACCGTCATCATTGAATAATTCAGTTGGGAAAGGGCCCGAGCCAACTCGTGTGGTATAAGCCTTAGTGATACCAAGTACATAATCCAAATACATTGGGCCAAAACCACTACCCGTTGCAGTTCCACCAGCAGTTGTATTAGACGAGGTCACAAAAGGGTACGTACCGTGATCAATATCTAACAAAGACCCTTGAGCGCCTTCAAACAAGATGTTGTCACCATTTTTACGGTATTCATGCAACATATCTGTTACATCTAAAGCCATTGGTAGTAAAACCTTAGCCATTTCTAATGTTTCTTCTAAAGTCTTCTGGTAATCAACTGGTTCAACTTTATAGAAGTTTTCCAACACAAAATTGTGATAGGTCATCACTTCTTTTAATTTGACTGCGAAACCTTGCGGATCAACTAAATCACCTAAACGTAAGCCGCGGCGAGAAACTTTATCTTCATAAGCTGGACCAATACCACGCCCTGTGGTGCCTATTTTATCTGCTCCTTTAGCTATTTCACGCGCTTGATCAAGAGCAACATGATAAGGAAGAATCAGAGGGCATGCCAAACTTAGCTTCAAACGGTCTTTAACAGGAACGCCTTTCGCTTCTAGTTCTGCCATTTCTTTTAACAAAGCATCTGGAGCTAATACCACACCATTACCAATTAGGCAGGTGACATTATCTCGCAAAATACCGGATGGAATAAGGTGCAATACAGTTTTTTCACCGTCAATCACCAAAGTGTGACCTGCATTGTGACCGCCTTGAAAACGTGCAACTGTTGCGACTTGTTCAGTCAATAAATCAACAATTTTACCTTTGCCTTCGTCACCCCATTGAGTGCCCAAAATGACAACATTCTTACCCATAATATCTCTTCTCATTTATCTGTAGGACCGGATCAATACCCGATGTACACGTGCTAAATTTCTTTCAGCTGCCATTGTTCGTTTTCAAGTACTAAACGTTTCTGGCAATTATAAGTTTCATGTTCATCTTGTGCACTTAATTGCTGCACAACACGTTCAGTCTTGCGTAGTTCTGCGATCTTTATTAATAGAGCATCATCACTTCCCGCTGGAGCCAAGATGCCCGAAGGTGCTTTGTGAATATCGCTACTGTTATTTTCAAGTAACCTTACCAATGATTTTAGATCAGCACTAAAACCTGTTGCAGGGCGCGACTCACCAAAGTCTTTGCCCACATTGTCATAACGACCACCTTTTGCTAAGGCATGACCATAACTGGTACTAAAGGCTGAAAATAGTATACCGGTATGGTAGTTATAACCACGCAATTCACAAAAATCAAAACCGATCTCAACCCCTGAAAACCTTTGTTGAATCTGTTTGGTAATACTTTGAAGCTCATCAATTGCAGAAATAACAGAAGGCAATGATGGCACAAGTTTTTCAACTTTCGCTCTAATTTGATCCAGAGCCTGAACGCCACCACTTAGGTTTGCAATGTCACGAATCAAACGAATAACAACGGCATCATCCTTTGCCTCGACAGCCAAGGCATCTAAATCAGGTAAAGACTTACGACTTAACGCATCAAATAACTTGGTTTCTACCTCATTATTCATTTTGGTAGATTCTACCAAGCCGCGGTAAATACCAACATGCGCCAGGTCAATATGAATCTGTTTAACGCCCGCCAACTCCAATGTATTTAACATCAAAGAAATAATTTCAACATCGGCGCTCTGCCCTGATTCGCCAAATAACTCACAACCTACCTGTAAAGGACTACGATTTGTAAGCCTGTGCGCAGGGCGTGTATGTAAGACAGTATCGACATAACAAAGGCGACTAATACCTTTACTTTTTAGCAAATGGGTATCAATTCGAGCGACTTGAGGCGTGATATCCGCTCGAACCCCCATCATTCTACCTGTGAGTTGATCCGTTATCTTAAAGGTTTGTAAATCAAGATCATTACCAGTTCCTGTCAATAAGGATTCGATATACTCAATCAATGGTGGTGAAACAAGCTCATAGCCATAACGAGCATAAGTATCCAGCATAGACCGTCTCATTTTCTCAACAGCCCACGCTTCTGGCGGTAGTAACTCATCTACTCCGTCCGGCAATAGCCAGCGTTCTGACACACTCATATCAACACTCTTCTACGTAACACCCGAAAGCCCGCGATTTTACCGCTTTATGGCCCACAAACAAACCAGTTTTTTGTGTTTGTGCGTTTATTTTCAAAAGACATAAAAAAACGCGAAAGGCATAATCGCCTGTCGCGTTCTTTAAATCACAATTTATCTATTTACCGCTTGAGCTCTTCATATATTTGAAGAAGTCACTATCAGGCTTCAACAGCAATACATCTTCTTTTCCAGAAAATGTTTCAGTATAAGCTTTCAAACTACGTGTAAATGAATAGAATTCCGAATCTTTATTATATGCCGTTGCATAAGCACTCGCTGCAATCGCATCGCCACTACCACGCATTTGCTCAGATTCTTTATAAGCATTCGCAACAATAACAGTCTTTTGACGATCAGCATCGGCACGAATACCTTCCGCAAGCTCTTTACCCTGAGACCGAGTCTCACGAGCTTCACGCTCACGCTCCGTAGACATTCTACGATAAACGTTTTTGTTAAGGTCTTCAGGAAGATCAATCCCCTTCACACGAACGTCAACCACCTCAATACCAAACTCAGCTTGAGTTTGCTTATTAAGTGTTTGGCCAATTTTAGCCATCAACTGATCACGTTCTCCGGAAACAACTTCAGTTAGTGTTCGAGAAGCAAACTCATCTCTTAACCCTTTATTCATAGAGTTAGACAACAAGTTTGTTGCTTGAAAACGATTACCCGCCGTTGCCTTATAATAAGCTTTAACATCAATAATCTTCCATTTAATGAAAGCATCAACAATGACAAACTTTTTACCAACAGTCAGGAAGCGCTCTGGTCTGGAATCTAAAGTCAGAATACGCGCATCAAACTTTTTCACATTTTGCATTACAGGCAATTTAAAATGAAGACCTGGCTGCAAATTTGATTCAACAATTTCACCAAACTGGAACTTAATGCCCACTTCACGCTCATCAATGACATATACACACGATGAAACCACAACCAGACCAATCAGTATTACTATTATAGAAAACATTGAAGCTTTAGACATTTATCTACCCTCCCGTACTGTACGAGTATTACGAGAACGTATCTCTTCAATTACCTGATCAGTGATTTCTGAAACCTCACTGCCACTTGTGTTGCGTGAAGAGACAGATGAACGATTAGACATTAATTTATCAAGTGGTAAGTACATCATGTTATTGCCACCTTCAACATCAACCATTACTTTCGTGCTACTCCCATAAACTGAAGAGATTGCATCCAAGTACAAACGCTCACGCGTGACCTTAGGTGCTTTTTTATATTCAACCAATAGTTTTTCGAATCGGTCAGCTTCACCTTGTGCCTTCGACACAACTTGTTCTTTATAAGCATTCGCTTCGGACAACATACGCTGCGCTTTACCACGAGCCTCAGGCACAACGGAGTTCGCATAAGCCTCTGCTTCGTTCACATAACGCTCTTTATCCAGGATTGCTTTTTGAACATCATCAAAAGCTGACTGAACGGCTGCCGGCGCTCTCGCCCCTTTTATATTAACAACGCTAATGTTGATACCTGTATCGTATTCATTCATAAAACCCTGAAGTCGAGTTCGTGTATCCTCTGCTAATACTGCACGACCTGCAGTCATAATTGGGTTTAAGTTAGTACTACCCACTTCATGACGTAATGCTGATTCAGCTGCATGCTGCAAACTACGCTCTGGATCTTCAACTCTCAAAGCAAAAGCTACCGGGTCAGAAACTGTATATTGAACGTTCAGTTCAACCTCAACAATATTTTCATCCTGAGTCAGCATCTCTTCTCTGATTTCAGCATTACGAACATTCGTCACATTGACCGGTATAACTTTTTCAAATAAAGGAATTACAAACTGTAAACCAGGATCAAGTGTTCTGTTGTACTTACCTAGCTGTAGAACTACGCCTCGTTGCTGCTCGTCGATTGTGTAGATGGACTTAAAGACCAAAAAGACCAGCAATAAGATAAAACCAATCGCCAAGATCCCACCAGCACCTTGCTTCGAGCCTCCATTTGAACTACCGCTACCTTTTCCTGAACCAAAGATACCATTAATCTTGTTCATCATCTGTTTAAGCGCTTCATCTAAATCAGGTGGCCCCTGATTATTTCCGCCTTTATTGTTGTTACCCGAACCATTACCCCAAGGGTCTTTATCGTTTCGGTTACCACCCGGTTCATTCCAGGCCATAGACGACTCCGTTTATATTGTAAATTTAAGAAAAGAAAGACAGAGCGTTATCGCCCTGCCAAATCCATTAATATGGGTAAAGTCGAACTTTACAAGGGACACATAGTATTGATGTTAAAGAATGACAGCAAGTGAATTCTGTTATCAAGATTTCAAATACTGCCGAATATCTTCAAGACCTTCCCGATATTGCTTAACTGGCTTATATCCAAGTAGTTTTTTTGTTTTACTCATATCGATACAATGATTAGAGCCAACAAGGTTTAACGCCTCTGCTGTTAGAGGTGGACGAGTTTCAGTTTTCATTAAACGAAACGCTAACTCACCACTTTTCGCTAAATATTTTGCCACAATTCGAGGAATCGATTTAGGTTTTGAGGCACCACAACAATCGGCTAAATCTTTCATATATCGCCGCCAAGTGACCCCCTCTTCATCCGCGGCATTAAAAATTTGCCCTTTACCACCCTCCGAACTACTGGCTAGCATCAACACTTCAATCACATTATCAACATGCACCAAACCAGCATCGTAATTACCTTCAGCAATCAGCACAGGCATACCTTTGAGCAACTCAGTACAAACATCATCCACCCAAGGCTTAGAACCAGCACCATAAACATTAGCGGGTCGTACAATACGAATATCCAAGCCTTGCTGAATAAATTGATGAGCAATTACCTCTTGAGCTTGCTTGCTTTCCCCATAAGGACCAAAAAAGCAACCGTGAGGCATTCCTTCATAACATCGCTGCCCATTAATTTGGTCGCCATACACAACAATACTTGAAGCCAAAACAACGCGAGGCTGAACTGAGGACTCTAAAACCAACTCGAAGAGCGTTTGCGTTCCATCTACCGTAATTTTTTTATGATGTTCCGCCTGCCCCCAGTCACCGACCAAAGCGGCTAAATGAAAAATACTGCCACATTTGTCTACTGCTATTTTAACATTTTCCCTTTTAGTAATATCACCCTGGATCCAACTTAAACGATCTTCTCCTTCCAGGGATTCAGGGCAAGCCATTACATCAAAAGCGCACACTTGCTTACCTTCACTCAACAAGCGTCTAACCAAGCGACTCCCGATAAATCCAGCAGCACCTGTAACAAGGACAGGCTCTTTAATTTTTTGTTTTTTTATGGTCATATAACGTGGCCTTTTTAAATAACCTGATTAAAAGTGATGGTGAGCATAAGATAAAACGGTGTATCAGCCAAGTTAACCAGCAATAATTAAAAATAAACATCAATTTAGAGACCCTCTCAATATGGACATAAACCACCTGACGGATTTACTTAAATTAATAAGCATTCCTATCATCGCCGGTTTAGTTGGCTGGATCACAAATTGGTTAGCTATTCAGCTGACATTTTATCCTATTAAGTTTATCGGAATCCGACCTATTTTTGGCTGGCAAGGCATCATTCCTTCAAAAGCCCGTAAAATGGCTGAAATATGCGTCGACTCAACACTTACTAAACTGGGTACGGTCAGTGAGATCATTGAACAGATGGATCCAAAAATTATTAGCGCCCACATACTTTCCAATATCAGCCCCAGAAACGAAGAGCTAGTTGACGAGATCATGCGCAAACGTCATCAAACACTCTGGCAAAATTTACCCAAGTCACTCAAAACTATGGTTTACAAAAGAGTTTCCAGCCAACTTCCTATCATTATGAATGAGCTAGTAAATGACATATCACCCAAAATAGAGTCATTATTTGACCTTAAACTTATGGTCATTGAAAAACTTGAGCAAGACACATCTTTGCTTAATAAAATTTTTTTACAGTGTGGAAAACAGGAGTTCAAGTTCATCGTTAAGAGCGGGCTGTGGTTTGGTTTTCTATTTGGTTTACCACAACTGGCTTTATGGTACTTTTTCTCAAGTCCTTGGGTTTTACCTATTTGTGGTTTTTTAGTGGGCTGGGCAACAAACTGGGTCGCCTTAAATATGATTTTCCGGCCCGTTCAAAAAATCAACATCGCAGGGTTGACTCTTCACGGATTATTCTTAAAGCGGCAAGATGAAGTATCTGAGGCATTCTGCAAGATCATTACCGAAGAAATACTAACCGTAGACCAAGTCGTAAATTCAATGTTAACAGGCCCAAACGCGGCTCGCACACGCGCCATTGTTCAGAAGCATTTTGAGAATTTAGTAGATGAGGCCGTCGGCATTATTAAACCTCTCACTCAAATCGCAATGGGGCCCAAGGGTTTTTCTGAAATCAAAGAAGATACCGGATACAAAGCCATCGACCTTTCTACTGAAATATTAAAAGACCCGCTATTTAATCAACAGCGCGCTCAAGCAGTTCAAGTGATAATGGAAGAAAGAATGAAACAATTACCGCCTGAAGACTTTCAAGAACTGTTAAGGCCGTGTTTTCAGGAGGATGAAATTAAATTGATAGCTATTGGTGGGGTATTGGGGGCACTGGCAGGCTTGGGGCAGCTAGCTTACATATTTGAATTGCCAATTTAAATAAAGTAAATCTACCAGTTAAATAATATTTAACTGGTAGAGGTGGGCATACATATCAATCAAACAGTACCACCCAGCAGTAAGAAATTACAAAGTTAGTCTATTGTTGTCCACTTAAACTCTTCATCATTCCCGTTTTCATTCGGAAAATCTACCGTCATTATCAAGCGACCGCCACCAGGAGTTGCAATACCGTTAGTGATAATACTTACACCAAAAGGTCCTGTCGGAGCTTGCTTATTCATAGTTATAGTAGATGAGCCATTAAAATTAAACGCCCCGTCAGGGTCAGTAAACGTTATTTTAGTGCCTGTAGGTAAAGGATTCCCATTACTATCACCGATGATCATACCCGTAAATTCATGTATATCATTGGTTGTATCACCATCACCTGAAGTAGCGGCGGTAAGATCTGTTCCAGTATCATCATTGAGAGTAATCGTTGTACCAAATGCCGGAAATGTCCCTGTAGAGATTATTTGAGCGGTATTGGTGGACATAAATATTGTTGCGGCTTGTGATATTGTAACTGATTCTTGAGCACTACAAACCGCTGTTTCATTCAAGGTCGCTAAAATCGGCTCATCATTTAGCGCACTCAAACATGGCCCATTCCAATTACCATCAGCACCATCCGCTAGACCATTCAAATTTGAATCAAGAAAAAAATCTCCCGTTAAGGGGTCGCACGTACCACTTGAGTCTGTATCCACACAAAGCTCACCAATATCAACAAACCCACCTACATCTCCCGTATCAAAAATATTATTTCCATTGGTATCATTAAACTGCTCAGAGCCATTCATAAAGGCAATAACACTTACTCGTCCATCCGCAGGCCGTACATCAGCACTACGCCAAGTAACAGAACAGCCGCCATCCGCGATCTGACAGGAATTAGCTATTTGACCTATTTCAGGCGAAACAAAACTTACATTTGTACCATCAGGAAGTGGGTTTCCAAACTGGTCACTCGCAATAATACTAAATTCAACCTCTATCCCATCAGTATCAAAAGCATCCGCTGGCGCGAAGTCACTTACCGAAAGCGAAAATCGATCTGCAGTAGGAATACCTGTCGATATTGAAATGCCATCTGAAACACCACCTACACCAGTAGCAGCATGCGTAGCGACTACAGTGAACGTGCCTGCCGAAGTCCCTGTTTGAAGTATCGTTGTTACCTCACCATTGACGTCAGACACATCACTAGCTGTACCTGATGCAAGAGATACCCCACCAGTAGAGGGCGCGATAGAAAAATCAATTGTTTCACCAATAATAGGCGCACCTAATGCACCAATAAGCTTAAATGTAATTAGCGATAGCTCTACACCACCCGTTCCTTTAATTGCTAAATCAGCTTCTGAATTTGATACATGCTGCAAAGCCAAAACCGTATCGGCTGCGATGGTTAAAGTAACGCCAGCAACAATACTTGTACTCACGCCATCAGCATTAACAACGGAGGCAGTTGCTGTCACGGCATCTGCACCTGAACATCCAGCAGCTGTATATATAACACTAGCCAGGCCACCGCTAGTAGAAGCACTAGCAGCATTAAAACTAGCCAAGCCAGTCGACGTGCAACCTGATGCAAATGTAACGGAGACAACATCAACCACTGGAGCATTATTACTATCTACCAAGTTCACAGAAATCGTTGTTGATGCACCTGCAGCAATACTACTTGAACTTGTAGCAAGCACTCCTGTCACAAACCCTGCTCCAGTGCCATTGCCAATTTTCACTGTTCCTACAGCCGTTTCGGTACTTCCTGATGAACCAGTATTTCCACTATCTCCACTTGTTGTATCACCACCATTTCCTAGACCGAAACCATCACTACCGCTACAAGCACTTAAAAGTAAAGTCAAAAATAGTGATAAAACCACAGACTTATTAAAAAACATTATCTAACCCTCGAATTGGCAAAGCCCAAAATATCAACATCTTACAAAGAATTCCTAGAAAAGAAGTTCGCTATCTATAAAACATAGCACAGGAATTTAGTTTTAACAGAAGTTGACACATTTGTTCGCATAAGTTTTTTTACGTTTTGTAAATATTGTATGTAATTAACATTTCATACCAAGAAAATAGTTACAAGACAGATAAAAAGGCATAATAAATAATTTTAAACTGGCTGAACAATATCACTTTCAGACACGCCGGACTGACGCAGTATTTTTTCAAAATCAACTCGCTGCATTCTGATTTCTAGCTCGATTTGCCCATGTTCATCCATTTTTTCACTCAATACTGATTCAGCAGCATAGAATAATGCGCGGAGCTTGCCGTGCTGCGGCTTGATAAAAATTGATTGATGTAAAATTTCGTTACTGAGTAGCTCTGAAATTGCATCGTGAAGCAAGTCGATACCTTCTCCGGTATAAGCCGAGACCCACACTCTTACAGGAACCCCGTCTTCATTTCGATCAATTCTGGGCGCTCGCTCATCTAACAAATCAAGCTTGTTATAGACTTTCAGGGTAGGTACTTCGTCGGCACCAATTTCAGCCA